>Ga0209541_10003816_pt1 | contig 27312 bp, 31 predicted proteins | sample RifCSPlowO2_01_FD_184027 | JGI IMG/M metagenome (GOLD analysis project Ga0209541, IMG submission 184027) | Groundwater microbial communities from Rifle, Colorado - Rifle CSP2_plank lowO2_0.1 (SPAdes) (version 2) | ecosystem: Environmental > Aquatic > Deep subsurface > Groundwater | place... | reverse complement strand
TAAATTTTTAAGCCATTCGGGATGCGTAAAATCGCCCGTACCCAAAACCTTTATTCCTTTGATTTTGGCCCATTTATCAAGAGTTTCCAAATCCATGTCTTTGCTCGTTGCCCTTGAGTATCTGCTGTGAATATGGAAATCGGCAACAAACTCCATGGCATTTATTCTTTTTTAAAAACTTTCTCTTCTATAATCCCGAATCCGGCAAAAATTAAAATCGCCAAAAGGGCGGTAAAAATTGCCAAAAAATAAAACTTGGCGCCTATAGCTATTCCGATGGCTGCCGCCACCCAAAGCCCGGCGGCGGTGGTCAATCCACGGACTGAATCTTCACGGTGAAAAATGACTCCAGCGCCGATAAAACCTATACCAACCGCTATTAGGGCTGGATTAAAACCAATAAATTTGGCAGAAACTAAAGTGAAAAGACAACTTCCTAAAACCACCAAGCTGTAGGTCTGTAGCCCGGCTTCTTTCTTTTTGTACTCCCTTTCCAGGCCCAATAACGCGCCCAAAAAGGTAGCTAAAAGCAACTGTAAAATAATATCAATTTCCATGGAAATACAATCCGAATGCCACGAATTTTTATCCGAATGCTCCGAATATTCGTATTATTCGAATATTATTCGTAATATTCGGATTATTTAAAGTTTATATACTTTATACCCTTCCCTGACTTTCTGGCTGACCTTGAATCCGACCGAGTCGCCTTTTTTCGCTTCGCTGACTTTTTCCCGCTCGATTTCCATTGAATCCACAGCCTGATTGAAATCCGTCTCTCCGCCGACTATTCTGATATTATCTCCGACTTTCAGCTTATCATCCAAATCAATAACCCCCACTTCAATATTGGAAAAATAATGGGAGATTTTGCCGATTAATTTCCCTTCTTTTGGTAAAACTTTTTCAGTTGGCATAAACAACTAAATTTTTTATATATATAAAACCGACCTTTCCTATAATCAATATAGCACAAATCCCCTGCAATAAAAAATCGCTATAGCGCCTCTATAACGATTTTTTATGAGGGGGACTGGCCCCGACAAAATCGATTCTTTTACTCAAATCCAGTTTGGACTTTAACCGACGCATGCGTTTGAATCTCCTCTATCAGAAACCATTTGTCCTTAGGGCAAAAGCCCGCACCCCCTCGCCTTAAAGTTTACTAAAACAAAACAGTTTGTCAACTTTGGTGGACTCACCGGGAGTCGAACCCGGACTTCAGCAATGCGAATGCTGCGTAATGCCATTTTACTATGAGCCCTCATTCGGGGGTGAGAGAATCGAACTCTCGTCCTACGGTCCCGAACCGTAGATTCTACCATTAAACCAACCCCCGCGACTCTAAGTCACCCAATATTTTTCCTTGGTCATCTTGTCTTCTTTCATCTCTATATTCTCTCTTTCTTTCTCCGCTTTCTGGCTTAATGAGCTAAGCTCCTTTTCAGATAACTTTCCTAATTTTTTAATTTCTTTTTCCATAAATTCTTTTTTATTTTTCTTGGGGTCTTCCAAAACGTAACCCAATAGAATATCTAATATCTGTCCCACAATGGGCCCCGGCTTAATCCCCAGGATTTTCAGGACCTTGTCGCCATTCGTTTTGAGCAACTTGGCGGAAATGGGGTCTTTGCTTACTTTTTCAATCGTATATTTTAAATGCCTCAATTTGTAGGGTTCGGCTTTGGGAACTCCCGAGCCGATTCTGTCCGCCTGCCTGACTTGGAGGAGTTCTTCCATATATTCCGGCCCCACATTCCTGACCAACCTTCTGACCGAATTTTCTCCCACTTCGCCCACATTGTAGTAAAAAAGATGGTATCTGACAAGCTTGACTATTTTCTCGGCTTCCTTCCTGGGGAATTTCAGCCGGTTTAAAATCTGGCTTGCCATTCTGGCGCCAACTATTTCGTGGTTGTAAAAAGTGGCATCCTGCCCCTCGCCCCGTTTTGTCCTGGGTTTTCCGATGTCGTGCAAAAGAGAGGCAAACCTGACTTCCTGATTAAAATTTTTTTTGGCGCTAAAATCCAGCGACCTTAAATCATGCTCGTAACAATCATATATATGATGCTTGTTCTGGCCGACTTTATACCCCTCTTCCAACTCGGGGATGATGTATTTTAAAAGCCCAAGCTCTCTTAAAAAATCCACTCCTTCTGCCGCTCTTTCCGACATTATTATTTTTACCAGTTCGTCGCGGATTCTTTCCTTGGAAATCAATTTCAAGCCCCCGGCATGCTTTTTTATCGCTCCGGCTGTTTTTTCTTCTATCTGCCAATCTTTGCCCAAGGTAACGCCAAACCTCACTGCCCTCATCACTCTTAAGGCATCTTCGGCAAATCTATCTTCGGGAATGCCCACGGCTCTAATTGTCTTATCTTTTAAATCTTTCTGACCATCGTATAAATCAATTATCTCGAAACTCGGTTTCTTTTTTCCGAAACCGAGTTTCAGTGCTATCGCGTTTACCGTAAAATCTCTCCTGGCCAGATCTTCCTCCAGGGTTTTGGCAAATCGTATTTCGTCAGGATGCCTTTTATCGGAATATTTAGCTTCTGACCGGAAAGTAGTGATTTCAATTTCTTTCAATTTCGGATTTCTGCTCCTGGTTTTTACCGTAACGGTCAAAAAATTATTCTCGTAAAAATTTTTGGGAAATATCTTTTGGATTTCTTCGGGCTTGGCGGAAGTCGTAACATCCCAGTCATCGGGCTCTATTCCGCGCAAAAAATCCCTGACGCATCCGCCGACAATATAGGCCTCAAAACCGGCTTTTCCCAGTTTTTCAATGACAGATTTTACCTCTTTTGGGATTGTCATAAATTTATTTTATGTTAAAATAAAATAATTATCCAGCCCGCCCCCGTAGCTTAACGGATAAAGTGTCCCGCTTCGAACGGGATGATGGGGGTTCGATTCCCTCCGGGGGCACTTCGACAAGATCAGTGTAAACACATAAAGATGAAAAAATTACTGCTTATTATTATTTTAGCGGGCCTGGCTTTGCCTTTAATGTCTTTTGCCGGCAGTTATATGGCTGGTTCCACAAAAGTAGAATATACTGGCCTGGTTCCTTGCGGCAAAGCAGTAGCAGGTCCCGATGAATCGCCTGAAGTCACGACTCCTTGCCAATTTTGCCATTTTTTTGTAATGTTCGGAGGGTTGGTTAATTTCCTGATATTTGGCATCACTATACCCGCAGCCGTTCTATTATTGGTCATCGGCGGAGCGATGATGATTTTTGCCTCCGGCCAGCCGGGGCTAATCAAAAAGGGCAACGATATAATAAAGTCAGTGGCCATTGGAATAGTAATTATCTTTGCCGCTTATCTGGTGGTCGGGACTTTCTTGAAATTCATCGGTTTGGCCGACTGGACTGCGGCAATTTACAAGGACTGGAATTCTGGATTTTTCCAGCTCAACTGCGAAATAAAACTTTAGTAAAACAATCTGGGTCCGTAGCTCAACTGGCAGAGCAGGGCGCTCTTAACGCCAAGGTTGTGCGTCCGATTCGCACCGGACCCACCAAAATGACCTATATTTATATTTTATTATTGAATAATAAAAATTTTTATACCGGCGTAACCGATGACTTAAAAAGAAGGATCCAAGAACACGCTACTGGCAAAGTTATATCAACGAGAAATAAACGACCAATAAAATTAATCCACTACGAAGCTTATTTACTAAAAGATGACGCAATGAGAAGAGAAAAATATTTAAAAACAACTTACGGCAAAAGAGACATTGGGAGACAATTATCTTCCATACTTAAAACATTAGGATTAAAGCGCAGGTCCGCCCCGTGATGAACACGGGGCGCCCTGTGTTAATCACAGGGCGAATCCTGCTGGGCGCACAATTAATCAGTTAATGTTGACAAAAACTTCTATAAAATTTATAATTAATTTATATGGATAACTATACTTTTAGAATTATTATTGAGCCGGATAGGCCCGTTGGCTATCACGGATTTGTTCCCTTATTAAGGGGAGTCCACACTTGTGGAAAAACAATCGACGAGGTGAAAAAAAATCTTAAAGAAGCGATAAGGTGCCATATTCAAGGATTGAAAAAAGACAAACAAGCTGTTCCTCAAGAAGAAGAGGCCTTAGAATTGATTCAAACTTTTTCTAAAAAAGAATTTAGTCTGACTAAATAATGCCCAAACTCCCCGTAATTGAAGCTAGGGAGTTAATTCAAACCCTAAATAGATTAGGATTTTTTAAATTCCACCAGGTAGGAAGCCACGCTCAGTTTAAACATCCAGACGGCAGAAAAATCACGGTGCCTATCCACCAAGGAAAAGAGATTGGCAGAAAAACCTTGAAGGAAATCATTAATGATCTTAATTGCACCGTAGAAGAATTTATTAAAATTTTAAGAAAAAAAACATAAATGAACACGGCTCACCGCGAGAAAAGCAATTTTGCTTTTTTTGTTTGGATGTGATATTTTAAAAGAATGCTAAAATCGGAAGAAAAAATAAGAGCCATCAAGGACTATAAAATCCACGAAACGGACACCGGCTCTTCGGAAGTTCAAATTGCCCTTTTAACCGAAGAAATCAAAAGGTTGGTTTTACATTTAAAAAAAAGCCCCAAGGATTTTGCTTCCAAAAGAGGCCTCTTGAAAATGGTGGCCAGGAGAAGAAAACTCTTGAGTTATTTGAAGAAAGATAATGTCAGAAGATACAACGCTTTTACGAAAAAAATAGGGTTAGAAAAGTAAAAAATTAACTTGATGGTAATAAAGCATCCCGGCCAGCGAGTGGCAATTTTCATAGATGTCCAAAATCTCTATCATTCAGCCAAGAACCTGTACCAAGCCCGAGTCAATTTCGGGGCTATTTTAAAACTGGGGGTATCTGACCGCAATTTAATCAGAGCATTCGCGTACGTAGTCAGGACAAAAACGGGCGAAGAAAAGCCCTTTTTTGAGGCCCTAATCAAACTTGGCATTGAAACCAAGGTTAGGGATCTTCAAGAATATTACGGCGGGTTGAAAAAAGCCGACTGGGACGTGGGCATTACGGTTGACGCCATCAGGATTTCTCCCAGCGTTGACACCATTGTCCTGGTTTCGGGCGATGGCGATTTTTTGCAATTGATTGAATATCTAAAAAACCAGGGCAAAAGAGTGGAAGTCATTGCTTTCGGCCGTTCGGCTTCGGCAAAATTGAAAGAAGGGGCTGCGGATGATTTTATTGACATTGAAAAAAGCCCGGAAAAATATTTACTAAAAAAGTAGACGATGGCAAATAAAATATATAAGTTAGAATTAGCGGGCAGGGAATTAAAATTTGAATTCAACGACTTTGCCGAACAGGCCTCTGGCTCCTGTTTTGTCCAATACGGGGATACTTTGGTGCTGTCTACGGCCGTGATGTCGAAATTCGAAAAATTAGACCAGGATTTTTTCCCTTTGACCGTGGAGTACGAAGAAAGATTTTATGCCTCTGGAAAAATCCGGGGATCCAGATTCTTTAAAAGAGAATCAAAGCCCACCGACGAGGCCATTTGCAACGCCCGTCTTATCGACAGGACTATCAGGCCCCTTTTCCCCCAAGCATTGACCAGGGAGGTGCAGGTGGTTACCACGATTTTATCCTGGGACAGCCAGAATGAGCCCGATGTTTTGGGGATTTTGGCCGCTTCACTGGCGCTTTCTACTTCTGATATCCCCTGGCAAGGCCCGGCTTCCGCCGTAAGAGTGGGAATTGACGGGGATAATTTCATTTTAAATCCCACATATGAACAAAGAGTAAAAGGCAAAGTTGACGTGGTTTTTACCGCCACGGAAAAAAACAACGAACTGCTAATCAATATGATAGAGGGCGGGTTTGAGGAAATTAATGAAGAAACGATAATAAAGGCCTTTCAATTTGCCAAGCCCTTTTTAAAAAAACTGATCGATTTTCAAAAAGATATTATTAAAGAAATGGGCGAGGAAAAAATATCCTTGCCCGAGTCCGTTATTGATTCTAATTTAGAGAAAAAATTGAGAAACTTTCTCGGCCAAAGATTGGAATTAGCGATATTCCAGAAATCAAAAGGAGATAGGACAGAGGATTCAGACGCATTAAAAGAGGAATTACTTGAATTTGTTAAACAGGAAAATCCGGACAAAGCGCCTTTTATCCCGAAGTTTTTTGATGAAGAAATCAATATTCTAATCCACAAAAAAGCGATTGAAAAAGAACAAAGAGCTGATGGAAGGAAATTAGATGAATTAAGGGAAATCTCCTGCCAAGCCGGATTATTGCCGAGGACCCACGGTTCGGGATTATTCCGCCGGGGACAAACCCACGCCCTTTCAATTTTAACTTTAGGAAGCCCGGGCGACCAGCAACTTTTAGAAGGCATGGAAATTGTCGGGAAAAAACGCTTTATGCATCACTACAATTTTCCGCCCTATTCTTCGGGCGAAACAAAACCAATGCGAGGACCAGGACGAAGGGAAATCGGCCACGGCATGCTGGCAGAAAAAGCGCTTCTGCCCTTGATTCCGGACCACGAGGAGTTCCCTTATACCATCAGAGTTGTGACGGAAATTTTATCTTCCAATGGTTCAACTTCAATGGCTGCGGTTTCCGCTTCTTCCTTGGCTTTAATGGATGCGGGAGTTCCAATAAAAACTGCGGCCACCGGAATTTCTTTGGGTTTAATGTCGGATGAAAAAGGGAACTATAAAATTCTCACCGATATCCAGGGCCCCGAAGACCACCACGGCGATATGGATCTTAAAGTGGCCGGAACTAAAAACGGCATAACGGCAATCCAAATGGACGTCAAGATTTCCGGCATCACGGAAAATATTTTTAAAGAAGCTCTAGAGCGGGGCAAAAAAGCCAGAACTCAAATTTTAGACGAAATCGGAAAAACCCTAAAAGCCCCCAGGCCCGAACTTTCTCCTTTTGCTCCCCGCATTTTGACTTTACAGATAAATCCTGAGAAGATAAGGGAAGTCATCGGTCCCGGAGGAAAAATCATCAATGAGATTATCGACGAATGCGGAGTCCAGATAGATATTGAAGACACGGGCAAAGTTTTCATAATGGGCGAAAAAGAAGAGGCGGCAAAAAAAGCCCTGGAATGGATACAGAATATCACCAGAGAAGTCCAAGTGGGAGAGATATTCCAGGGAAAAATAAAAAGAATCATGAACTTTGGCGCATTTGCGGAAATACTGCCCGGCCAGGAGGGACTAATCCATATTTCCCAGCTGGCCCCTTATCGCGTGGAAAAAGTTGAAGATATCGTTAAAATCGGCGACATCGTGCCGGTGAAAGTAATTGAAATCGATGAACAGGGAAGAATAAATCTATCCCTAAAAGAAGCCAAACAAGATGCCAGAACTTAATCCGCCCGACAATTTACCAATCGAGCCCACTCCAGAGCCAACACCTCCAGCGCCAGCACCTCCGGCGCCAGAAGAAACGCCTACCCAAGAATTCTTAAAAAGAGAGGAAATCAAAACAATGTCCAGAGACGTTGCCCTACTTCGGGAAGCGGAAGCCAAACAAGAAAAAGAAAGAATCGCCTCCTTGAAATCTGAAATAAAAATACAACCTGCTCCGACTCTTATTTATCCAATGCCGCCCGTCCCAGTCATCCCGCCCGTCCCGCCAACTCCGCCCTTGCCCCGCCGAAGCTTTAGCGAAGGCGGGCCTACTCCGCCCATCTCGCCCCTACCGCCAGCTTCATCTTCCGCCTCTTCTCCTTTCAAAAAAATTGTTATCAGGGGATTAATAATTTTACTTGTTCTCTCAATCTTTGGATTCGGTTTTTGGCTTTGGAAAATAAAAAAACCGGCAGAACAAGGGCAACCCGCTGAAACTGAAACAGAAATATCAACATCAACTCCGGTTCAAGAAATTATTCCGCCGGAAGAAACCACCCAAATACCGATAATTCAAGAAAGACTGGTCACTTTTGGGTTTCGTAGCCCCACCGCCACCCGAACGATTGACACTATCATTATCCATTCCACCTATAATGCGCTTGGGGGAGATTTATACGACATAGAAAAAGTACTAAAGGGGCATCAGGATTACAACACGGCCAATCATTATCTTATTGATCGCGACGGCATTATTTATCGCTTGGTGCCGGACACGGCTGTAGCTTATCAGGCCGGGACCGGCATTATGCCCGACGGTAGCAGGAAAAATGTCATTAACAGCTTTTCTCTCGGCATTCAGCTTATTTATGCCAAAACCGAATCTCCCAACGAAGCGCAATACCGGTCTTTAGCCATGCTCGTTAACGATCTAAAAAAACAATATACTATTCCCTTAAAGAATATCCTTGCAAACAACCAAATCAATCCCGGGAGGAAAGACGACCCTTGGAATTTCGATTGGGAACATTTTAATTCCCTAATAAAATAACTGCTCAAATGATTATCCAAAAAGCAAATTGGGGATTCCTTTTGGTTGTAATCGTTCTGCTTATTATCTTCGGCAGAGGGACAAACGAGCCGAAAAAAATAGGCCTAACCGACGAAAAACTTAAGGAAGAAATCGGCCAGATGATAATGGTGGGATTTAGAGGAACGGAAGCGCCGGAAAATTCTGATATCTACAAAACAATAAAAGACGTGAAAGTAGGAGGCGTGGCGTTATTTGATTTTGACGTCCCTTTTGGCACTTTTCCCAGGAATATCATAAATCCCGATCAGACAAAAAAACTTATATCTGATCTTCAAAAATATTCAGCTGATCCCTTATTCGTGGCAATAGACGCGGAAGGAGGAAAAGTAAACCGCCTGAAACAAGAATACGGATTTTTGCCGATCCTTTCGCCGGAAGCAATGGGACAGGATAAAACTTTGACAGCCGTAGAAAGAGAATCTACAAAACTGGCCGAAGAATTGAAGGGCCTGGGCTTTAATATGAATTTTGCCCCAGTTGTTGATCTGAATATAAACCCCGAAAATCCCGTCATCGGCGCCCTGGGCCGTTCATTTTCACCAGACCCAGAAGAGGTCGTCAACCAGGCCAGAATATTTATAGAAAACCATCTTAAAAACAATATTATCACGGTAGAAAAACATTTCCCTGGGCAGGGAAGTGCGGTACAAGACAGTCATTTGGGAATAACTGACGTAACGGATACATATAAAAAAGAGGAACTCTTGCCCTATCAAAAGCTTAATGACGAAGGATTACTCAACGCTGTTATGGTAGGTCACATAACGGACAAAAAAGTTGACAGCAGTTATCCTGCAACTTTGTCTAAAGTTTTTCTGCAAGATATTTTAAGAAATCAAATGGGATTCAAAGGGATTATTATTTCTGACGACATGCAGATGGCCGCAATCAGCGATAATTACAAATTTGAAGAATCAATCATAATGGCGGTCAATGCGGGCAATGACATAATTCTTTTCTCCAATAATAGCCCGAGCGGATACAACAAAGACGTAGCTTATAAAGTCAGGGATGTAATTTTTAATGCCGTGAAAGAAAATAAGGTCGTGGAGGAAAGAATAACGGAATCTTACAATCGCATTTTGAATCTTAAAAAACGGTTTAAAATAATCAGACCTGACGATGAGATCGGGACTTAGGGAAATTGGCTGGAAACAAACTAAATCAGATGATATAATAAAAACATGAACCAAGATACAATAAAAGAATTGAAAGAAAAGCTGGAAAAAGAAAAAACCGGCATAGAGGAAGAGCTGAAAAAATTTGCCAGCAAGGATGATAGACCCAGAGGCGACTGGGACACCAAATTTCCTAACTTAGACAGCAATGCCGCCGGAGGCTCGGCTATGGAAACCGAAGCCGACGAAGTGGAAGAATATGAAAGGCGCCTGCCTATTGAGCACGGCCTGGAGTTGAAGTTAAAAGACATCAATTCGGCTTTGGAAAAAATACAAAAAGGGAATTACGGAATCTGCGAAAAATGCGGCATGGCAATAGAGGAAGAACGGCTAAAAACCATCCCCGAAGCCAGATTCTGCCAAACCTGCATTATATAGCAAAGGGGTTGCGGGCTCCCGAAACGCCAAAGTGCACGTGGCAGGCGGTAGATTTTCCAGCGCCCGGAGTTCCCGGCTGTCCGCCCATTAAGGCGATAATCTGACCCTGTGACACCTGGTCGCCCGGATTAACCAAGCTGGACTGCAAGTGGCCGTAAAAAGTCACCACTCCGTTAGGATGCAAAATAGTCAGATGGTTACCCGCTCCTTCAAAAGCCCACCTGGAGGTGGAATTAGTTAAATTAACCCTTAAAACAGTGCCTCCGGCTGCCGCATAAATCGGCTCCCCGCAAGTGCCGTGGGAAAAATCAATGGCATTATACCAGTGAAGATTCTGGGTAATCCGGCAAGGGGAAGCAATAGGACAAATGAAGTAGCTGGAAGGCAGGGGCGTTAAAACATAAGTAGAAGCGGTTTTGGGCATAACGCCGTTGGGAAGGACTAGAATATCTCCCACAAAAATATCCGCCTCGCCGGAAAGCTCGTTAAAAGAAATGATTTCCTCGGCCTTGGCTTTATATTTCTGGCTGATAGCCGAAATAGTGTCTCCGGACTTAACGTGGTGGATAACTCCGGAAACCGGCGGAATGGTTAATTTTTGACCAACTTTTAAAAGGGAATTCTGGCTTAAATTATTGGCCCATAAAATCGTATTTAAAGAAACGTTAAATTGCTCGGCAAGGGAAGAAAGAGTGTCGCCTGACTCCGTAATATACTCTACAATCACTTTTTGGACGTCTTGAATCTCAAAACCGTCAACTAATGCGCCTAAAATCTGGGGGGTAACCATAACCGGAGGAGTAGCCGCGCGAATACTGGAGTTTTCCACTAAAAGAAAACTGGGAGATTCCGGCTTGGAATTGCCGGATTGGTCCAAATAGGGCGATTTAGGAGACGCCTCCTGCACTTGAGTCAAAAAAAACGACTCCTGTTTTGGAGCCAAAAATAAGAAAAGAGAAGCGGAAACCGAAGAAATGGTTATAAACAAAATACCCGAGATTATCCCCAGACAAACTACCGGGTCTTTGTAAAGTCCCCTATTTTTCACCATAATATCCCCTATTTTTGCCCTTAGGTAGCAAGAATTATTCCTAAGGAAATCGATAATTTGGCTTAAAATAGATTTAACCCCGCCTTAAACCGAAACGGCTCTTGCGGGGTTTCTTAATTTTGACTATTCTTCAATTATAGCTTCTCATGAATATAAGTCAATCCCTACGACAAATCCGGCCTTTAAAGGGAATGGGCCAGAACTTTCTGACTGATAAGGGCGCGCTGAAGACGATAATTGAAGCCGCCGACCTTAAACCGAACGACGTTGTCTTGGAAATCGGGCCCGGAACCGGCGTTTTAACCTTAGAGCTGGCAAAATACGCCAAAAAGGTAATCGCCGTGGAGAAAGACGCCAGAATGTGCGAGATACTGAAAGAAAGGTTAGATAATTTGAGTGTTAGGAATGTCGAGGTAATCCAAGGAGATGCTTTGAAAATCCAAATTCCAAAATCCAAATTACAAAACTATAAAGTAGTGGCTAATTTGCCATATTATATAACCTCGCCCGTAATCCGGAAGTTTCTGGAAGCCGAAAACCAGCCAAAATCAATGGTTTTGATGGTCCAGAAGGAAGTGGGGCAGAGAATCTGCGCCAAACCGCAGGATATGACCCTGTTGGCGGTTTCCGTCCAATTCTACGCCGAACCGAAAATCGTGGGCTATGTCTCCAGAAAATCCTTCTGGCCGGCTCCTAAAGTAGACTCTGCAATTATTAAAATCATTCTAATAAAAAGAAATTGGACGAGGCCCGTCCTCGTCCAATTTTTTAAGGTGGTAAGAGCCGGGTTTTCCCATCCCAGAAAACAGCTAATCAACAATCTGTCAACAGGGTTATCCCTTGGCCGTGAACAAGTTATAACCTGGCTTAAAAAAAACAAAATCCAACCTACAACAAGGGCCGAAACATTAACAATAGATAATTGGATAAAACTGGCTGAATCGTGGCCTTGACAAAATGGCAAAAGGGGCGGTATAATTAAGGCAGTTTAGAAATCTCAACAATTGAATAAAGGAAAATTTTTGAAAGGAGGAAACAGAAATGGCTACAAGAGAAGGAACTATGCATGGCTTTCCGGTAAAGTGGATTGTTATCGGCTTAGCTGTTATTGCCGCTGTCGCCGCGCTCTTTTTCTGGCTTGGGCAGAAAGATACAATCAAACTGACCAGCGCGGATAGGGCGATTACTGAAAAAATCGAGGCTGGAACATTGACTTCCGATGATTTGGAAGCAGCCGCCAAAGAAGGCATTGCCGAATACAACAAGCTGACCGGAGGAGAATCGGAATCTGTCAAGCCAGCGGTATCTGAAGTAGGATTGCCGCCAATCAAAGAAAAATGGACAATCGGGGAATTAACCCTTATCTACCGAGAAACTAAAAGCGCGAAGGCAATGTTAAGGGTGTGGATAGATGGTTCGCAGATATACGGCCAGAATCTTCTTGATAAACCCATCGACCTCACAGGCTTTATAAAATATAACGGAATAATTGAAAGTGAATCTATGGGCGCCTTAACTGCAAAACAAAAAGAAAGCATCGGAAGTTTCGAGGGGATAACGGGCACAATAGAGTTGTGGTACGAAATAAAAACGCCTTAAGCGACAGAGAGCCTTAGTTTTTATATAAAAACTAAGGCTCTTTTTAATAATGCAGAATAAATTATTTTTTGACCGGGATAACTTTCACTGAATTAATGCCGCCACCAATACAAAATAATCCCTTACACACCACCGTATTCCCAATTAATAAATTAGGATCATCATCTCTCAAAACTTCGCACTCGTTGCCATAATTATCATCCCTGAATAAAAGCGCCATATAATTGCCGTCTATTGTGATGGAGCGGGCTTTGTCGTTAAAATCCCCGAGCGACGCCTGATCTGAAGTATAGGGGCTGGTGCTTATCCCTTGATACTCGGTATCGTCATATAGCGTCACTCCTTCCCCTTGGGCTGTCCCCTGTAAAAATACCGTAACTGAAGATATGCCGCTTAGGCCAGAAGGGGGAGCGGCGGCAAAAACCTGGCAGGTCCCTTGATAGTTTTGGTTTTTATGCAAAACCGCGCCGTATTGGATATCATTAATATTTTTAAATCTAATGGAAACGACCTTATTGTCAAAGCCATCTGCCAGCTTCGGCTGAGAAGAGGTATAAACAGAACATTCTTTAGCGGCGCTGTCTTTGCATAAATAAACTCCCGGGTTTTGCCAGGCAAGTTCAATTGACGAATAATTTGTCGATGGCAAAGAAATACAACTACTTGTGACTTCTTGTTTTGTTCCTCCCCAATCTAAGTCAGAATAAAGATTTACCTTTAAGTCATCTGTTGATTGATATAGCCAAACTGCGCCAGCTTTGTCGTTTAAGCTTTCCAGAGTCCGGCTGCTCACGCCGAACTTAATATAATTTACGTCCGGCTTTAAACTCTCCTGGCTTTCAGGATTACCCATACCCGTGGTGCAACTTACAGGGGAATCGTAAACAACCACTCCTTTATTGGTGCTTAGAATCGGGTTAATAACCACTAACTGGGGATTAATGGTGTTTAAAATCAAATAAGAAGACAGAATAATAATCATGCCGATAACGGCTGAACCTATACGGTCTTTGACATCTGATATTGTGGTCGGATTTCCGGCAGAGGTGGCATAGCGGAAACCGGAAAAAACAATAATCCCGAAAACTATTATTCCGGAAATGGCGACGATCAGGTTAAAAATATATTTTACGTAGTCGGGCAAAAGAGTGCGGGTTGAACTGGGTCCCGGAATGTTGCCGGCGGCGGGATATGTCACTTCCAGTTCCCTTGCTAAAACAAAATTAGAGGAAATCAAAAAAAGTGAAATTAAGAGAAGAAGAAATAAAATTTTTCGGGAGTTCCTCATTTTGTTAGTATAACACAAATTTTAGTTTAGGGGCTGGGATTGATTTCGGATTTGCAGCAAAAATAATTATCCGCTTTTCCTTCGCCCGAATAACAATTGGTTATGGGTTGACCGGTTTTCTCGTCAAACACCGGCGCATCGCCTTGGGCAAAAGATTTTACCTGGCTGCAGTTGTAAAGATCTTTCCAGGGAACTTTTTTCCCTAAATAAAAATCTTTCTGGTTTTGGACCGAATTGGAACAGAGATTTATGCTGTTTTTTGCGGTGTTTAATTTGTCAAAAATCTTGAGAATATCTGCGCCGACCAAGTCCTGGAATTTCTTCATCTGATCGGCGATGTCGTTGTAAGCGCTTAAAACTAAATCAACTGAATCGCTGATGGCCTGGTTGTCATAGATTTCACCGGAACAGGGCCCTTGAGCTTCATTGCAAATCTCGCCGCATTTGCAACCTGCGGCTAAGGCCTCGCTCGCGCTGAAAGGATTAAAGCCCCCTGGCTTTGGCGGAGGCAGAGGCGGTTCTTCCGGCGGGCAATCGGCGCATTCTAAGGAGCAAGGGGCGGCTACCGAGCAATTGCTCGCACTGCATCTGCCCGCAGGGTCGGTTAAGGAATAAAGTTTTTCCGCCTGGGAAATTTCTTTTGGTATCTGGTTCAAAATATCCGTTAAAAGAGTTGCGGTCTCTTCAAATAATTTCTCGGCGTCGTCAACCGCTTCGCCGATTTTAATTTCCGAACCGCAAAAGCTGTCTCCGCCTTTTAAAGACTGCTCCCTTTCTTTAATCTGCGGAGCCTGCTTTACAATATTTTTTAATTCTTCTTCGCTTGGTAAAATCCCGCTGAGATCTGCCGGGGCAGACAAAAACTGTTCGGCGCAATAAAAAGTGCCGCTGTCTGCGGAATAATTCCAGGGCCTGGTTGCCTCAACCCCTTCAATAATGTTATTGTTTTGCAAAAATTCGCGGTATTGCCAAAAATCCGTATAACCCATTATGTCATTTACTCTTCCTTGGGGGCTTACGGAGCCAAAACATCCCTGGATAAAGCTCTCGGTATCTAAAAGATCTTGAAAAATTTTCTTTAAGTCGTCAAATTCAATGTTGATTTTTGCCGGCCAGTATCCCAAGCCCCTTAATTGTTCCGAATCGCTTAATGCCGGGAGCATTTCGCTTCTTTTTGCTTCTATGGAAGATCGGTTGGGACAGGGGTCGCCAAGACAAACGCCTCCCTCGCAACCCCCGGCACAGGCGGGCGAAGTCAATCCGCAGCCGGTAGCGTCAGTTAAGGACTTTAACTCCTCTGAAATATTTTTCACTTTTTCCGCAGATTTCTTAGTTTCATCTAAAACTTTTGTCTTGCTCGCCATTCTTTTTGCGGAAAATAAATCGGCGACTAATCCACCTACAGGAATTTCAGTGTAATGCAGAATATCTTTTTCTTTCTCATTTTGCGCGGGACTTGGGAAAAAATCAATTCCTTTTAATCCCGGCAGGTTAAAAAAAGTCAGCTGGGGGTTAATCGTAGTTAAAATCAAATAAGAACCCAATAAAACCAAAATTCCCAAACCGGCGCCGCCAACTCTTTCTTTGGCGTCTTGCATTGCCGAAACGTTTCCGGCTGAAGTCAGGTAGCGGAACCCGGCATAAACCAGAACCCCGAAAATTATAAGCCCGGCTAAGGCGATTGAGATGTTAAAAATATATTTTACGTATTCTGGCAGGGAAATTGTGGTGACCGTCGGCTTTATTCCGCCGATTTCCGGATAGTTAATCTCCAGCTGCCTTTGGGCCAAGACAAAGCCAGTTAAAGAAAAAAACAAAATAATAAAATAAAGTATAAAAAACTTTTTAGAACCGGGCATTGATTTATTCTAACAAATTTTGGCCTTTTCCCAAATTTCCATTGTTGCATGTCCTACTTGTGATATAATAATTTAACATGATAACAGCGGTTTTAGGCGGAATCCTGGGAGCAATCACCCAATTATTAGGTTTTTTTGTGGCGCTCTTGGGAACCGTAACGAGCCTTCTTTTGGAATTAGCCGTCCAAATCTTAAACGCCGTTATTTCCACCGGCCTTATTTCTCTTTCTTATACTAACCCCGCTGGCAATCCTTTTATTGCTGTCGGCTGGGAATTAACCCGAGGGCTGACAAATATTATTTTTGTTGTGGCTCTTTTAGCTATTGGCTTAGGAACCGCTTTAAAAATAAACGACTACCAGGCGAAAAAAGCCCTGCCTCTTTTAATTGTTATAGCTCTTTTGATTAATTTCACGCCCGTGATACTGGGAGTGATCGTTGACGCCTCAAATATCATAATGAATTATTTTTTGGGTTCCGGATTCCAGGGAGGAAGCGTTCTGTTAAACCAAGTATCAGGTATTTGGACCACGTTTACGGCAGGTTTTGGCGAATTTTGGAATCCGGCAAAGTCCGTCAACACCTTAATGAGCCTTCTGGTGATTAATGTTTTTAATGTGGTCGCCGCTTTTATTTTTTTTATTTTTGCCGCCATATTTTTGATGAGGTATGTGGTTATCTGGCTCTTGGTCATTCTTTCTCCTATAGCTTTTGCCTGTTATATTCTGCCCGCCACCAGAAGCGTTTTTAAAAAATGGTGGACCCAATTTATACAATGGACGTTTGTCGGAGCAATAGCCGGATTTTTCCTTTATCTGGCAAACCAGCTGATGAAATTGATTTTGATTGATAAAGCCGTTGTTTTTACCAGCCAGGAAGGACAAGGATTGGGTCTTTTAAATTATATTTTGCCTTGGTTTGTAATAATTATTTTCCTGATTTTAGGGCTCCAAACCGCCCTTTCCTCTTCCGCCCAAGGCGCGAGCTTAGCCACTAACTTTGCCCAAAAAGCAGGTAAAGTTATGGGGGGTTTTGCAGCCCGCCAAACTCTTGGCCGGGCTTTGGCCACCGAAAGAGGGACAAGATGGATGAAGGCGCTTGAAGAAACTAAACTCGGGCCATCAACGCTTAAGGACTGGAAAAAAGCTCCTGTTTGGAAAAAAGTTCTGAGCGCGGTTGCCGCGCCCATTGCGTATCCCACTCGCTGGGGAGCCAGAAAATTAGGCGCTGCCGGCCTGCAATATGGCGCCGCTCAAACTCCAGAAATTGATAAAAGGGTCGCTGATATCCAAAAAAAATTCGGCAAAGATTATATTCGAGCGGCAGCCACTTATAATGATATAGGGCCCATGGACTACCAGGGAAAAATCGCCATGGCTCATTATTTGACAAAAAATAAGGGGGGAAAAGGATTTTCGCAGCTCAATGACGACCAAAAAAGAGAAGTTATAAAATTAACTTCAACGTACGATAGGGGAAGATTAGACGACATTGTGAAATACGCTCCAAACATGATAGACGATAAAATGGTGGGAAAAATTATCCAAAATACGCTCATACCTGATGGAATAAAACCAGACCCGACCACGGGCAAATATCTTGATAGTGATGTAGCCACTATCATTGAAGAGAATGAAAAACTGGGCAAGCCAGCGATGAGCGATGATGAAGTTTTAAGAAAAGCAGCTTATAAAAAAGCCGTGGATGCGATGAAAGATGCAGACCTTGCGGTCGCAGATCCTTCTTTGATAGATAATAAAGAATTTAGGGAAGCGGTCGCGCGCTGGAAACCATGGAGCTTTGTGCGCAAAATCGCTGAAGAATGGGGAGGAGACATGATTGAAAAAATACAGACTAGCGCTGAGGAAATCGGACTTGAATCAATTGCTCGCACTAATCCTGCTTTCGTAAAAATATCTACCACCCCTGCAGGGGAAATGTTTATGAGAAAATGGAAAGAGATAAAAACGGGCGCGACAGACAAGGAAACAAGAGAGCGCGTTAATGAATTCGTCGCGAATGCAACGCGGGCACAAATTAAATTACCTGCAAATATGTATACCGTGGAAAGCGACTTAATAAATAATTTAGCTAATGCACGTTTCGTCGCAGATCCAAGTAAAAATTTAACTGAACATATAAGCTCGGTGGAAAAAGAATATAAAGATAATTTTAGAAAAATCATTCTCTCCAAAATGCACGAACCCAAAATGGAAGCCGTCAGATCTAGATTATTATCTATGTCGCCCGGCCAAGGCACTTTAATTTGGGAAGACATGTTTAAAGATATCGCAGAGCGCCAATTGCAAGAGTCATCCCTTCGGACTATTACCCCAAAACCGACAAGCAAAGAAATAAAAGAATTCCAAGATATTAGTAGGGGCACAAAAATGGCTCCCTCCAAGCCCAACCTGGCCAACTTAAGAAAGGTACAAGGAGCTTTACGAGTTAGCCATTTTACGGTTAAAAAACAATATGACGAAATTGCCGAAAGAGTTCTTAATTTACAAAACAAGCGGACAGCTCCTACTCCTGCAAGTCCCGCCGAAATATCTGCATTAGAAAATGAAATTAATACTATGGAAACAAATTTAAGAAATACTAAAGCTACCGAAATGGCACTAAAGAGCCAAGAAGTTAGAATTAAGAGCAGATTAAAACCTTAACAATATAAAAATGCGAAGGACCCAGAAATAAATTTCTAGGTCCCTGCGAGCTAATTTAGCCCACCTACTTAATCCACTGGAAATGATCAGGGAAACGCCGGGTAGCTATGCGCTCATGTACCCTCGTTGCTTCTTCCGCCCCTAAGAGGGCAGAGCGGCAAGCGGTCATGTTCTGGCGCGCGGCATCTACTATCTCAACTTGAGGATATCCATACGCCAACGCCATGTCGTAGGCCTCAATGGCGCTCTGCAAAGCCTCAATAGCATTCAGCACCGTCGCGTACTGAGCGCCTAGGTCGGCCGAGGTTGTATCCAACCTGGCCTTCTTCACCTCATCCCTGCGCCGCCTCGCAATCTTCACCGATGGTATTGTACCGCTGAACCAATTCATAGTGTCCTCCCTCTCCTTTATTTATTTTGTCTATTTATATTATACACCTTATTATAATTTTGTCAAGACCAATATGCCAAACAAACATACCAAAGAACAATTGTGGAATTTATACAAAAAACTTCCCGAGGAGCTAAAAGATGCCCTTTGGGCGGAAGAAACCGGCAATAATATTGAAGATATCTGCCAAAGATACGAAATTGAAGAAAATATTGGCGATATTGTTGACTTAGTCGGCCAGGTTTTAGTCGGCGTTTTGCCGCCCGAAGATTTTCAGGAAACACTAGAAAAAGAATTAAAAATGGAAAGAGATACTGCTAAAAAAGTGACGCAGGAAATTAACAGATTTATCTTTTACCCTGTCAGAACAGAACTGGAAAAATTATACCAGACAAAAGTTGAACCAACTGCGTCAGCTCCGATAAAAGAAGAACCCTTCGACGCGGCTCAGGGCAAGGAAGAAAAACCAACCGGGCCGCAAAAAGAAGACACTTATAGAGAACCCATTGAGTAATAAAATACATGCGCTTTACTATCCCCCAATTTATAGAGCACGAGGCGAAAATTGCCGGACCCCTGACTTTTAAGCAATTCATGTACGTGGGCGGGGCCGGAGCCACTATTTTTGTTTTATATTTTTCAATGGCAAAAACCAATTTCGCGCTTTTTTTGTTTTTAGCCCTCGTAATAACCTTAGTCGCCCTCGCTATGGCTTTTGTAAAAATCGGCGGCAGGACCCTGCTGGTTATATTAGGCAATTTTTTCAAGTTTTCAATCTCTCCTAAGAAATACATCTGGAAACATAAATAAACGGATAATTATGCCCAATACCGCCACTCAACAATTTTTGGAAATAGACCAAATCAAAGAAGGGGTTTTGGTTATGAAAAATAACTCTCTGCGGGGGGTGATTTCGGCTTCTTCTTTGAACTTTGCCCTGAAGTCGGAAGACGAGCAAAACGCCATTATCTACCAATTCCAGAGCTTTTTAAATTCACTTGATTTTTCCATTGAAGTCGTGGTCCAATCGCGGAGATTAAACATCACCGGCTATCTGGAAAAACTGAAAGACCTGGAAGCAAAACAGACGGTGGAATTGTTAAAAATCCAAACCGGGGAATACCGAAAATTCATCGAAGAGCTGATAGCCGGCGGCTCCATTATGGCAAAAAACTTTTTTGTGGTGGTACCCTTTACCGCAATTGAAATCCCGGGGGCGGCAACTATTGGCGGACTTTTCAAGAAAAAAACCGAAACTGCGGCATTAAATGAAGAGCAATTTCAAAGAGCCAAGTCCCAGCTTTGGCAGCGCCTGGAATTTATCGCTATGGGCCTAAGAAGGTGCGGGCTCCAGTGTTCTCCCTTGGGTACGGAAGAATTGATTAATTTTTTCTGGGCGGCCTACCACCCGGCGGAAGCGGAAGTCGGATACTACCCAGAAATACCACCAGAATTAATAAAATGAAAATACCGTTCTTAAAAAAACAAAAAAAAGAACCGGAAAAAATCTTTGCGGCTCCGGCTGTGGACGTTAAAGACGTCATCGCCCCCTCTTCAATAATTTTAGCCCCTGACCATATAAAACTAGGGGAGCGGCTGGTAAAATCTTTCTTTATTTTTTCTTACCCCCGCTATTTGAGCACGGCTTGGTTTTCGCCCATAATAAATATGGATACCCCCATGGATATCGGTTTCCATATCCATCCGATTGATACCGGCGATGTTTTAAAAAAATTAAGAAGAAAGGTGACCGAAGTCCAGGCCGAAATTATGGAAAAAGAATCAAAAGGGATAATCCGCGACCCGGCCCTGGAAACGGCCTACCAGGATATTGAATCGTTAAGGGATTCTCTAATGACGGCTCAGGAAAAAATGTTCAAATTCGGCTTATATCTGACCGCCTATGCTACTACGGAAAAAGAATTAAAAGATATTGAAAATTCCCTAAGGTCTATTTTGGAATCCCGTCTGATTTACATAAAGCCCGCTCTTTATCAGCAGAGAGAGGGATTCAATTCCTGCCTGCCTTATGGATTAGACCAGCTCCAGGTGCACACCCCAATGAATACGGAGCCCTTGTCCTCCACTTTCCCATTTGCCTCTTTTGATTTAAGCTCCAGCGATGGAATTTTATACGGCGTTAACAAGCATAATAATTCTTTGATTTTATTTGACCGCTTCAGCTTAGAAAATGCTAATTCGGTGATATTCGCCAAGTCGGGATCGGGAAAATCCTACGCCATAAAATTGGAGGTCTTGCGCTATCTGATGCTGGGAGTGGACTCAATAATTCTTGACCCGGAAAACGAATACAAATCCCTGGCCGAAGGAGTCGGCGGTTCATTTTTTAACATTTCCCTGGCTTCAGAAAACCATATTAATCCGTTTGATCTGCCGACTCCCAGGGAAGACGAAAAGCCGGAAGACGTTTTAAGGTCAAACATTATCAACCTGGTGGGTTTGTTAAGAATCATGCTGGGCGGGTTGACTCCGGAAGAAGATGCGGTTATAGACCGGGCCCTGTCTGAAACCTACGCCGCCAAAGACATCACCCCCCAGACCGACCCCGCAAATTGGCAAAAAAATATCCCTCTGATGGAGGACTTAGAGCAAGTATTGGAAGGCATGGATGGGGCGGAAGGTCTGGTAAAACGCATAAGAAAGTTCACCAAGGGGACCTTTGCCCAGTTTTTCAACCAGCCGACCAATATCTCAATGGATAAACCCCTGGTGGTTTTTGGCATCAGGGATATGGAAGACGAGTTGAGGCCTATCGCCATGTTTCTGGTGATGCGCTATATCTGGAACAAAGTCCGCTCGGAAATGAAAAAAAGAATCCTAGTGGTGGACGAGGCCTGGTGGATAATGAGAACCGAAGATGGCGCCTCGTTTTTGTTTGGTATGTGCAAAAGGGCCAGGAAATACTGGCTGGGAGTGACCACCATCACCCAAGACGTGGGCGACTTCATGAAGTCGGAGTACGGAAAACCCATTATCACCAACTCTTCAATGCAGATTTTATTGAAACAGTCGTCGGCCACAATGGAAGTAGTCCAAAAAACATTTAATTTAACAGATGAAGAAAAATATCTATTATTAGAGGCGGAAGTGGGGGAAGGAATCTTTTTTGCCGGACAGAAGCACGTGGCGATAAAAGTCGTGGCTTCTTATATAGAAGACCAGATTGTCACTTCCAACCCGGAAGAAATTTTAAAAATAAAACAAGCCAAGGAACTTGGCTAAAAATATGGCGGAAGAAGAATTATTGGAAGGGCCGGAAGAAAATCCCGCTCTTCCCCAAAGCACTCCTCCTCCCCAACTTACGGCTGGAAAAAAACAGAGCAAGTGGTTTAAAAAAATACCCCCCGAAGTCCTAGGTTCTCCGGGAGGAATGATTTTGTTGCTGATGGCGGGGGTAATGGAAATTATTGATTTAATACCCGTCCCTTTTATAGACAATTTGTGGGAATTGCCCTTGGAAATAATATTTATGGTGTTGCTGGCAACGGTTGCTAAACTTCCTCTCCAAAGCATGGTGATCCCATTTATTGTTGAGCGCATCCCAATTATCAACGATATTATCCCCACTTGGCTTCTCCGGGTGCTTAGGTAATTTAAGGCCGCGGCTTGATTGTGATTTTTCTTTCCGGCTCTTCGCCCGTGCTTTCAGAAACAACGTCTTCCCTGCCTGCCAACTCCAAATGGATAATTCTTCTTTCGTAAGCCGACATTGGCTCTAAAACTTTTTCTTGTTTCATTAAGACGACTTCGTCGGCAGTAGTTCTGGCTATTTCTTTTAAATAATCAATTTTCTTTTTCTTGTAATCATTGACATCCAAATCAATATACAAAAATCCCTGCTCCTCTTGAATAAACTCGCCTTTGGCGATTTTTTTTCTTAAAATCGCCCTCAAGATGTGCTGGATTTCAAAAAGCGTCTGGCCGCCTTGCCCTATCAGAATCTGCGGTTCGTCGGTTTTTATGTTTACGGGCAGGGTTGAGCCGTTTTGGGGCAAAACATCAACTTCAACTTCAAGGGCCATTTTTTCGAAAAGCTCTTCAATTATTTTTTTAATCCTTCGGCTAAGCTCGGGATTAATACTGAGCGGGGTCGAAGTATTAATTTTTTCAATATTATTCTGATTTTCCATTTTGTTTCATTATTAGGTATTGCTGGCCTATGGAAAATAAACTGGTCACTACCCAATAAATGCCAATGGCCGAAGGAAGCTTAAATAGAATAAAAACGGTAAAAATGGGGAAAACATAAAGCATCTGTTTTCGCATCATACCTGAAAATCGGTCCATCGGGTCTCCTTTTTTCGGAGTCCGCCCCGGGATTACGGGGGAAGACATTGTTTTAGTTTGGAAATACTGGCAGATGCCGGCTAAAACTGACAAAATTATCGACGGTTCCGCCAAGTTCATTATTCCCAAAAAAGTGGGGTCGATTATGTCGGGCCTCGGGATAAAACTGTAAAGATTGTCCATTTGCCCCGCTTGCAAGCCCGTCCAGAATACCCGGTAAAGCGCAAATAAAATCGGCAGCTGGATTAAAAGAGGCAAAAATCCCCCGAAGGGATTAATTTTTTCTCTTTGGTAAAGGGCCATTATTTCCTTGGCCTGGCCCTGCTTGTCGTCTTTAAATTTTTGCTGGATTTCCCGGACTTTGGGCTGGAGTTCGGATAAAATCTTTTGCGATTTGATTGATTTTGCCATCAAAGGATACAAAATCAGCCGGATTAAAACAGTCAGCAAAATTACGGCCACTCCAAAATCCTTGCCTGGCAGATATTGGTAAAATAAAATCAGAACGTTGAAAAGGGGCTGGTAAAAAACTAAATTATAAATATCACCTAACATATAATTTTGCCTTATGCAAAAGATTATTAATAACCTCCTCCGTTTCCCTGCTGTTTTTTTTGCTGAAATCGAAAGCGACAATTAGAACCGCATCTATATTATTTTTTATCACCGGTAAATTAATCCTTATAAATTCGCTTAATTTTCTTTTTAATTTATTGCGAACTGCTGCTTTTTTGGAAATTTTCAGGGAAATCAAAAATGCAAATCGGGAATTGCTTAAATTATTTTCTCTGGTCTTCAAAATTAAAAAATCTGCCCTTTGTGTTAAGCCGTATTTTAAAACGCCCTTAATATCTTCTCTCTTTTTTAGGCGATATTTTTTCGGAAGCATTCTTTAGTTAAACAGTTAACTTTTGGCGCGATTTAGCCCGCCTTCTTTGTAAGACATGTCTTCCTCCCGGAGTTCTTTTCCTTATCAAAAACCCGTGGGTTCTTTTCCTTTTTTTCTTTTTCGGATTATAGGTTATGCTCATGGAATCTATATTATCAAAAAAGAGGGAGAATCACAATCATTAACCTATTACACAGGTTTTCCCCAGCATATCAACAAAAGACACCGTTTCCCTTCCATTTTACTTTTTTCTTTAAGCGGCTATAATGGGAAATACAACGGACGATGAAGCAACGGCTTCATCTTTAACTTCATTTCCCAAAGCATTAGCTAGGGGAAAGATGAAATTTATTTCATCGCATTTTATACGATAAAAAACTTGTTTTATGACCTTAGAAGAACTCTGGCAAGCGGTTCTTGCCCAAGTCCAATTAACCATTTCGCCTGCCAATTTTACTACCTGGTTTAAAAATACCTCGATTGTTTCTTTAAAAGATGGCGAAGCACTTATTTCCACGCCGAATTCCTTTGTTAAAGAATGGCTTGAACAAAAATACAATAAACAGGTGTTCAAAACCCTCCGCGAGCTGAATGAAGAAATAAAAAATATCCGGTTTTTAATACAAAAAACAGAAACAAAAGCCCCGAGAAGAGAATTTTTCATTCCCGAAATCAGCCAGCTGGAATTTCCAGAATTTAAAACAGACAAAGATACTAATCTTAACCCGAGATACACTTTTGAAAATTTTACCGTAGGATCTTTCAATGAGCTTCCCCATGCCGCCGGGTTTGCCGTTTCTAAAAATCCCGGAGCCGTCTATAACCCTCTTTTTATCTATGGGGGCGTGGGTCTTGGCAAAACCCATCTATTGCAGGCAATCGGAAACGAAGTGATAAAAAACTTTCCTCAAAAAAAAGTAAAATATGTTTCCTCTGAAAAAATAACTTCCGAAATAATCACCTCTATAAGAACCCAGGAGATTGAGAGCTTAAAAAATAAATACCGGCAAACCGACGTTTTAATTGTTGACGATATCCAATTTTTAGCCGGAAAAGAAAAAACCCAGGAAGAGTTTTTCCATATTTTCAATGCCCTGTACGATAAAAACAAACAAATTATTTTGTCCTCCGACAAGCCCCCAAAAGCCATCCCCGCCCTGGCCGAAAGGCTAAGGTCGCGCTTTGAAGGAGGGATGATCGCCGACATCAGCTTGCCCGAGCTGGAAACGCGTCTGGCAATTTTAAAAAATAAAAGCCAAGAAAGGGGCATCGGACTGGCGGAAGACGTCTTAAATTTTATCGCCATAAACGTCCCCCGCAACATCAGGGAGTTAGAAGGAGCCCTGAACCGCCTGATGGCTTATCAAAAAATACAAACGCAGACCATAACCGTGGAGACCGCAAAATCCCTTCTTAAAAATTTAATTTTCGCCCCGAATAGAATAATTAATGTCAAAAAAATAATCCAGGGAGTGGCTGAATTTTACGACCTAAAAGACAAAGACCTTCTTTTGGAGTCAAGAAAAAAAGAAATCGTCGGTCCCCGCCAAATAGCGATGTATTTAATAAGAGAGGAAATGAAGGGGTCTTTCCCTTTTATCGGCCGCAAATTCGGAGGTAAGGACCATACAACGGCTATTCACGCTTACCGGAAAATTTCCAAGGAAGTGGAAAAAAACGAAGGACTGACCGAAGAAATTTCTTTAATCAGACAGAGAATTTATAATGCATAAGCCCCGTTAGAGATTTATCTCTAACGGGGTAAGCAGTGGAAAAGCGCGGGGGAAATACGGAGAGAATACACCAATCAAAAGAACCGCCAACCCTTCCCCAGTTTTTCCCCAAAAAAAGGCACAGCCAAAATGAAGAATAACTGCGCATAAAAATAAATTATCCACACACATAATAACAACAATAAACTTTTTATATAATTATAATTACTAACGTGAGATTAATTATTTTACAGGAAAAATTAAAAGAGGGGCTGAACTTAACCGGGCGCATCTGTTCTAAATTAACCACCCTTCCTATTTTAGGGAATATTTTGTTTAAAACAGAAAAAAACTTTTTAGTCTTGTCGGCTACCGACCTGGAAATCGGCCTAAAATGGAGGGCGCTGACCAAAATTGAAGAAGAAGGAGAAGTTGTCCTGCCAAGCCAGACCACATCTTCTCTGGTCGGGCTGTTCCCTAATAAGCCCATTAAAATAAACTCAAAGGGCCTTCAGGTTTCTTTTGAGTGCGATAATTATCAGTCTAATTTTAAATCCCTGAATCCCGAAGAGTTTCCTATTATTCCTTTGAATATAGAGGGAGAGTATTTGAAATTTTCATCTCATAATTTTTGCCAAGGGCTAAGCCAGATCGCGGGGCTCGCCAGTCCGTCAAATGCTAAACCTGAAATTTCAGGAGTTTACTTTTTATTCCAGGATAATTTGATAAAAATGGTGGCAACTGACAGTTTCCGCCTGGGAGAAAAAACAATCTATTCGGAAAAAAAAGAAGGAACGGTGAAAAACCAGTCCTTGATTTTGCCCCAAAAGGCCGCCAGAGAAATAATTAATATTTTCGGAGAGATGGGGGGCGATTTAAAAATTTATTTTTCCCCCAACCAAATTGTTTTTGAATCCCAAATGGAAGAGGCCAATGTCCCGCAAGTTCAGTTTGTTTCCCGCCTGATAGAGGGAGAGTTTCCCAATTATCAGGAAATTATTCCTAAAAAATATGAAACGCAAGTTTTTCTCTCCGGCAAGGAACTGCTTAATCAGGCAAAATCAGCCAGCGTTTTTTCCGGCAAGACGAACGAGATAAAAATAGAAATTAATTCTAAAAAAGGGACGGTGGAAATTTCTAGCCAGAGTCCCGATATCGGGGAATATAAAAGCCAAATACCCGCCAAAATAAAAGGGGGAGATGTTCACATCTCTTTCAACTACAGATTTTTAATAGACGGCTTGTTAAATATCAATACCGAAAAAGAAAAAGAGGTTGTTTTAGAGCTTACTGGACAGGAGGGCCCGGCAGTTTTAAAACCCGCCCTTGACCAGAGTTATATTTATATTTTAATGCCGATTAAAAAAGATTAGGGGGAGGAAGGTTTTTCAAAAGATGTTTGAGGCAGGAGCGGTAAAATTTTTTCCATAAAATCATGGAAAATCGGGCCGGCCACCGTTGCAGCGGGCTGTTTTTTTTCTAAAGGCTCATTATTATTATTGCCAGCCCAAAGAACCATAGGTTTTCTAAGCTGAATTGCTTGTTTTTTTGTTCTTCTG
>Ga0209541_10003811_pt1 | contig 27342 bp, 27 predicted proteins | sample RifCSPlowO2_01_FD_184027 | JGI IMG/M metagenome (GOLD analysis project Ga0209541, IMG submission 184027) | Groundwater microbial communities from Rifle, Colorado - Rifle CSP2_plank lowO2_0.1 (SPAdes) (version 2) | ecosystem: Environmental > Aquatic > Deep subsurface > Groundwater | place... | reverse complement strand
CGGTCACGGTCTTGGTGCCGCCGGTCGCGAACTTGGTCGTGAAATTGGAGCCGTCGCCGGTGGCCGGGCTGCCGCCGCCGGTCCAGGCGAAACTGCCGTCGCCGCCGGTGGCGCTGAAGTTCACGTTCTCATTGATGAACGCGGACTGGCTGGACGGGCTGCAGACCGGAGGCGGGGGCACGACATCGGTGCAAAGACCCAGGCTCTGATTCTGGATCCAGGAGATGAGCTCCGAACCGTAGAACGGGGGTACTTTGGGCTGGGTGCCGCGGAAGAAGTCCACCTGGTAGTTGCAGCTCGGCAGGTTCACATTGAGCGTCTTGGTCTGGCCGGGCGAGACGATGGCGGAATCGTTGTCGAAAAGTTTTTGGGTGGAGAGAAATTCGTCACTACCATGGTCGCTGTACACCTTGTACGAGGCCAGGCCGAAGGGCTTGTCGCAGTTCGACGCGCCGACCGCGTTCGGGTTGGTGATGGTCACCTTGGCGGTGCCGCCGCTGACCACAATGAATCCATACTGGATGGCCTTGGAACAGGTCGGGTCGGAGGTTACTTCATTGATGACCACGCTGCAGGTGGCGCTGACCGACTGCTGGGGAGTGGTCACGGTCACGGTGGCCTTCTTGGTGCCGCTGCCGCCGTACTTGGCGGTCACGCTCTTGGTGGTGGCGCCGTCCGGAAAGGCGCCGTCGCCCACCCATTTGTACTTGTACGTGCCGCTGCCGCCGGTCGGCGCGGCGGTCCAGGTCACGGTCTGGTCGGTCTTGGCCGGATTCGGGCTGGCGGCGCAGCTCACTTTGAGCGGCTGCTCGCAGACCGGCAGGTTCAGATTCACGGCGCCAGCCAGATTTTTGGCCGGGGTCCACTTCAAATTCGGGCCGATGATCAGATCGGACTGGTACCTGCAAGTAGGCAGATCAATATCGAAAGACGCCGTCTGTCCCGGCCAGACGATCTTGATATCTTTGTCATACAGGCTCTGCGGAGTCGTCTCGGTCGCGCTCAGTATTTTGAAGGATTTAAAGCCGAACTCGTAAGCGCAGGTCGGATGATTGTTGGTCACCGTCGCGTGGCCGCTCAGGACGTTGTACGTCCATTTCAGGTATTGCTGTTTCAGCTGGTTGATCTCCGCGTCGGTGGACGGCACCGGGCAGATCACGGCGCCGGTCTGGGTCTGCAGATCGCTCGTCCGGTCCCCCAGGCGCTCTTCTACCCCGTCTATCACCTGTTCGTCGGTGCCGCCAACGGCCCCGGCAGGAGCGGCTGCCTGCAGGTTGACCGCCGATACGGCGGCCAGCACCAAGCCGGCGAAAAGGACGACCAAGGCGAGCTTGCCGTACCGGGAGGCGCGGAACGCGCGACGGATGTGATTGAAACCGAACATTTGTTTATTTTATTTATTATTTTTTGACGGCGCCGTCAAGTTGGGGTTCATTCCACCTTCATATTCCGAACACACATCATTCTAATACGGATGACTAAAAATGTCAATAGGGCCGGAAATGGCCCTGTTCCAGCCCCAAAATCAGCCCCAAAGCCCTAGAAAGACCCCAGAAAATCCCGGATCTTCGGCAGAATCTCTAATAGAATGTTTATGGTCACCCTCACTATTAAAATAACGAAATCGATGACCTTGGCCACCACTTCGTATAGGTCGACGCCGAAGGTCGCCTGCAGCCAGTCGTTCACCCTCGCCAAGGTCGAGCTCACGGTCGTGCTCGCGAACGTGGAGCTGCTCAAATCCAGCATGCCTATATTATACCACCCTACTCACCACAACCCACCCCCGCCTTCTAGTACGCCGGCAGGAAACTCTCGCCGTTCAGCACCACGCCGACCGGCACCAGGCCGGCCGCCGGGGCCAGAGTTTTGTATTCCACGCTCGGGGTGTAATAGACGCCGAAGTGCAGGTGCGGGCCGGTGGAGTAACCGGTGTTTCCGGAATAGCCGATGACCTGTCCCCTCTTCACGGTTTGGCCGTTGGCCACTATCTGCCGCGACAGGTGCGCGTAGAGCGTGGAGAGGTTGTTGCTGTTGTTCAGCATGATGTAACGGCCATACTGGTATTTCAAGGTCGCCGTCCGGTCATTGTTGCCCACCGCGGCGACCGTGCCGTCCGCCGCCGCGAAGACCGGGGTGCCGATGGGGGTGCCAAGGTCCGTGCCGTTGTGCGGCTTGCCTCTGTATAGAGAAGAGCGCTCGCCGAAGTGCTGGGTGATGCGCACGCTGGCCAGCGGCCAGGACAGGAGGCCCTCCTGGCGCGTCGGTAGGACGTTCGGATTCAGGTTGGCCTTGAGTTGGGCCTCGATGCGCTCGATCTCGTTGTCCAGCGCCTCCTGCTGGGCGCGCAGGGCGTTCACCTTCTGCTGATACACGGTCTCCTTGCTCTGGGTCTCCTTGAGGAGCGCGGCCCGGGCGGCTTGCTCGTCCTCCACTATCTCCTTGCGGCTGCGCTGGTCCTGGATCTTGGCCGCGACGGCGTCCTTTTTCGCGGAGACCTGGTTCAAGGTGCCGTTGTATTGGTCGGCCAGGGCGTTCAGGGTGACGATATCGGCGCTGAGCTGGGTGCGCAAGCTGCCGAGCGAGTGCGCGTCGGAAAAACCCTCCGCCAAACTGCGGCCGGTGAACAGCATGACCAGGAGCGGCACGCCTTCGCCCTGCTGCAGTTCCTGCAGGGTGGAAGCGATGGCCTGCTTGCGCCTGTCCACCGCCGCGCCGATCTCCTCCAGGTTGCCCTGCAGGATGCCGATCTCGTCCGACAGGTTCGCGGTGACCAGCTGGTCGCTGCGGATGTTGAGGTTCAGCTGTTTGATGGAAGTATCCAGGGACTTCACCTGGTTCTGCAAAGTGTTCTTTTGATTCTGCACGACGGAGAGCTGGCTCTGCGTCGCCTGCAGTTCCTGGTTCACCTGTTGCAGTTGCTCCGTGCGGGCCTGGATCTGCGCCTCGATATCCGCCTGGGTGTCGGTCGCGGCCCGCGCCAAGATCGCTGCGCCAAACACGGACATGAGAAATACCGCCGCAATTGCCGAACTGAACGCCTTCATTTCAGGAAATTTTGGATATGGCCTTGGAGAGCCGCGCCAACGTCTCCTCCTTGCCAAGCGCAGTGGCGATGTCGTATGGGTCCGGGGAATTCTGCTTGCCGGACAAGGCCACGCGCACGGGCCAGAGGACGTTGCCCTTGCCCTTAGCGGTCACGAGCGGTTCCAGCGCCGCCACTATTGCCTCCTTTTCCCAGGCGCCCACGGCGGAAAGCGCGGCCAGGGCGCTTTCCAAAACTTCCTTTGTCTCCCCCGCCGGGGCTTTGGCCCAGTTCAGAAGGTCGGAGGAGTAATCGGGCAGGGTAAAGAAAAAATCCGCCAGCTCAAAGAAATCGTTCAGGGTTTTCATGCGGTCGCGCACGGCTTCGATCACCTCGTGCAGACGCTCGCGCGAGCCGAGAGCCAGGGCGCGGGCCTCGAAGAGCGGCACCAGCATCTCCTCCAGCTCGTCCACGGACAACCGTTTCATGTGCTCGCGGTTCAGCCACTGCAACTTCTCCTCGTTGAAAATGGCACCGGCCTTCTGCACGCGCTTCAAATCGAAAACACTTACAAGTTCTTCCAGGGTGAAAACCTCTCTCTCTGTGGTCCCGCCGTCCGCGATCTTCTCCGGCGAAGGATGCCAACCGAGCAGAATGAGGAAATTGACCATCGCCTGCGGCAGATAGCCCTGCTTGCGATATTCCAGGATGGAGGTCTCCGCGTATCTTTTGGAAAGCTTGCTGCGGTCCGCGGCCAGGATGAGCGGCAGATGGCCGAACTCCGGCACGCGGAAACCGAGCGCCTTCTGGAGCAGGATATGCTTCGGGGTGTTGGAGATATGATCCTCGCCGCGGATGACGTGGGTGATCTGCATCTCCTCGTCATCCACCACCACCGCGAAATGGTATAGGACGGAATCTAAACTTTTCGCGATTACAAAATCGTCGATGAGGGCAGTGTCGAATTTCACCGTGCCACGAACCATATCTTTGAATACAAGTTCCGTATCCGGCGTGCGGAAGCGGACGACCTGCGGTTCCTTGCCCGCGGGCGCCTCGGTCAGGAGACGGCAACGGCCGCTGTACTTTGGCGGCAGGCCTTCCGCGAGCATGGACTCCCGCTGCGCCTCCAGCTCTTCCTTGGTGCAATAACAGTAATAGGCTTTGTCCTCGTCTAGAAGCTGCTGCAGATACTTCGCGTATATCTTCGCGCGTTCGCTCTGGCGATACGGGCCCTCGTCCCAATCCAAGCCGAGCCAGCGCAGGGCCTCCAACATCTGCTGCTCGAATTCCGGTTTGGAGCGCTCCTGGTCGGTATCCTCTATGCGCAGGATGAATGTGCCGTTATGGTGCCGGGCGAAGGCCCAGTTGAAGAGGGCCGCGCGCAAGCTGCCCAGATGGGGTGAGCCGGTGGGACTTGGCGGGAAGCGCACCCGCACCTTTTGGCCTTTATTTTCCGCCTTGGGAGGCATGTCCTCCTATTTTAACATGGAAAATCAGGGGGCGGAAACGATGTGTGCGTTGCCAAGTGGGACGCGGTTGGAACTGGTTTCTAATCCTTCTGATAGAATAAAGACATATTAAAATATGAAAGAGAGTTACTTCCGTGAGCCTGTTGCGCATTCCGAAGAGTCCATAAAACAATTTAGGACCATTGCCAACAATAGAATCGAGACACTTTTGAGAACCAGAGCGCCCCTTGATAAGTTGTCAACCATCCTGGGAGCGGAGAAGTTTATTACGGTTAAGAAAGCTCGCAGCGGCGCAAGCGTAATTCAATTTGACATAGAAGGATTTGTAAGCGATCAAATTGCTAAGGGTACCTATTTGGAAATTCCTACCGAGTATGTCGAAACGCAAGAAATAATTTTACCCCCAGACCCAGGGAAAGTTCTCTCGGGCGAATCAGAAGAATCTGCCCGGATCAATCGGGAAAATATTCCTAGAACTAAGTACGCGATAGAGGTTCTTTCGGAAATGAAAGAACCATATTCTATTGTTGAGGGGGAAGTGACTTCCCAAATGGTTCGGGGTAAGAGCTATAGAATGTTAATTGTTCCAGGTCTTGATAAGGTCCTGCTGGTTAACGACGAGGGGAGCAACGCTACATTTATAATTCATCAACTTTCACAAGTTGAGGGTGGATGGAAGGCTTTTACAGCTAAAGGCAAGAACGAGCTTAAGAAATCGGCCCAGGTAGAAGTGAATTTCATTATGTATCTCGGAGATCCAGCAAGCTGGAAAGCGAAATTAAAGCACTTGCTTACCCATGGATTCATCAGGCAAGAAAGCAGAGGGATTCTTGAAAAGACCTCCATTCAGGAGTGCGAAAGAGCTCCAGAAGGATGGAAGACTCCCGCTGCTTTGGCTAGAGAGTTAAGGGTCGAATACACTACTATCGCTAGCCGATTCAACCTAGGGATAAAAAATAACCCCGAGTTATTTCGTAGATTGAAAGGGACCGTTCACGTATATGCCCACCCGGATTTTACAGACATGGTCGCTAGCGAAATTTTGAGCAGAGAACCAGCGCCAGGAAGCTGGCAAGTGGGTTCTTCTTTGGCCGAGAGATTGAATGTAAGCAGGCATTTAATAAGTAGAATCGTTGCACCCTACCGGGAATTACACCCTGAATGGTTTCGTCAACACTTAGATGCAGTCAATAAAAATGCAGAGTATTTTCATCCGGAACTTATTGCGATTATTCAGCAAGAAATCGCAAAGCGAGAAAAGGCTCCAGCTGGATGGGTAAATAAGGCTTCGCTAGTCAGAGTATCGGGAGTCTCTTTCAGAATGGTTGCTCGCCGGATCGAGAAATACCGCCAAACCCATCCGGAATGGTTTCATGATTATACTGCACCAGCCACGCACGAAGTGATAGAGCAACTTCACCCAGATCTAGCCGACATCATCCTAAAAGAAGTATCTCAGTATAAAGACGCTCCTCCTGGTTGGGTAACTAATAAGAATCTGGCCGAGTCGCTAGGCGTGAGCGAGAGAACTGTCAGCGCGAAAGTTCACAAGTATAGGGATGGTCATCCAGATTGGTTTCTTGCGTATCGAGGTAAAAAGGGACGGGTTTTTGAACACTTTCACCCTGATCTGATAGAAATTGTTTCTAGCGAAATAAAAGAATTTGAACGGGCTCCAGAAGGATGGATGCCGAACGGTCGTCTCGCCCATGAGATCCATAGAGGAACTGAAACGATAGCAAAGTTAGTGGATGAATATCGAACGGATCAACCGGGGTGGTTTCATAAATATTTAAATAAATCAGGAAATATAGTGGAGCATTTTCATCCAGGCCTGATAAAAATAATCAGAGGTCGTTTGGAAAACTGACCTCGGAATCTATTTGCTCCCGCGCCTAGATTCGACCCGCTCCCCTACGCCACCTCCAGTACCGCCGCCGCTATCATCTTCGCTGCCTCCGGTTTCGCGAAGGCCGTGGCGGCCTGGCCCATGGCCTGCAGCACCGCCGCATCGCCCATGATCCGCTTCAGCTCGCTCAGAAATATGCTGATGTTCAGGTTCGGCTCCTCGATCACCACCGCCCCGCCCTTCCTGGCGTAGGCCAAGGCGTTCTCATTCTGGTGGTCGCGCGCGGCCGAGGCCAGGGGCACCAGGATAAGCGGCTTGCCGAAGGCGGCGGCCTCAAAGATGGAGCCGCTGCCCGCCCGGGCCAGGACGATGTCCGCGGCCGAGAGCGCGTCCTTGGTCTGGTCCGGGTCCATGTAGCCCAAGGGTTCATAGCGACTCTGTGTGGAGAGGGTGGTCGGCAGGCCTACCACCTCCGCTTCGGCCAACTTACGGATCTCCAGGAACTGGTCCGGGCCCGTCTGGTGCAGAACCTGCATCAGAGGCAGGAAGGTGTCCAGGTTCAGGATGACGAACTCGTTCAGCTTCGCCGCGCCCTGGGAACCGCCGGTCACGAAAAGGAGCGGTTTGGCCGGATCAAAACCCAGCTTGCGCTTGGCCTCGTCCTGCGACAGGCGGTTAGTGAGCAATTCCTGCCGCACCGGGTTTCCGGACAGCACTATCTTCCGCGGGTTGAAATACGGCACCGTCTCCTCGAAGCTCAGGGCGATCTTGCGCGCGAACCTGGCCGAGGCCAGGGTGGTCAATCCCGGGGCGCTGTCGGATTCATGGATCACGATGGGGATCTTGTAGAACCATGCGGCCATGACCACCGGGAAAGCCCCCGGGCCGCCTTTAGAGAAGACCGCGTCCGGCATGAGGAAATAGATTTTGAACAGCGCCTGGAAGAACCCCAGAAATATCTTCGGGATGTCGATGATGGTCAGAATGGAGGCGTACCGCCGCAGCTTGCCGGTCAGCAGGGAGTGGAACTTTATCCCCTGCCTCTCTATATCCATCCGGAACCGGTCGTTCGCGCCGTAGTAGTGGAGTTCCAGCTCCGTGCCCGCGGCGTGCGCCTGTTCTTTCAGCGCCTCCGCCACCGCGACGATCGGGTACACGTGTCCCCCGCTGCCGCCGCCCGCGAAAGCGATCCTCAATTTCTTGGCCATTGCGTTAAGTATACCTTGAAATGTTCGCGGCGATGCCGCCCATGGTCAGGAAGACCGCGAGCGCCGTGCCGCCGTAGCTCAGGAACGGCAGCGGTATGCCGGTGAGCGGCAATATTCCGGAAATGGCGCCGACGTTGACCACCGCCTGGAAGGTGATGATGGTGCCGAAGCCGATCAGGATGAGTTTGCCGAAATTGTCGCGCGTCAGGCGCGCCAGCCAGAAGAGCCGGAAGGTCAGGAGGCCGAAGAGCGCCAGGAGCACCCCGGAGCCCACGAAGCCCAGCTCTTGTCCGGCGACAGCGAAGATGGAATCATCCATGGCCTCCGGCAAACTGCTTACTTTGGATTGCGATTGGCCATAACCGACGCCGAAAATGCCGCCGGAACCCAGGGCGATCAAGGCCTGGTTCAGGTGGTAATTCGCGCCCTGGCTGTCCTGGTCGCGGTTCAGGAAACTGGAGACGCGCGACAAGCGGTACGGCGTGGCGATGGTGACCAGCGTAATGACCATGACCCCTGCGAGCGCGAACAGACCGATGTGCTTCCACTTGGCGCCGGCAATGAAGTAGATGACTGCCGCCGCGCAGAGCAATATGACCACCGTGCTCGTCGCCGGCTGGGCCAGGAGGAGCCCCGCGGTCAGGGCGGAGATGATGAGGAATGGCAGGAGCCCCTCGGAGATGTTTTTGTTGCGGTTCACGGACGGGTTGGCGAACCAGGCCGCGAGATACAGGATGAAGGATATCTTCAGGAACTCCGCCGGCTGGAAGGTCACCGGTCCCAGGGTCAACCAGCGGCTCGCGCCGTTGGCGGTCACACCGAGCTTGGTGAAGATCAAAGTGAGCAGGAAGAGGTTCGCGAGAAGGAACGGCAGGGAGATCTTGCGATAGAAGCGGTACGGCAGGAAATACGCGATCACGAAACCGAGCAGTCCCGGCAGGAGGCCGTACAGGATCTGGTGTTTGATGTAATAGTAGCTGTCGTTCACCTTGATCTCCCCCAGGTCGGACGAGGCGCTGGAGAGCACTGCCAACCCCCCAAGCACCAGAATGAAAATAACCGCCAGGAGCAAATAGTCCGGATGCTGGCCGCTTCTGGAACCGAGGAGACGCCGGAATTTCATGTCGGGCGATGGAGCAATGGCCGGCCGCTCCGCGCGCCGGTCGCAGAGCCGTCCCGCACGGCCACTATCCCGTTCACGACCACCGTTCGCACTTCAAAGGCCCGGAAAACCACCAGGTCGGCCAGATAGCCCTCGCGGACCCAGCCCCGTTTGGCCAGGCCGAATTTGGCCGCCGGCGCCGCCGTTATCTTGCCGATGGCCTCCGGCATGGAGAGCAGCTTTTTGGCCGCCACGCGGCGCAGGAACTCCGGGAAGGTGTCGGTGGCCCGCGGCGAGACGAAGGGCTTCTCGTGCGGCCGCCGCAGAAAAGCCGGCGCGTGCGAGGCGATGAGCGTGCGCGGGTGCGCCAGCATTTTATCCGCCAGATCGCGGTCCACGTTCTGGACGTAAGCCACGCCACGCAGGTTGGTGAGCGCGAGGAGCTTCAGAAGCGCCTCGCGCGCGTCCTTTATCTCATATTTCTGCATGAAGCCCTCCAGCGTCTCGCCTACCAGGATGTTCTCGCCCGGCGCCTCGGCCACCACAAAGTCCGGCGGCGCGAAGTACGGCAGTTCTTTCAGGATGCGCTTGGAGAGCCACTCGTCCTTCACGCTTTTGGCCATGATCGCCAGCGTGCCGGTCTGCGCCCAATGCGGCAGGAGGCGGTAGAAAGGGAGCATGCTGCCGCCCCAGGGATGCATGTCCACATGGAAGTTGGCGTCTTTCGGCAGGTCGTCCAGGAGGCCTGCCGCGCGCTTATATTGTTTCCCGGAGCTCAGGAACGGCATGAAGTGGCTCACCAGCATGGACGCTTTGGATTCCGTAGCCAGCTTGATGACTTCCTGAAGTCCTTCTTCGATGCCATCACTTGTGTTCCGCAAGTGTGTCGAATGTATGCCACCAGCCGCGCGCACCGCTTTGGCGAGCGTGAGCAGTTCCTGATACGAGGTGCCGCGCGCGTGCACATACTCCAGTCCCGTGGACAATCCCAGCGCGCCTTCGGCGATCGCCCGCTGCAGCACGGACACGAAGACGTCCGTCTCGTTCTTGGTCAGGTCACGCACGTCCTCGCCGAGAATCGCCCGCCGGATGGTGGCGTGGCCCGCGAAGGTCGCGAAGTTCACGCCGAGCGGCCGGGTTGCCAAGCGTTCCAGGAATTCCCCCACCGTGTGCCAGTCCACATTGACCTTGTCGATATCCGCCCATTTGCGCAGGGACTCCAAGCTGCCATACAGCAGCGGCGCGAGCGAGGCGCCGCAATGCCCCCCGACGATGGTGGTCACGCCTTGTTTCAGGAAATCCTCCTGGCCCGGGTTGTCAAAGAGGGTCAGATAATGGTCGGAAGTCGAATCCACATCGATGAAGCCCGGCGCCAGGTAGCCGCCCTGGCCGTCGATGACCTCGTCCGCGCTCTTGCGCGAAAAATCGCCGATAGCGGAAATGTTCTCGCCGCTTACAAAGACATCCGCCTTCGCTTCCGGCCCCAGGTCCGAGCCCAGGAGCCGCACGTTTTTTATAAGCAGGGTCATGTGCCTCTATTATATCGCATTGGGCTATAATGGAGGGCATGCCTAAGGAAAGGTTCCGCACCGCGATCGCCGCCTACCTCGTACTGCGCGACGGCGACAAGGTCCTGCTCTCCAAGCGCGCCAACACCGGCTGGATGGACGGCATGTACAGCATGGTTTCCGGCCACATCGAGGCGGACGAGACGCCGGTGCAGGCACTTATCCGGGAAGCGCGGGAGGAGGCCGGCATTGAGGTCCGGCCGGAGGATCTCAAAATGATCCATATCAGTATGCGCCAGCGCGCTTCCAAAGACGACAACGCCTATGTTGATTTCTACCTAGAATGCACCCGCTGGCAGGGCGAGATACGCAACATGGAGCCGGAAAAGTGCGCCGGCCTGGAGTGGTTTCCCCTCTCGCAGCTGCCCGACAATATCATCCCTGTCTATATGCAGGTGTTCGCAGCCATCGCCCGCGGCGAGATGTATAGCGAGGATGGGTGGTAGCGTGTTCGATCCCCCGCACCTCCACCGCACACAGGTCTTGACACTGCCGCCGGCAGGAATATAATCTGAATACAGGTGGCGAGCTGGGACAGCGTCCAAGTTTGGACTTAACAAAAACCCGCGACAACGCGGGTTTTTGGTTGTAAAGATCTACTTTACCGTAAATGCCTTCAGTTTTCCGCCAACGCGCCGCAGGGTGACCGTGCCCATTTGGTCCGTGCGCAGGACCGGGATATCGGCGGCGGAAAGCCGCGCGAGCGTTTCCCGCGCCGGATGGCCGTATGTGTTGCGCGCTCCGGAACTTATCACCGCCACTTCCGGCCGCGCGGCGCGCAGGAACGCGGCGCTTGAGGAATATTTCGAACCGTGATGGCCGACCTTCAGGATGTCCGCTGCAAGGTCGTAGCGCTCGCGCAGGTATTCCTCCACATTGAAGCCGGTGTCCGCGGTGAGAAGCGCGCTGAAATCCGGCGTCAGGATCTTTTGGACCAGACCGGTATCGTTCAGTTCGCTGCTGCCGACGAACTGCGGCCCGGGCGAGAGGATGTCTATGCGGTTCGCGCCATGCCGGACGCCGTCCCCTGCTCCCAGGGTGATGAGCGGTGCGCGCCGCGCCTCGATCTTCGCCACGAGTTCCGCCCACTGCCGCGACCCGGGATGGTCCCGGCCATTTACGATGAAGGCGCCGATCTCATATTTTTCCAAAATGTGATTGAAGCCGTTGAAATGGTCCAGCTCCGGATGGGTGACGACAGCCAGGTCGATATAGCGGGCGCCCGAGGGCAAGGCCACTTCCAGGGCGGCGACCACCGCGGCATCCGGCCCGGCGTCGGTCAGGATTTTGGCGCCGCCCGGCAAGATCAAAAGCGATGCGTCTCCTTGGCCTACATCCAGGAAACTGATCGCGGCGGCGCGCGGCGGACCGGCGGTGAGAATCTGAAACCACGCGGCGCCATCCGCGCAAACGAGCGCCGCGAGTGCCAGCCACGCCAACCCTCTATCCTTCATCTTCTTTTAGTTGATACCGCCGGACGAGTATGAAAAGGAGAAGATAATAGAGGGCGATGCCGAAGCCGCCCAGGGTCACGGTAACCGGCAATGAGAGCACGGCGAAGAAATGTATCACCGCAATCTCGTACGACAGAAAGATGTGGCTCACCATGCCAGCCAGGATACCAAGTGGCGGGAATATCAAACCGCAGAGCAGTAAAGCGAAACCGAAGAACATGGTCATTGGCATGAAAGGCAGGATGAGCGCGTTGGCCAGGAAGGATGAGAGCGAGACGCCGCCGAAATTCACCAGGGCAATCGGCGCCACTGCGAGCTGGGCAGATATGGTCAGCGCTGCGTTCTCGCGGAAGCTCCCCAGGAACGCGGGCACTGCGACGACATCCGGGTGGCCGGCCGCGCCCAGCCATCTCAATATTACCGGCGAGAGATAAACGATCCCTAAAAGACTCATAAAGGAAAGCTGAAAGCCGGGCATGAACAAAGCGCCGGGATTATAGAGCACCATGAAGAAAGCGGTCCAAAGCAGCGCGAACGGCAGGCCGTACGGCCGTCCCAGCTCCCGCGCCAGAAGCACCACGAAGCCCATCGCCGCCGCGCGCACCACCGAGGGCTCCGCACCGACCATGGCCACGAAAACCAAAAGCGACAAAGTTGTGAGATAGAAAGCCGCGCGCCGGCCGAAGAGCCGTAGGCAGCCGCCGAAGATCACCAACACCAGGATCGCGATGTTGTATCCGGAAAGCGCCACGAGGTGGGTGGTGCCGCTCGCCGCGAGCGCGGTCGTGAACTCCGGCGAAAAGCTGAACCTGGCCCCGAGCGTGATGCCTCCCAGGAACGCCGCTTCGGTAGATGGTAGGTAGCGCGGAAATACATCCAGCAGTACGTATTTGAACCCTAGAAGCGCCTGGCGCACCGGCGAGCCCCGGCCCGAGGCGATCAGTTCGGTTTTCGGGAAAATTGCGACAGGCAGGTCCCGCTCCTTTTCCGGATGCAGCATCGTCCCCTGTAACTTCAGTGCGTCGCCATACTTGAAACCGCTTCCGGGCGGTACGACCACACGGATCTGCCCATGATGTGGCGGCGTTAGGCGCAAAGGGAAGTATTCGCTTTTTGCGGAATGCCCCGGCTCGGCGGCCACGATACCGGCAAACGACGTCTGTACATCAAAGGGAATGGTCGTTCGCGCCGCGCGGACGGAAAAATACAGGTGATAATACAAAATACCGGCAAGACAGGCCGCTGGAATGAAGAATGCCGCCAAGCGGCCGCGCCGCAATGCCAGCACGATTGACCCGCAAAGCGCCGCGGCGGCCAGAACAAAAACGGGAGGGATGTTCCCGCCCGCCGCCGCAACCCCAGCCAAAAAAGATGCTATCGAAAAAGCCGCTATCTGCGCCGGCGCCAAGCGTCGATCTCCTTGTGGTTGCCTGAAATCAATGCCTTGGGTACGCGCCATGGTCTCTTGCCTTTGCCCGGGACGAACGCCTCGGGCCGTGTATATACCGGATAAGAACCTTTCACCTCTTCCAGCGACTCTTGCTTGCCCAGGAAACCGGGACGGAAACGACAGACCGCCTCGGCGAGCGCCATGGCTGGGATCTCACCGCCGGAGAGCACATAATCCCCCACGGACACCTCCTCGTCGGCGATGCGCTCCGCGACGCGCTCGTCCACGCCTTCGTAGCGACCGCAGACCAGGATGAGCCGGTCATATTTCGAAAGCCGTCTGGCCATGGCCGAATCCAGCTTCTTGCCGCGCGTAGAGAAAAGTATGATTCGCGTCTTTATTTTCCCCTTACCCCTGGCCCCTACCCCCTTCTTTTTCAGCGCCTGCACCGCCTTGAACACCGGCTCCACTTTGAAGACCATGCCCGGCCCGCCGCCGAACGGCCGGTCATCTACCTTGTGATGCTTGTCGGTCGTGAAATCCCGCAGGTTGTGCGCCGTTATCCGCACCAGATCTTTGACGCGCGCGTGCCGAAAGAGCGACTCGCCAAAATACGAATCGAAGATCTGTGGAAAGATCGTCAGGATCTCTATCCGCAGCGGGCTACTTGCCTTCCGGCCCTTTGTCATCTTCCGGTTTCAATGATTCCGCGATCGCCTTTCGCAATTCATCCATGTCCACTTCCGCGTGCGCGTGTTCTTTCTTGGACTTCGGCGCGCGCGGTTGCCTAAGGTCGGCTAAAGACAAACTTGCGCTCGGTGACGGCTGCCTCTCACGCTCCGGAGCCGGAGCGGCTTGGCGCCGTCTGGGCGGCCTGGGGGCGGCGGAGCGCGCAGCCGGGAGCGGCACGAACTCCGCGGGTGCCTTTTTTTCCGGTTTCTTTTCCTCGATCTTGAACTCAATGCCAAGTATGGCTAGGTCTTCCGTGCTGACCTTGGGCCCGGCTTCCGTGCGCATGCCGCGCCGCACCGGCTGCATGGTGCCATCCTTGATCTTTTGTAGACAGTCCTTGCAATACACCGGGCGGCCGGGGGCAGGTTGGAAAGGCACCTTGGTCTCCCTACCGCAGGAGGAACAGGTCACCTGAAAACCGGGGCCGGAGAGGTCCGGTGGCGGGCCGCCTCCGGCGGCAGCGGCAGCCGACTGGCCTGCCGGCGCGCCAGGGCCGCCCATCGAGGCGGCGGACATGCCGCTCCAGGCACGGATCTCATCCTCCACCACCTCGCGCGGCCGGGCATACCGCTTGCGCGAGTACTCTATGATCTCGTTCACATCCATGGCCTGGCCCTTCATGGCAAAGGGCAATATGGTCCGTGCCGAGAACGGCCTGGAAGTGACGCCGGAGACCATGAGCTTCAGATAGATGTGATAGTTCGGCAGGTTCACTATGTCCATGATGGTGAACTCCGGCTCGAACTCCGGTTCCAGAAACTCCGCGTCGGCGGCGCCCACCCGGAAGACGATCATGGTACCGACGTTGCCAAAGATGGCGTCGCGGATCTTGGTGGATTTGTTGGTCGAGCTGTCGGTGATCAGTTGGCCGATGTATTGGTGCGCCAGGATGAGGTTCAGGCGATATTTGCGCGCCTCGGATAGCACGCCGGCGAAGGAATCCGTGGCAAAGTTCTGGAACTCGTCCACATACAGGTAGAAGTCCACGCGCTCTTCCTCCGGTATGCGCACGCGCTCCATGGCCGAGAGCTGGATCTTGGTGATAAGCATGGCGCCGAGCAGGGAGGAATTGTCCTCGCCGATGCGGCCCTTGGACACGTTCACCAAGAAGATCTTGCCGGTATTCATGATGTCGAAGATGTCGATGGTGCTCTTGGACTGGCCGACGATATTCCGGACCAGCGCGGTCGACAGGAACTGGCCGACCTTGTTCTGGATCGGGGCGATGGCCTCGTTCCGGAACTTGTCCTGCCAGGTCTCGTACTCGTGGACCCAGAAGGCCTTGATGACCGGGTCGGTGACGTTCGCAATGATCTTCTGGCGATAATCCTTGTCCACCAGGATGCGCAGGATACCGAGCAAGGTGGAATTGGGTGTTTCCAGGAGCGCCAGTATGGCGTTGTTCATGATGTATTCCATCCTCGCCGACCAGACGTTGGCCCAGATCTTGGTGAAGATACCCATGAGGCCGGAGGCCACCAGATGCTTGTACTTCGGGTCCGGCAGCTCCAGGACGTTGAAGCCCAGATGATAATCGGTGTCCGCCGGGTTGAAGTAGACGACGTCCTTCATGCGCTCCGGCGGGATGCGCTCCATGATGCCCTCCACCAGCTCGCCGTGCGGGTCCACCACGCAGACGCCCTCGCCGTTCGAGATGTCCTGCACGATCATGTTCTGCAGCATGGCCGACTTGCCGGTGCCGGTCTTGCCGATGACATACATGTGCTGCCGCCGGTCGGTGCGCCGGACGCCGAAAAGCTTGTCGCCGCCCCGAAAATCGGTGCGGGCGAAGTATACGACATCCTTGTCAGGCTCGGAACTCATGCGCCAATTATACCCTTTTTCCACGCCGGCATGTAGATTTTGCCACGGCCTAGGTTACGAAAAGTTAAATCCAAGATCATGAAAAGATGGAGGGTGGGCGGCGGCGATGTTCTGCCGCACGCCCACCCGTTCGGCGGAGTTCACTCCGGGAGCTCGTGAACCTGGAATCGGGCCCGCTCGGCCATCGCGGCCGCGTGGAGCTCCTCCGCCCGGCGCGTCGCCGTAGCCTGGCGCTCCGCGGCAACGCGAGCTGCTACCAGGACATCCTCCTCTGGCCAGCTTCTCAGAATCCGTAACTGCCGGGCGCAATCCTCGGCCTTCAGGGCTTGCTCCTCGGCAATCTCGCGAATCTTGGCGACGAGCGCCCGGTCGTCGTTGCCCGACGCGGTGACCACATCGAGCAACTGATTGAACAGCCCGGTGTGCGCTTCGCAGGGAGTGCACGCGAGGACCACCCGGACCAGTTCCTGGGCGGCTCCCGATATCCCCGGCAGAAAGCGCAGGATTTTGTCCGTCGAACTCATGTTAATTCCTCCTCTAACGACCGCCGGAGAAAACCAGAATGGTTTCTCGGGGTCGCCAAGTGCCGTTTTGGATTTAAGCACCAACGCGAATGTGCGTCAAACCTGGCGGTCCTGCTCTCTCTACAGAACGGAGTTTCGCCGAAAATCTTATAACCTCGATACCGATCAGATCGCCTTTTCGATCGTAATCCATTATATAATCGCCGTTTGTTTCTGTTTTAGAAACTTTGCCCTTTTTCAGAGTGATGTAGATGGCATCGGCCTCTTTATCAAGTTTTATGCTCATATGTATTTTTTATTCCCAATAAGCCGTCACAACAAGCCTTACGGCAGACGGCCTTATTTTAATTATAACGACCAAAGTGCCATCTTGGTTTCGCAGACTGAATTTCCTCAGATTATCGCCCAGTTCTTCGATGCGGCCCAAGCGCAAGGCCCTTTCTACTTCTTTTTTGGATATATACCTTTCCACTAAACGTATCAGGGCGTGGAATGTATAAATAAGCTTCATCCCAGCCCAAAGGCTACAAGAAGAAGGTTAGACTAAATTAAATAAATTCTAAAATTTATCCAACTAAACCTAGTACCGCTAACCGGATAGTTTCACGTCGGCCAGCTGCGCTGGCCTCCCTCACGGTTCAAATCCAGCGATGCGAGATGTGCCAAGAAAAAAGACACCCGATGGATGCCTTTTTTCTTGGCAGTACCGCTAACCGGATTTGAACCGGTGTTCCTGCCGTGAGAGGGCAGTGTCCTAGACCGGGCTAGACGATAGCGGCGTCCTTGATCTCCTTTACCAACGCTTCCATGCCCATGGCGTGCGCGCCTTTCACGAGCACCAGGTCCCCCGTCGCCACGAAGTTCTGAAGCGCGGCGCGGGCCTCGTCCGCGGTATCGAAATGCTGGATGTCCTTCATGTCGAAACCTTTCTTGCGGGCGCCCTCGCCGATGAACTTGGCCCGGGGGCCGACCAGGAAGAGCGCGTCCGCGGCCTGGGCGGCGAACTGGCCCAGCTTCTCGTGCGCCTCCATCGCGTACTCCCCTATCTCCAGCATGTCGCCGAGGACGGCCACGCGGCGCTTGGCCGGCAGGGCCTTCAAGGTCTCCAGTGCGGAGCGCATGGAGAGCGGACTGGCGTTGTACGAGTCGTCAATGAGCAAGCTGGATTTGATGCCCGGCACGAGCTGCATCCTATGCGGCGCGGGCCGGTAGTTCTTCTCCAAGCTCCCGCAAATACTAACGAGATTGAGGCCGAAAATCAAACCCACCGCTGCGCCTGCGGCCGTGGCGTAGGCCTGCGCCCGGCCCAGGGCGCCCGTGAGCCGCACCGGCACCGTGGCGCCGGCGTGCTTCAATTTGAAGGCGATGCCCGCCGGCGCACCGGCCTTCACCAGGTATTCCAGGTTCTCTACGGCCAGCGTGGCTTCCGGCTCGAAGCCGAAAGTCATGACCTCCGCGCGAGTCCGCAGGGTCAGTCCCATCAGATAATCATCGTCCATGTTGAGGACCGCCGTGCCCGTTGCCGGCAGGCACTCGATGAGGCGCGCCTTCTCCCGCACCACGGCCTCCGCGCTCTCAAAGAATTCCACATGCGCCGGAGTATCCCCGATCGCGGTCATGACGGTGACGTTCGGACGGGCGATGGCGATGAGGCGCCGCATGTCGCCCGGCTTGTCGATGCCGTATTCCAGGACCAGCACCTCCGGGTACGGCGCGCGCACCGCCAGCCGGTACGCGCCGAGCGCCATGACCTTCAGCAGGAATAATATTTTTTTAAAGGAATTCTGGCCTGGCTTGTAATCGCGGCTGAAGAGCCGCAGCTCCTCTTGCGGCCACTCGCCCAAGATGGTGAGCGGCAAACCCATGTCGCTGTTGAAGTTGCCGTACGGCGGGCGCACGCTCCGTTCTTCCTGGAGCGCCGCGGCAATCGCCAGCACGGTCGAGGTTTTGCCGGCGCTGCCGGTCACGCCGACGATGGCCGGCTTGTACCGCAGCACGGTCGCCTGGGCCAGGCGTTTCAAGATATGCGAGATTATTTTCTGAATGGATCTTTTCACCGGCTAGTTGGATATACGGTCAGGCGCGATGTGGTAATAATTGATGAGGAATTGCGCGAACTCGCGGAAGGCCGGTACCACTGTCGTGCCCGCGAGCGGCGCGCCGGTGGGTTGATCTAATTTTAATAGAATGATGATCTTTGGGTCGTTGGCCGGCAGGAAACCGACGAAAGTATGGACCACTTCATTCGTGTAGCCGCCGCGCACGTTGTTCGGCACCTGCGCCGTGCCGGTCTTGCCCGCGATCGAGAAGCCGTTTATGGCGGCGATCCTGGCGTTGTCCACCGCGGCAACCATCATTTGCGTCGCCTGGCCCGCGGCTTTTGCGCTGACCACGCGCCGCACCTCCTCCGGTCCCGTAGCCACGTCCACGTATGGCTTCATCATTACGCCGCCGTTCGCGACTGTCGCGAGCGATTGCAGCATCTCGAGCGGCGTGATCGCGATGCCCTGGCCGAAGGATGCGGTCGCGAAGTTCACCTGCGGCTTGCCCTGCGCCAGCTGGCGCAGGTCGCCCGCGAGCTCGCCCGGCAATTCGATGCCGGTCTTTTGGCCAAAACCGAACTTCTCCAGGTAGCCGCGGAAGGGCGCGTTCCCGGTCCGCTGCTGGGCGAAAGCGGCGCCGGTGTTCAGGGAACCCTCAATGGCCTCGGTCATGGTCACCACGCCGTGCGCCTTCAGGTCCCAGTTGTGGATGGTGTAGCCGTCGAGCTTCAGCTCGCCCGTGTCGTTGTATGTGGTCTCTGGCGTGATCTTGCCGCTGTCCAGGGCGGAGGCCATGGTCACGATCTTCATGACCGAACCCGGCTCGTATATCTCCTGTATGAGCGGATTTAGGAAGCGCGCGATGTTCGTGGTCGAGGCGTAGCTGTTCGGGTCGAAGGCCGGCGCCGAGCCCATGGCCAGGATGCGGCCGGTCCGCACATCTTCCACTATCATGGACGCCTTCCTGCCGCCGTGCTTCGCCAGAAGCTTCTGGACGACATGCTCCCCCTGCGCCTGGATGGTCGGGTCGATGGTCAAGGTGACGTCGGTCCGGCGGACCAGCTCCTCGTCATACAATTTCTCTACGCCGTACTTGCCGCTCACGCCGTTGTTGTCCGTGTTCGGGCCGACGAAGCCCAGCACCTGTGCGGCCATGGAGTCGAAAGGATAGAAGCGGCGCGGGATGAACTCGGTGTATATGCCTTTTATCTTTGCTGCCACAACCTTGGCCACCGTCGCGGCGTCCGGGTTCTTGTCCAAGAGGACATACTGGGAACTCTTCTTGGCAAAATAATTCTCGAGGGTCTGCGCCGGATGCCCCAGAATAAGGGATGCCTGCGCCGCGGTGGCGGCCGGGTCCTGGATCACGCTCGGCACCGCGTAAATGACCGGGAAGTCCTTGTTGAAGGCCGCAGGCACGCGCTTGCCGTCCAGATCGGTGAAATAAATGGAGCCGCGGCTAGCGGACGGCAATCCTAGCGACGCGGCATATTGGGATTCAGCGACGGCCTTGTATTCCTGGTTGCCCAGGACCTGTATTTGATAAAGGTGGAAGAAAAGAAAGCCGTATGAAAGTACGACGCCGATCGCTAAAAGTGTGAAGCGGCTACCCATGTGGGGATTGATACGTAGCGCGGCGCGGCGCTGGGACCCATGCCCTGCGACACGGCCAGATTGGACAGGTGGTATGGATCGAGCAAAGCGAAAGTGGCGCTCTTCAGTTCCGAGTTCTGCGCCAGGAGCTGAACGGTGTCCTCTCGCAATGCCGACGCGCCCCTCGTGAAGCTTACTGTCTGATTATACAGGAAAATTAGCGAAATTACCGCGGCCGTGACGGTCACGCTCAAGAAAATTATCAAGGCATTCAAAAGATGGCTGTGCTTGTTGGGTTGGATCAGGGTCATTTTGGAAAGTTTTTAGTATTCGTCTTTGAGTTCTGCTGCCCGGAGCTTCGCGGAGCGGCTGCGCGGGTTGCCTTTCGCCTCCTCCTGGCTGGCCTCTATCGGCTTCTTGGTCAATATCTCCAGGGTCTGGGCTCCTTCCAGATCCCGGAAGGCGTTCTTCACGATGCGGTCCTCCAAGGAATGGAAGCTAATCACTGCTACTCTGCCTCCGGTCACGAGCACCTTGTCCAGGTTGCCTAAGATCCGCTTCAGGTTCCCCAGCTCGTCGTTCACGAAGATACGGAGTGCCTGGAACGTCCTGGTCGCGGGATGGATGCGGCCCCGCTCATACCCGGCTGGCACCGCCACGCTCACCGTCTCCGCCAGGTCCCTCGCCGTGCGGATGGGACTTTTGCGCTGGCGTTCCACGATGGCTTTGGCAATCTTCAGGCCATAGCGCTCCTCGCCAAGATCAAAGAGCATCTGCGCTATCTCCGGTTCCCGCATGCCGCGCAGTACTTCGTGCGCCGGCGTCCGGTCCTTGGAGTACGTCAGCAGGAGCGGTTCGTCGGAGTTGAAGCTGAAACCTTTGCCGGCATCCGCCAGCTGCTCCGACGAGAACCCCAGGTCCAGGAGCAGCGCGTGCGCTTTCGGAAAATCTTCTCTCTCGAGGATTTCCGGAAGGTCCGCGTAGTTGCCATGCAAGAGATTTACGTTCGGGTATTTCCCCAAACGGCTCTTGCATTCTTCGAGCAGGGTTTCGTCCCAATCGAGCCCCAGCAGTTTGCCGGAAGGACCGATGCGCTCAAGAATTTCCGCCGCGTGTCCCCCGCCGTCCACGGTCCCGTCGATCACAAACATGCCGGGCTGCAGATTCAGGAGCGATATGACTTCGTCTAAAAGAACAGGAACGTGCGGCATATTTTTAAAATTTCTGTTATCAATTGCGTGGTCACTTTAGAAATTCAAGTTATATGCCGAGCTCGCCAAGCTTTTCCGCTATCTCTTCCGAGGCGCTTTCGGTTTTTTGTTTGTAGCGATCCCAGAGCTCCAGGTCCCAGATCTCCGCGCGGTTGTATAGTCCTGCCACCACGACATCTTTCTTCAAGTGAGCGTATTTGCGAAGGTAATCAGGGATGAGGACGCGCCCTTGCGCGTCTATGGTCACATCCACTGCGCCGGAAAGCATGAGACGCACGAACGCGCGCGAATTAGCTTGTGATAGCGGAAGAGCCATAAGCTTCTCAGCCAATGTCTCCCATTCCTTGCTGCCGAACACAAAAAGACAGTTGTCGAGGCCGCGGGTCACTATCATGCCCGTGCCGAGCTTGTCCCGGAATTTGACCGGGATCGCCATTCGACCTTTGGTATCCAGATTGTGCTTGTATTCTCCGAGGAGCATTGATTTTGTTGAGTTGTCTTAAAAAGATATCCCCAGTAGTGCCGTGTTATCCCCACTCTTATCCACTTCTCACCACTTACATACATAGTATACCGCCACTGCTTCACGTCAAATTCATACGGAAACGTAAGAAAGTCCTTGTTTTTCAAGGTTTTTCAACTTCTAGGCCCCCACTTATGCACAATCCGGCACCGGCTATCATTCCCCACTTAGGGATTTCGGGGTTTATTTGCTAAATTTATGCAATTGGTGTATAAATATTCTCGGCTCGAGGCAGATCCGCTTCGATTCCAAACAGGCGGAGGATGTGATCGTGGCGAATGAAAAGCTGTTCCGATTCACCCGTGAGGACACGGGTGCCATGACCGCGATGCGTGGCGAACACTTGAATCAAGCTCGGCGGAAGTTGGCCGCGCAACTCGGGATCAACCCGAACCAGCTCGAGTTCCAGGAGTGCATGGGCATCGTCGGCGACCGCAACAGCAAGTACTGGCGCCGCCGGCGCGGAAACAAGCGCCGGATCAAATAGGCCGATCCGGCATCATCAGGAAGGGTGCGTCGCAGAACATCGCGCGCACCCTCTCCTACCTACTTCCCGTCCTTGATCCTGTTCAATATCGCCTGGATCTTTTTTAAACTCTCCGACTCTTGTATAGAAACCGCGATCGCCTTAGGATTCAACTTTTTCAGAATAGCCAATTTTTTCTTCAGGTCCCTTTCGTCCAGCAGGTCGCTTTTGCTTAAAAATAGATACTCCTGCTTCTCCAATAGCGGCTTGCTGTACGCGCCGAGCTCCTTGCGGATTGTTGCATAATCCTTTTTCGGGTCCTCGGACTCGGCGGAAATGAAGTGGAAAAGTATGCCGGTGCGCTCCACGTGCCGCAGGAATTTTATGCCTAGCCCCTTGCCGCCCGAAGAGCCCTCAATGAGCCCCGGGATGTCCGCGAGGATGATCTCGTAATACGCGCCGAGGTTCGGCTCCAGTGTGGTGAAAGGATAGTTCGCGACGCGGCTCTTCGCCCGCGTGAGCGCGTTCAGCATGCTGGACTTGCCCGCATTCGGCAAACCGACGAAGCCGACGTCGGCGATGAGCTTCAGCTCCAGTCGTAGGTCAAACTCCTCGCCCGGCAGGCCGGATTGGAACTGCGTCGGCGAAGTGTTGCGCGCGGACCGGAACTGGAAGTTGCCCTTGCCGCCCAGGCCGCCTTTGGCCAGAATCACTTCCTCCCCCACCTTGGTAATCTCCGCGTCCGTGCCACTCGTGAGATTGTGGACCACCGTACCCACCGGCAGTTTCAGGATCAGATCCGCGCCGTCGGCGCCATCGCGGAACTGGCCGCGGCCTTCGCCGCCGGCCGCCGCCTCGAAATCCTTCTTGTACCGGAACTGGCGCAGGGCGTTCAGATCGGATACGCCGACCGCCAGGACGCTGCCGCCTTTGCCGCCGCTACCGCCCGCGGGGCCCAAAGCCATCATGTTCCTGTTGAACACGGCCGCGCCTTTACCGCCGTGGCCGGCGGCTATCCTGATTCTGACGTCGTCGATGAGCATGTTGTGGGCGTTGCAGGGATCGGACCTGCGACCTTTCCGATGTGAACGGAACGCTCTACCACTGAGCTAAACGCCCCGGGCGTATGGAATATAGATGATTGCGATCGTTTTTTCAAGAAACAGTTCGGCCTCGCTTTGGGGGCGAGGCCGTCTGCGAATCTTGCTGCCATGGCTGGCGGCGGGTCTCATGCATCGTCCTCCGGGTCGATCAGAGGACTCAGCGCCTCGACGAGCTCGTCGACGAGACGCGGGTCGGGCATGTGCGGCCCGGTCCCGATACCGGTCATGGCCAGAAGCGCCTTGGACTGACGGCGTTCCTGCCACTTCGCCGGCAGGCGGATGAGCCACCCTAGGGCGAAAAGAGCCGCGACACTCATGCCCGCGATGTTCCATGCCTCTCCCATCGGTTGTCCTCCCCTGGTTTAGGCCGCGGTGAACGGGATTGCCACCGCTTGCTTCGTAAATTATATCATATTGACCAAAATAGTGCAATATTGGGCGATTTGGCGGTAAGAACAAAAAGAGGGGCCATAAGCCCCTCTTTCCACTGCGAAAAGCCCAGTAGGTCCTATTGGATTTCCACGGTGGCGCCGGCGGCCTCGAGTTTCTTCTTCATCTCTTCGGCCTCCTCTTTCTTCAGTCCCTCCTTGACCATCTTCGGGGCGCCGTCCACCAGATCCTTGGCTTCCTTGAGGCCCAAGGTCGTAACCTCGCGCACCGCCTTGATGACGTTCAGCTTCTGTTCGCCGGACGCTTTCAGCATGACGTTGAAGCTGGTCTTCTCTTCCGCTGGGCCGGCAGCCGCGCCGCCGCCCGCGGCCATCGGGGCCGCCGCGGAGATGCCGAACTTCTCTTCTAGGACCTTCACCAGGTCCGCGAGCTCGACCACGGTGAGCTTCTCGATCTGGGCGATGAGATCTGCGTATTTTTCAGCCATATTAATTAGTTAGTTGCTTCGACCGTTTGTTTTGACTTCTGATCCAAGAGATACAGGAACGAGCGCACGGGCGCGGCCAGCATGCCCAGGAACTGAGCCAAGAGCACCTCGCGGGTCGGCAGGGTGCCGACGCGCATCACCAGGTCGCGTTCGATCGGGGCCTTGGCTTCCAAGTCGTAGGCGCCGAGTATGCGCTGCGCTTCCGCTTCGCGGGTCTTGGCGTCCGTACCGAAACCCTGCAGGGTGCGATACAGCGGTCCGCTCACGGTGTCGATGGCACCCTCGGCGAAGATGGTGCCAATCTGGCCGTCAAAACCGCGCGCGTCGTAATCTATGCCCTCCTCCTTGAACAGGACGTTCAGGAGACGCTTCTTGACCACCGCGAACTTGGCGCCGGACTTGTCCATCTCACGGCGCAGTTTGCGAAGGTCTTCCGCGGACATTTTCGCAAAGTCGGCGAAGAGCAGGGTCTTGCTTTTCGCAAGCTGCGCTTTCGCATTCTTTACGTCCTCTGTTTTTTGAGCTTTGGTTTTCATTTTTATTTGTTGCCGGAAACCGGCTTTTGCCTCTATATAAAAAGCAAAACGACCTTTCGGTTCCGAAGGTCGCCTAGTGCCGCATTGGGGCTATGGCCCCGCGGACTCGCGCATCTCCTCGGCAGGTCCTATGCCCGGAAAGCCCGGGATGCCTGCTGTCTTCGGAATTGGGAATATATTAACCGAAGGCCGGAAATACGTCAAACCATGGAATTCGGCCCTTGAAAATTACGTTGCTTTATGTGATTGTATCGCCAGTGGATCTGGCGGATTTTCATTACCATTCCCGCCCTTGAAAACCGACGCGAAGCAAAAGGTCTGAAAATTCACTAACACTGTATATCCATGAAATTCCGCTTTATGCTGGGGGTTTTGGCAATCGTTGCCGGACTGGTTGTCGGCTTCGGAACCATGACCGGCCAGGCCCACGCCGCGACTGCAGTCACGCTTTCGGATGCTGAACGGAGCAACATGCAGGCGGCGCTCAACCTGACCAGAATGACGCTCGACGCGATACAGGTGCAGGCGGACCGGAATATGATCAAGGACAAGACGGCGACTCTCGCGATCCTTGCAAATATTCGGACTTCCCTGCTCTCCATGCGGGAGACCTTGGGCGGCGTCCCGGCTAGCGCCACTCCGGCGGCGGCCAAGCCGAGTACTGTCGTCGCGACGGTCAAGCCGGCGGCTCCCGTCGTCGCGGCATCCCCGGGACAGGTGGCTGGTTCCGCAGCGGTCAACGAGACCGTCGGCACCAGCGCCACCTCGAAACGGGTCTTCTGGATCATCCTGATAGCGGCCATCGTCATCGCCATCATTCTGGCCATACCCAGAAAGAAGAATGATGTCGTCACGTTCCAAAGCGCAGCGCCGGAGCCGGCACCGCAGGAACCTGAGCCGCAATCCGAGGAGACCGAACCCGCGCAATCAGTGTGACGACAAAAACATCCGCCTATACGGCGGGTGTTTTTGTTTTCAGGCCGGCAACTTCGCCTGCCGGGACATGCGCGAGGCCAGCCAGGAGCTGGACAGGAAAAGCAGTAGCGTCATCGTGGCCGATATCAGGCAGTACATGCAAAGCGCCCGAATGATCTCGAACTGCAGGTAGACCAGGTAAACGGATGCCAGGAGACCCAGGCCGCTCAGGCCCTGGATGGCACGGGCCGCGGACACTTTTGGGCTCTCGGAAGAGAAAATATATATAGCCAGGAAGAAAGCGGCGAGATAATAGAGGGCGCCGAGAAGGGCCACCGGCACCGGGCCGACCGTCGCGTACTGGCTGTTCAGCACAACGTCGCAGCCCTGGGTCAGCGAGCAGGGCAGAGGCACGGCGAGATAATGGTCCGCGGTGAGATACGCGGCGTCCGCGAACCCCAGGAAAGCGAAGATTGCCGTGAGAAAGAGGGCGGGTTTAGGCAGGTTCGAGGGCATTGTCGAGTATTGCCTTGAACTCGGCGGCGTTCGCCGGGTTCTGTATCTGCTGCAGGTTCACGTAGAAGGTCGGGGTCCGGCCGACGCCGATGGCATTGGCGCCATCCACTTCCCCTTTGATCTTCCTGAGGACCTGGTCGGAGTTCATGTCCTCATGGAACTTGTCCAGGTCCAGGCCGAGGATACGCGCGTAGCTGTCGAAGTTGTCCGCGACGACGCGGTTCGTGGGCGTGAGCGACCACTCCTGCTGCTTTTCGTATAGCATGTCGTGCATCTCCCAGAACTTGCCCTGTAGGCCGGCGGCCTCCGCGGCCTGGGCGCTTATGCCGGCGTTCGGGTGGATGGTGTAAAGCGGAAAGTTGCGGAAGACGAACAGGACCTCGCCTTCGTAATTTGGGAGTACGTCGCTCAGAAGGCCTTCGTAGGTGGCGCAGGCGGGGCACTGGTAATCGCCGTACTCGATCAGGGTGACCTTGGCGTCGCGGGAACCCCGGACCCAATCATCCGCGGCAATGGCCGGGGCCGGCGCGGTGCCATCTGGATTATTGTTCAGAGAGCCGGAGGAAACCACCGCGGCGATGATGACCACCACCGTGGCGATGACTATGAAACCCGCCGCGAACCAGACCGTGGCATTGCCTTTGTTCTTCATAGCTCAATATTGTACCACAGGTCCGGCCCGACAATCCCGCCGGCGTGACTATGGCGCGATCCCGACTACGCCCCCTTCATATATCTTGAAATCGAAGCCGAAGGGACTTTTCGGGACGCTCGGTATGATCCCGGCCCGCGCCACCTCCGCCAGGTCCAGTGGATAGCGACCGGTCCCCTGTCGGAAGACCTGCACCGCCGCGTTCAGGTATTCCAATATCTCCAGGTGCGCGATGTGCATCGCCGCGCGCTCGCGCACGGACGGGTCCTTCGAGGTCGCATAGATGACCGCCCAGGCCTGCTTGGTCTCCGCGAGCGTCTCCGGGTGGATGCCGTAGTTCACGGCGAAGCGCCGGACAATATCCGGTATGCCGGGGGTGGCCGCGGCGATGTCGAAATATTTCGCGGCGTTCTGCTGATCCTTCAACTCCAGCTGATAGATGGTGCCTATATAAAATGGAATGGTCCAGTTCGGGTCCGCGTTGGCGAGCCCCCTCTCCCCTATCTCCAGCGCCACCGGCACGCGTTCCTCGAAGGTCGGGATGTTCGGCAGGACGAGCACCGCGAAGGCGTACGGCGTGCTCCAGCGCGGATCCAGGTCGTTGACCAACTTGAGCCCGGTCAGGAAATGTTGTGCGCCCTGCCGCATGAACGGCAGTTCCGTGCGCACGTCAAGCCACAGGAAGGACGCGATGGCGGTGTGCAGGCCGAGGTCGAAGGCCTTGACCATGTTCGCCGCGGGCGGCTCGAACGGCAGGGCC
>Ga0209541_10003810_pt1 | contig 27342 bp, 28 predicted proteins | sample RifCSPlowO2_01_FD_184027 | JGI IMG/M metagenome (GOLD analysis project Ga0209541, IMG submission 184027) | Groundwater microbial communities from Rifle, Colorado - Rifle CSP2_plank lowO2_0.1 (SPAdes) (version 2) | ecosystem: Environmental > Aquatic > Deep subsurface > Groundwater | place... | reverse complement strand
TCCCTTAAAACTCTTGAGAAAGTAACTTCAAAGCTTTTCAGAGCCTCTAACTCTTTAGAAGCCTTGAATTCCTGCCAAAACCCCAAGGCTGTATTTAAAACTAAAATTAAAGCAATAAGCCCCGCGTCAAGCTTGTCTCCAATCATAAGTGATATGGCTATGGCAATAATAAGAAGGATTGAGAGAGGATTTTTAATCTGCCTTAAAAAAAGTGCAAATATAGATACTCCATTTTTACTAGGCAATTTGTTTAATCCGTATTTTGATAATGCCTCATGGGCTTCTTTTTGAGTTATGCCTATCATGATAAAAGATTAATTGGTGTAACTATCAAAAGAATTCCTGCGGTGTTTAATATAAAACTTATAATGGCAATTTGCTGATAACTTAATTTTGATGCCCCAAGCATCATAAGACCCAATTCATCAGGTAGGGGAGAGGCTACAATTATAGCTCCCAAAATTGTGGTAACAAAATCTAATTTAAGTTTTCTTAAAATTTTATTAACTCTATCAATATGAAGCTGGTGAGTGGCTAAATTTATATCCTGCGATAAATCTTTTCTAAATAGTTTTACTATTATAAGATCACCTGCTACTGATCCAGCTCCTGCCATAAAAGCCAATATTATTGGATTACTGTCAGTTGCTAAAATTATAAGCATGGCTACAGCAATAGGGGAGGTGAGAAATGAAGTATAAAAAAGCCCTGCTACAAATTCAGCTAAAAATCTAATAGGCAAAAGGCTATGGACTAAAGTATCCAAAGTACCGCTTTTTATTAGGTACCAAGCAAAAGATAAGCTTAGGATAAAAATAAAGGCTTTCAAAACCAGTTTTTTTAGCTTTTTATCCATATATCCAGTTTACCAGATTGACAATTAAATTTAATTAGCCCAATAATTAAATTAGATTAAAAAAGTAAGGAGGTGATTAAAATATGCAAATCATAGTAGCTTTAGTTTTAAATGCTCTGGCATTATATATAACAAGTAAAATTGTTCCAGGATTTTCTGTAACTGATTCTACATCAGCAATACTCGCTTCAATTGTTTTAGGAGTAGTTAATACTTTTATAAAACCTGTCTTGAGTTTTGTTACAGCTCCACTTAGTATTGTAACTTTAGGACTTTTTGGATTTGTAGTAAATGCTGTGGTCTTATTTATAGTTTCAGCTGTTGTTCCTGGATTTAAGGTTGATGGTTGGACAGCAGCAATATTGGGTGCAGTTGTCTTATCAATTGCAGGAACAATCCTTTCAACTTTACTTAAAGATGTAGCAAAATTAGGGAAATAGGAAATTATTTACCTTTTTGCGAAGCAAAACAGGCAAGGTTCTCACGAAGTGAGGTTCTTATTACCTGAATGGAAGGATTTATTCCGAGCAAAGCGAGGATGAAGACGTTTCGACCTATTTGTTTCCAGAATGAAACGACTTATGCACGTCTTTTAAATGCTTATTGGTAACATGAGTATAGATTTGAGTGGTTGAAATGTTTGAATGTCCTAGCATCTCCTGAACGGAGCGGATATCTGCTCCGTTTATGAGTAGATCTGTAGCAAAAGAATGTCTAAGCGTATGCGGAGTTGCTTTAACAGCAAATCCTAAATTTTTAACATATTTTTCCACAGTTCTTTCAATGGAACGGGGAGAAAGTCTCATTGACTGACCATTATCTGAAGGATCAATTCTACCTTGAAATCTTATAAACAAAGGCTTAAAACTATCTTTCCGAACATCAAGGTATTTTTGTAACCAATCTGCCGCTGAATCAGAGATAAACACAACTCTTTCTTTGCCACCTTTTCCAATTATCCCAAATTCTTTTCTGTTTAGATTTATAGTATCCCTATTTAAAGAAGCTAATTCTGAAACCCTAAGCCCAGTTGAAAAGAGAGTTTCCAAAATAGCTCTATCTCTAATCCCATCTTTTTTAGTCACATCGGGGGCATCCAATAATTGTTTTAAGTGTGCATCATCCAAAATTTTCAAAGGTCTTGGCTCAGCTTCCCCCAATTCTACTTTTTCAGGAGAGAGGGTTTCAATATCAACTCTGGCCAAATAACGCAAAAATGCCCTTAAGGCAATCATAAAATAATTCTGGGTTACCCTTTTTAAACCTTTTTTTGTTTTAGGATCAGTAAATCGGGATAAAAATAATCTGTATTTTCGAACAGTATTGAGATCTATATTTTTTGGGTCAATATCTCCAGCAAATTCCAAAAATCTTTTTAAATAATGGTCATAATTTTTAATAGTAAGCTGAGAAGTATTACGTTCAAGTTCCAAGTATTCCAAAAAGTCTATAATTAAGGCGGAAACAGTCATAGTTTAATGGTATGTTCTCGACTACGCTCGAACAATAAATTTTCTTCGACCGAAGTGGAGAAGTACTTTACAAAAGTGCTAGTCCCAATATCCCAAGTACTGTTAATATTGATCCGAGAATTGCTACAGTATACGTTAACTCAGCTGTGCCTGTATTTACACACTTTCCAGTTTTGGGGTCTCTAATGTAACCGGAAACAGTACAATCCAAAACGTTATCAGGAGTGGGATTAAGAGTACCTGATCCAGTAGCACCTTGACCTAAACCTGTGCCTGTTCCTGTCCCAGCACCAGTTCCAGACCCTGTGCAGGCAGTACCACTTCCAACTGTATAGTTTCCATTAACTACAGAACTTAAAACATCTGCAACTGTACCTCTTTCAACTACATTAGAATCGGTTGTATTACTTTTATCATTTGCATTAAATTGAAATTTAATAAGCGATACACCTGCAGTTGCAGCATCTTTAACCGTAAAATTTATGGTTGCCAAAGTCCCACTTCCCGAAAAAGGAGTTGAAACAGAAGCTAATCCCGATACCGTTGCCTTACCGGCAGTATCATCTATACTGTTTCCGGGATAATCAGGATATATACTTCCAGAAGTTATAGATGTAGCAGTAAATTTAGCTTGATCATATTGAATAATGGCATCAGTACCATCAGTTTGAATACCACCTGTATTTAAATCTATATTCAAAGAAAAATTACACCCTTTATTAAAAGAACCCGTAGAAGGAGATAGAGATAACACTGCAGCATAAGCCTGAACCGGAAAAGCCATTATTGCAAGTGTTGCAACCAAATTAATAAGCAGTTTCATGTTTGTTTAATTTATTTCCAGATTTAAATTTTTAATTTTTTTAAGAACATCTACCCCTTTATTGGTAACTAAATTTGAATCTTTTGTGTCACCATCTTTATAAGTTACACTAATGGTTGTACTACCTTTAAGTTTAGCTGTAAATGTTATACTTGCAAAATCTCCTGTACCATTAAAACCGTTTTGACCTTCACTTACACCTGAAACACGAATTATTCCAGTCTTAAGATCAGTATCTATTAAAGGATACACTGAGAATAATTTACCTGGAATAATAGAATCCTTAGTTAAAGTGAGTACTGTTGGATCAAAATGCAATATCAAATCAGCTCCTAAAATACCGTTACCGCCAGTTGATATATCTGCTAATACTAAAATTTTATCTCCAACTTTATATTTTTCTGAAATAGAGCTAAGAGTAAATGAACCGTCAGTGACAACAGGCACAGAATCAGAAACAGGCTTATTATTTGATACAGCAGGTACCTGCGTCCTTATAATCGATGTAATTCCTATAATAGCTTCTATTAGAATAAACACTCCTAAGGCTATAAATATAAATTTAGGCTTCAGAAATTTACTTAGGATTGACTCATTTTTTATTGGCTGAGGATTTAAATTTATGTCCATAATTTAAGTATAACTATATCTTATCATCATTGACTAGCTGTATTCCCAATTCCTGAACTAGCTGTTGACCCAATATTAGCTGATTTAGTCTGAACAGTTACTTTATTTGGATTTGCTTTTGATAACGGACCAGGAACTGGCTCTTCATCATCAGAGGCTCCAAAATCAAATCTCATACAAGCCCATTCAAACGAATTAATTAAACCATCTCCATTAAAATCTCCGGGTTTATCTGCTCCTGATCCAATAACTCTCCATTCACGAAATAGCTCTGCTGCATCTGCTGAATTGATCCTGCCATCACCGCCATCAAGAGGGAAAATATCTCCAACAGGAAGTCTTATATTATTAAGTATGGATGTACCCGCACCCACATAAAATTCAACATTCTTCCTGACGGACTTTGGAGCTTTAATACTGATTTTATATCCTTCGTTTTCTACTAATTTCTGATTAAGACCCTGTACAACACCCTTTTTATCTATAGTAACTTTAGATCTTGTTATTTTTCCTTTGTCTTTACCTTCAGCTAGAATAAAGTCAACATCGCTAAGAATAGTTGCTTGAGGAGCTCGACAGAAAAGTTTGGCCCCCAAAGAAATTTGTGAGATGGCGCTACACCCAAATTCCTCTGATTCAATACCTTTATCAGTTTTTACCTTAACAAGAAATGTTTGGCCAACATCAGCGTTTCCCAGATTAGCTACAATTTGTTTATCTTTCCAGGTTTTAATATTTAGGGCTGTACCGTCATCTCTTGTTACCGTTCCTCTCCCTGCAAAATTTGAGCCTGTAAGTGTAAATTCTGTCTTATCGTTTTGAGGATCAACACTGCAACTTATAACTACTGGATCTGTAACCAGAGTAATTTGGGCTGTTCTATCAACTACACTATTATCAGATCCTATAAATCTAACCCAAACATTCTTTGGTCCAGGGGTAGCATTTGCAAATACCATATTGTGACGCAAAGGTTCGCTGGTATATACAATCTCAGGGGCAGTATTTAACCCAATCAAGGATTCAGAGATTTTGTAAGCCCTTGTGGTAACACTAGAAACAGTCCCTACAGTATATGTCCCACCAGTTACAGCTAATCCTGTTAACAGTCCACTGTGACCTGTAGCTGTAAGATCATTCCGGGTAAAAGATACAACTGCCGGACCTATGGCAGTTTTTGATTTAAAATGAATTGTACCAACTGTGACATTACCTGTATTAGTAGTAGTTGTACTGCTGGTTCCTGCATACTCAAAAGTTCCATTATTATTATCAAAAAGATTTATTATCGAACCAAAAGCGCTTGCAGAAGCAAAACTTAATATTTCCAGCTTATCCTTATCAAAATTAAGCTTTAGATATACACCAGTGATATCAAAACTTGACCCTAATTTAACCTGCACATCAAAATTTGTACTTGGAGCAGTTGTTCGAACAGCAGGCTCCAGATATACTGATGGACCTGTCCCACCGCCTGTACCTACAGTATATGTCCCGCCTGTTGCAGTTACTCCTGTTAAATAACCTGTTTGATCCTTTGCTGTCATGTTTTTTTGAGTAAATGAAACTGAAGCTGCGCCTGTGGTAGTTTTGGCTCTAAATTGAATTGTACCAACTGTAACAATTCCAGTATTGGTTTGAGATATTAAGGGATTAGTTCCTACATAACTCAAACTACCTGCAGTACTATCAATACTATTTATTACAGATTGAGAAAAAGAAGCAGCCAGAGGAGTAAAACTTAACATTTCCAGCTTATCCTTATCAAAGTTAAGAATTAAATCTACGGCAGTGATATCAAAACTTCCTGCATTAATTTTAACCTGCACATCAAAGCTGGCGTTAGGGGCAACTGTTTGAACTGCAGGATCTAATGATAAAACTGCATCTGCTGCTGCTGTTTTCGGAATTGCGATTAAGAAAACCAAAGTTACGAGTAAAGCTCCTAACCATTTTTGATAAATATTTCTCATGATTATCTGTTAGGATTCGCTGTAAATCCTGCTTTCCATATATTGGAATCTATTATGGTAATTGCGTTAGTGAGATTACCCCCTGAACAATCGAAATCAGCGGTTCTTGATGATTGTGTCCCGCCCCGCTCCTGTAAAAACTCTGCCCTCCATATATTATTATCTTCAAGTCTAGCCCCGCCAACCTTATCTGCATCCCCAGCGCTTGGAGTACAGGCTGTTGAACCAGTAGTTACTGTCTTAAGCTTAGTATTAAAATAACAAAGATCAACAGTCGCTCCGGCAGAAGTTATATTGTTAACATTCTTTGTACCGGATATGCCAATAGCTCCTGCACCAATCTCATTTCCTGAACAATCAGCTCCTCCGGTTATCCCATTACGTACCCATACATTTAAACCAGGGATAGTCCCAAGCGGAGCTGACCAGGTAATATCCACTCCGCAATGACTTGCATCAGATCCTCCCTGACCTATCACACAAGGAGTTAAAGAAAGGCTAGTTTCAGAAACCGCGGGTGGGGGAACAGCTACGATAACATGCCCCAAATAAGCGGGTGTAGTTGCACCTGCAACATGACCAGCAGGAAAAAGCCTAAAATCATATGTACGGCCTCTGCTTAGCCAGGCTGTACTAGGCTGTGATCCTGTCCCTAAACCATTAGTCCACTGAGTACCACTAGGGTTACTAGCCATGAGTATTTCACTGCCATTTGCCCCAGGAGTTGTATCTATTACCCAAACTTCTCCTACATTTCCATTACCGGTACTCCAGGTAATGCCAGTTTCTCCATTCTTTTGTCCGGACGGTAAGGTAACAATAGTAGGAGGGTTAGGAGAATAAGAGATATTTAAACTGCCTGCAGATGGACCATCCACTACTACAGAAGATACTGGTGTACCAGTACAATCACTGTGATTTGCTGTGCCACTATTCCAGTTATATAAGTTGAAGGTATACCTACGTCCGGGTGCAATCCAGGCTCCAACCGTGCCTTCATAGCTCGCAGCTGTATTACCAGACCAGGAGGCAGAACTACCCGGAGCAGCAAAAGTGGTTAGTGAAGCATTGGGAGCATTGCTTACAACACAAATCAAAGCATTACTTCCAAAGTTTTGCATTTGATCTACAGTAATTCTTGTTACACCATTTGTCTGACCGGCAGGTATGGTAACCGCAGAAGCACTAATACGCCCAGTGGGAGTACCTGTTGACCCTTGTGCTTTAACAGAAACTTTTGCTAAATGTGTAGTACCTGTACAAAGATGGAAATAATACCCAGTAGTATCTATAAAATTTGCTGATTGCGGACCCGTGGGGTTATTCCAAACTACAGTTGCATTACAAACATCTGTATTGCTCCTATCATATCTAACATTAATTGTAGATGCGTCTGAAACACCGGTTGTAGACCAATTAACAGTAGTACCGCAATGAGCGGCGGTACCTCCGCCTACTCCTGTGGTACAAGAGGAGGCAGTAATAGTACCTGTGGGAGTGCCTGTAACAGTATCTACTTTATCTAAAAGTGCAGAAAGATTTATATACTCTGTCCAATTTTTCCTTCCACCTGGAAGAGTTCCCATAATAACCGCTGCTTCTGGAAACTCACCGATCAATTGCCCAAAAGAATTATAAAGACTTCCATGATCTACCAGACCCCCCCGGCCACGTTCATTCACCAGGCTGCCAAGAGTAGGCGTGCTTGGAGATACACTTGCCGGAACCGGAGCATTCCAGATGTTTTTAAGATCAATCCGGACACTTGGGCTCAAACTGTTTATTAGTGGGGCTAGAGTACCTCCTCGGTAAGCCTCGGTCATTTGATTCCAACCCCCAAAAGCACCATTAGCCGTAATAGTTCTAATCGTGCTATAAGTACCCACTGTTGCTCTTGATTTAAGAATCTGCTGTTGCTGAACAAGATATAATCCAGCAGGGATAGCAACTGCTAAAATTCCTACAATTATTAGTGTAATAATAGTTTTTCTGTTCATGTTCATATAGTAGTACCGATCCCTACTGAAGAAGCACCAATAGGGGAGATAAGGTCAATATCTACTGCTGGTTTACCTTTCGCATCCAGCCTAAAAATCTTAGTCCCATTAGGCAAAGAGGAAACATTCTCTCCGGTAAAAGTTATGGGAGCAATATCAGCCCTGGATTTAAAAATTTGTTGTTTTTGTACAAGATTAATAATTAAAGGCAGGGCTAAACCTACAATTCCGAGCAAAAGCAGGGAAATGAGATTTTTCTTATTACTAATGAAATCTTTAAGTTCTGACACTATATATCCATATTGGATCAAAGCATCTCACTTTGTCAAGCACAAAGGTTTAGAGGTAAGCTAAAATATTGTCCGACAACGTATAGATATCCTCAAAACCCAGAATCTATTACTAAAATTGCTCTACTAACAAATAAAATTTTAGAAATCAACAAAAATAATAAGTAACTAATTAGTTCGTCCATTGGTGGATATATATCCATAGCGAACTATTAAAGGTATGCTGGTCAACTATTTTCCAACATGAAATTGGGCTTGACAAAGACAGTTTAGGTCTCTATGATTGGCTAAACTATGAATTTTGAAGCTGATTTAGCCGGACAATCAAAAGTACTTGCTGCTCTTTTTGCCAAGGAATTAGGACAATCTGAAGACCAGTATATGGAGGGGCAATTACCATTGATTTCTCAGAGAGTCCAACTTAGACAAGACGAAAGATTGATTATTGTAGAAAGTAGAATTCCTGCGCCCAAACTTTTGGAAATTGTAGGGGCCACTATTAATGCAGGAGATCCTAGATACTTTCAGGATTTAAAACCCAAAACAGATAAACCATACACAGCTGTTGTAAGAGTTGATGTAAATGATATTGGAATGACAGTCATTGATGCCAGATCCAGACTACCCTCATCAAGAAGAGGTGGTAGATTCCAGGAAGGTTTAGCCATAATTCTTTTAGCACCTGATCTCATAAATGAAAATCTGGCTATAGCCTGTATAGGTACAAAAATCTCGCCAAGTGATAGAACTCCAGGGCTAGGGATGTATGAAGGCAAAATTATTGCCACCTATTATTTAAATGAATATTCATATGTCTCAAAAGATGCATCCCTGGCTAAGAAAAGGGGAGTAGTCCCTCTAACAGTCAGACGATAGTCTAAAAATCAATATATAATTAGTCCTATGACAGAACAATTAACTCCATTAGCTCAAGTGTTTCTTAAAACTAAACCCTCAGAGATTAAACCTCTTTATGAGACTCCTACATGCACTGAATTGGAAAGAAATTTTAAAAGACTGCTTCTCGGTGAATTTCCTAATTTCAAAGAGTATTTGCTTTGGATAGAAGTAAAAACTGGTCACAAACCTCTGGAGTTTTACCAAGGACCAGTTTGGGGTCTTCCAAAATGGACTTATGGATCATCTCCTGATGTTTACCAGACCGGACTTGTAAAAAACCCTTCTAATACAATAGTAGGTCACTCTGCAATAGGCCCTAGAAACGCAATTGTGGAAGTAAATGGCATCTTTTTTGCGGCTCTGGCTGATTTTGGAGGATTTGAGGTCACAAGACCTATCAGGGTCCCTTATAATGAAGAACTAAAACAACCATTCCATGCATTACTGGCAGAAGTCACCCAACCTCTTCCTTTGGTAGAAACCTTAAAACCTTACTTCCCATAATAGAGGATTAATATTGTGCGACGACGTATAGATCTCACCAAAACCCAAAATCTACCTACTAAAATTGCCTCACTAACAATTAAAGTTTTATAAATCAACAAAAAATTAATAAGAAACTAGTTAGCAACAAAACCTCCAAAAGAAAGCGAAACTTGATAAACGGCGCAGTCGCAAGCAACTAAAAAATGTTGTGCAGTTTTGCGCAGACCAATTAGATGATTCTCAACTGCCTAAACCGCAAAACCAACACAAGTAAGCAAGTTGCTACCGTGCGAACGATTTTTTATGCTGTGACAAGCCAGTTTAATCAAATAAGCCAGACCATGCAACCATTTGAGCCTGGCTAGGCACGAGGCCCTACAATGCCCCAAAATCGGCTTCTGAGGGGAGATAAGCCATAGTAGATCATCTGGACTTTAGGGCTTTAGGAAGCCCTGAACTCAATGTACAATTTACAATGTAAAATGAACAATTTGAAAAGAATTTTTCGGTTGGGAATATGAGAAAATAGGCACATTAAACCAGTGCTATAAATCCTTACTGTAAACTGATAACTGTACACTGTAAACTGACCATAGGCCACTCCTCCAGAAAATCCCTCTCGGTCGTCGCATAAGATACATTGTCCGACATGAATAGTATAGGGAAGGCTCCCCATAGGGAGCAATTGAGGCCAATACATCTACTGTATTCATAGATTACGCATGATGTACTCTTTGTTGAATCAATTACCACTAATTTATACAGAGAGAAGAACACCTCTCCTCCCTATGTTCGTTAGGTTGTCTTCGGGAAACCTACGGCCTGTTACATAAACATACATTAGCAATTGTATGTTTGTCTCGCCAGAAGTGAGTGTAGATAGATCTTATGGAGATCAAACGAACTTGATCTCCTCAAGGCTTGCAGTGCACGAGCGATCAGAGAGAGCACGAAAGACTTATAGTTTTCCACATTCACACCTGTCAACTACATCATTCCATATCATTTCCCGCATGAGTACAAGGAAGACTCATAGTTTTCACGATTTCCTGCAAAAGTTTTCACGGTTCCCTCCCCTTGTCGGTTTTTATTGTTAAATCAACCTAAACTCGGTGTTCTTAGCCTGTCCATGAGGTAGTAAAGAAGCTTATCATGAGTACAACTGCTCCTATCCCTATATATTCCCACACCACTCTCCTATTCTCTCTGCCTCTTAATATTTGTGTTGTTAACCCAAGCAAAACATACATTGCAGAGGATAATGATAAGGACCAAATAGTTGTAGCAATTGGCCAAAAGGAAAATCCTAAAGCCAGCTCCCCTAGGATCAGGCTTATAATAAAACTTTGAATAATATTTGCACCGGATACCCTATCCTCCATATTAATTGCCCAAAGCAACTGCAATACTAAAGGAAATGAAATTAAGAATACTGCCAACCCATTCCAGAGAAAAAGAAGATTAAAAGCATAAACAACATTATATATAAAGAAGGCTGAAAGCAGAGTAAATAAAAAACTAGCTGTTGTAGCTGCCCTGTATAAAGGAATTGTTCTTATTGAGGCTACATTAAAAACATTTTGAGATAGTAAAAGGAGGTAAAAAAACAATCCAAATAAGAAAGCTACAGGAATCCTGGTTAACCAACGAACCGGCAATAAAAAATAAAAACTTGAAACAGCAATTGTAAAAAAGAAAGGCAATATCATAAGTATTACTGCCTTAGTTAGATTTAGACCCTCTGAAAGAGACCAGAAAGAAAGAATATATGCCAGTACTCCTAACCCTCCAATGAAGGCAAACCTTAAATTGAAATCAACCAACTGGGTAGACAACAGTCCGAATGTTAAAAATAAAGAGGTAACAATTATTTTTTGTCTTTTGTTTAATCCAAGATTTATATCCATAAAAGTTTCATTTCGAAACCATTTTCAAAACATGACAAATCGCAATAGCCAAGGCATCAGTAGCATCGTCTAAGTGTCCACCCTTCCAGGTGGCTTTAAGCTTATTTCTTCGCCTTATCGATGTTCCTAAAAACTTCCTTACCCCATCATGCACTTGATTTTTGTCAGCCCTGCCTGAGCCTGCTACCATTAATTTTACAGATGGCCCGGTATATTCATGAATTGGTATGCTTCTCCTTCCAGCAGAAAGCATTATTACTCCCCTAGCCTGACCTACAGAAATTGCAGTTCTGGTATTAGCTCCAAAAAAAAGCATTTCTATCACAATCATATCTGGCTTAAATTTATTAACTACAGCTTCCATACCGTCATGAATAACAACTAGCCGTTTGGTCATAATCTCGTCTTTGGAGGTGCTTATATTTCCATAATCAATAAGCTCAATATCATACTTAAATTCCCTACCCAAAATATTATCAGGTACTTTTATTACTCCATATCCGGTTGTAGCGGTTCCAGGATCAATTCCAAGTATTATCATATTAAACTTTGATATTCATAACCTTTATTTTCATAACTTCCTTTTGTTGAAATCCTAAAAGTCATCCCATGAACAGATTTCTTTCTCAAACTTCGAACATGTAATCTAACAGATCTGGGCGTATTTTCTCCAACTTTATCGTGCATTTCTTTGGCTATATCCATGCCAGACAAACGCTGCCCAGGATGAGTTTTAAGTACATAATAAACTACAGCTTCATAAGGAGTTAAACCCAAACTTCCTATGTTTATACCAACTCCCATTTCTGATGCAACATGAATAGGTTGATTAACTCTATCTCTCGCTCTTTCAACATATTCTGTTAAAGCTTTATGGGGATCCTGATTTGTACTTGCAAAAATAGGAAATAGATATTCCTGTAAAACTATTAGTCCACTATCTATTACTAATCTTCTAATAAATTTCTCTCCCAAATCTTCTTCTCCTGGCCTCACTGGTATGGGCCTTATTCTTAAAGGGATTTTTCTTGCTCTCTTCATTAACTTAGCATGCACCCAATGCTCCTGAGAAATTTGACTTAATGCAGCTTTTCTAATTTCTGGCCTAATCATTTACAAAAGTCCTTCTGCTATGTCAAAGTTGGCATAGACTTTTGAAACATCATCCCGCTCCTCAAGTCTTTCTGTAAATGCTATTACTTTTTCAGCGGTTTCTTTATCCTTAATTTCTACAAAAATAGTAGGTTTTCTGGTAAGTTCACTGCTTTCTACGGTATATCCAGCCTGAGTAATTTTTGTACCCATAGTATTTAGTTGGGTAGGATCTACATAGACTAAATACCTTTGTATATTTTCCTCTAAAAATTCCTCCACGTCCTCTGCTCCTAAATCTATCAGTTCTAACATTACTTCATCTTTTCCCCTACCGCCATCAACAGGGTGTATCACTTTTATCTCCCCCAAAGCCTTAAACATAAAAGCTGCAGCCCCTGTCCCTGCCAAAGCTCCTCCTGATTTATCAAATAAATTTTTGACTTCTGCAAGGGTTCTCATCCTGTTATCTGTTACTGCTTCTATCAGATATGCTACCTTGCCAGGCCCAAATCCTTCATATAAAACCTCTTCAATTGTTTGCCCTGGGAGTTTTCCAAGTCCCCTATCAATAGCTCTTTGAATATTTTCTTTGGGCATATTAACAGCTTTTGCTTCCTCTAAAACTGTTCGGAGTCTTGGATTATCATCAGGATTGCCGGAATTTCCAAGTTTAGCAGCTAAAGTTATGTTATTGGCAACCTGAGTAAAAGTTTGTCCACGCTTCGCATCTGCTACCCCTTTAGCTCTTTGAATTGTAGACCAATGAGAATGTCCGCTCATGAAAGATATTCTAGCATATTTATTCTCCCGAATAATCTGCGAAATATTGACAAGTCTTCTTAATTCATTCATACTCACAACCTTAGATGGATAATTCCTCCTCCAACCTTATTCAGCTTGCTATAGATGCAGCCCTAGATTCTAGATGGGAAGAAGCATTAAAATTAAACAGACAAATTATCAAAGTTGATCCTCAAAATTTAGATGCGCTAAACCGTCAGGCCAGAGTTCATATGGAAATGGGAAAGTTTAATTTAGCTAAAAAATATTACTCAGAAGCCCTAAAAATTGATCCCTATAATCCAATTGCCATAAAAAATTTAAAAATATTAAAATCATTTAAAGGAAATGGTGATAGCGGCTTAATTCACAACGGGATTTCAAAACTTTCTGCTTCTTTATTCCTACAAGAACCAGGTAAAACAAAAATAGTTAACCTGTTGAAGGTAGCTGAACCACAGAAACTATCCAAAGCCTTTTGTGGCATGAAGGTAAATATGATTATAAAAAACAGAAAAATAACAATCACCGATGAATTTGACAATTATTTAGGAGTTATGCCTGATGATATAAATTATCATCTTCTTAAACTACTTAAAGGCGGGAATAAATATGACCTTTTCATAAAGGCCATTAAGGTTAACGGACTAGCTGTTCTTATCAAAGAAACATACAGATCTAAAAAATTTAAGAACCAGCCTTCATTTTTGGAAAACTCCACTGCTACGCTGGCTACAGAAATCTTAACTAACTTAGATCAAAATGAATCAGATGATGAAACAGATGAAAATGAAGAAGAACAGGTTGTTTAAAGTCTAAATAATTCTGCCATCTCGGATGATTTTAAAGAAGCATTACCAGAATCGTTTCTAAAAATCCTTTTCTTATAAAAATCCAGCATTTGTTCATTAGAAAAAGTTTTAGGAATCTTAAGGAATTTTTCAGTAATAACTCTTCTTCTTTCTGTATCTGCTACAACTGCTATCCTAGTTTGACAAAAATATACTCCATCTGCCTTTGATGAAAGCAAAAATTGACACCAGAATTGTTCAGAATGCAATAATTTTGGAAGATTTGTAAACATTTTTTCGGAACTTCCAACCTCATAACAGGAAACATTCCTACTACCGATCCTTGTATAATCTTCAAGCTCTACAAGATCTAATAAATCCTTATTCTCAAGCAGTAAACTTCTTGGACCGAACATTACTAAAACAGATTGATCCCCTTTAATGAGCCTCTCAATGGATAAAACTTTACTATCTAAAATACGTTGAATTGAATCTAAAAATTTACCTGTAAGCTCCGTTGGTTTCCTAATTAAAAATAAGCCATAATCAGATTCTTTAGGAATTTCATGATATTCCCTCATGGAAAGAAGCGCTAAAACAAAGGATATTAAAACAACCAGCCCGAATAATACAAACCATAAAATCATAATTTATTGAAATAATCTTCACCCAAAAACACATTGATTTGGGCTCTGGAAGAAGCCAAATCTTCATTCCCAGGATCGATTTTACCTTTATCGTCAGATAAAGGCAAGCTTTGATTATCTTTATCGTCAGATAAAGGCAAGCTTTGATTATCTTTTGACCCAAAAATTTGCTTTATTTTTTCTAAGGTTTCAGATTTCTCCCCTGTAACTATAGTTTTTGCGTATTTATCCTTGCCGTTTGAAACTATAATTACATCTGCCCCAATATTGTTTAATATTCTGGCAACCTTTTGAGCAATACCTGAATGATTTGTTGAATTAAAAATTGCCACAGTTTTGTGTTCAGATTTAATAACTGAATCAGCCAAATCGCCTGACAATGAATCTATCCGAAAAGGATCACCCTCAAATATTTCTGTGCCATCAGCAAGATTAGACTTATCTAAAAGGCCAATCTCTTCAAGATTAATTTCATAAATTTTATCAAATCTGACACCTGAAATTCCCATTTTAAGTTTTAAAAGCTCAAATGGAGTTAAATCTGTTTTGATTTTTGGCAACAGTGTAAGCAATGAAAAAGGATTTTTGTCAGTTAAATCGTTTAAGGATGCAGAATCCAAATATCCATCAATTGGCATGCCAAAAAAGTTAACAAGTGTCTGCTTTAAAAGTTCGCCTCCCCCAAGTCCAAAAACAGATGACAACTGCCAACTACCTAAACCCCCTGGTACATCTAAATAAATCTGATCAGGAATTTCTACAACAGTTATTTTTTGATCTTTGGGATTATATGAAAAAAGTTTAATAGAATCTGATCTAACAACAATATTAATATTCGAATGTCCATCCCATCTGTATGAATTCTGTATCTTGGGTTTCGTCCAAGGATTAAAAAACATTTGAGTAAATTTAAAAACCTGCGCTAGAAGTATTAAACATAAAATTAAACTAAAAGCTACAAACGCAAGCCTTAACTGTTTAGATTTTTGTTTTTTACTTTGACTAATTTTCCAGGAAGACATTTTATTTTTCTGCTCATATACTTAGTTTAACTAAATAGTACTTGACCACGCAATAGCCAGCAATATACACTGTTAGTTAAAGGAGGTGATTTTAATTATGGATCCAAATCAAACATCTGACCCAAGTGCTCCAGTCGAACCAGTTGTTGACCCAAATGCTACACCTGCACCAGCAGCACCAGTAGAACCAACTGTCCCAGAAGCTACACCAGAAGCTCCAGCTGAAGCTCCACAACCTGAACAAGGCGGTGGTGATACAACAGGAGGACCTTCACCTGTTTAAGGTTTAAACCACGCGTGTTTTAAACGGGAGAGGCTATTATTTTTAATGGCCTCTCTTATTTTTTCCATTAATTTCGTTATAAAGTAAATGTTGTGGTAGGTAGCTAACTGATGAAATAATAATTCCCTCGAGATATATAAATGTCTAAGATAAGCTTTTGAAAAATTCTGACATGTATAACACTGACATTCCCCGTCAATAGGTTTTTTATCACTTGTAAACTTTGAGGATGAAATATTCAAAGTAAAATTATTTTTTGGATTACCTCCACTTTTTCTTCCAATGTATAAGGATCCGTTTCTAGCTCTTCTCGTTGGAGCAACACAATCAAACATATCTACTCCCCGCACCACTCCTTCAAATAAATCTTCTATCTCCCCGATTCCTAAAAGATGCCTTATTTTTTCCTCTGAAATTTCAGGTAATGTATAGCCTATCATTTCATACATATCTTTTTTAGTTCCGTAAATACCTCCAAGAGCAATTGCATCAAAGTTTTCATTGGTAAATTTAGCTGATTTTATTCTTAAAGCCTTATTCGTTCCACCATGAATTACTCCATACATTAACTGTTTGCTTTTCAATTTTTTAAAAGCAACAAGCGATCTTTTTGCCCAAATTTCAGTTCTTTCAATGGACTCCATCAAATGCTTTTTATCATCCCGATACTCATGATCATCAAAAGCCACGGTTAAATCAGCACCTAAATCAAATTGAAGATCCATAGATTTTTCTGGCGTGAGTATATGTTTGCTTCCATCCAAGTGTGATTGGAATTCCACTCCATCTTCTGTGATTTTGTTTAATCTTGGTCTTCTTTTCTCTCCCTTTATACTCCATACTCTATACTCCCTACTTGTTACTACCTTGCTGGCTCCCTCTTCCATCCCCCCACCTAATGAGAATACCTGGAAGCCTCCTGAATCAGTCATAATCGGCCTGTCCCAGCCCATGAACTTATGTAATCCACCAAACTTCGCTATTACTGATGTACTTGGCCGGAGCATCAGGTGATAAGTATTTGCCAAAACCATCTGAACTCCAATTTCCTTTAAATCTTTAGGAGCTAATGCCTTAACGGTAGCCTGAGTTCCAACAGGGTTAAAATTGGGAGTCTCAATTATTCCATGTGTAGTTTCTAATATTCCAACTCTGGCTTTTCCATCTTTATGAAGAATTTTAAACTGGTTCATTAGGGGCAATCTTAAGTTCTACTTCACATCTTGCTCCTCTATTTACTACTAATAAACTGTTGTTCGAATTAACTGTAAATAGAGCTGTTTTAGGAGCTTCCTTCATCCCATAATAAGCGCGTATATCTCCCCAATTTTCATATACAAACATATTTTGAACAGATAAATGCGTTCCCAAACTGCGCAACTTAAACATTCCAAGATCAGGATAACTTCTTAATACCTCAGCCATACCTTCAAGTTCTACTACATCAGTAGCTGAAGGTGCGTCTTTATATTTCTTATCAGGGTACCTTGCCAATAAAGGAAGAATTGATTTTTCTCTATATGCAAGTTCTATTTTCATGAAGGAATTATATCACTCCCAGGCAAGAGTTTTTCTGGATAATCTTTCTAGCTCTATTCTTGGCCTATCCTTGAAAAAGTTACCGCTTGATGCTATATGATCCTTTAGCTTTTCTACCAGAAAATCTCCTGCCAAAATTTCCGGAATTATTACAAAGTCAGCCCCTGTTTTATATAAATCCTTCGCATCATCAGCAGACTCTGCTCTAACTATAACTGGAATACTTATCTTTCTTAACTTAAGTTCCTCAAGCAGTAATTTATTATCATCTAAACTGGCTGAGGTTGAGATAATCATTCTGGCATTTTCTAAATTTAGGATATCTAAAATTTCAGGATCCCCCATATCTCCGTACAAAACCGGGATTTTTTCCTTCATTAAAGCATCAACCTGATGCGGATTAAAATCTAATACAATTTGAGGAATATTCTCTCTTCTTAAAAGCTTTACTATCTCTCCCCCAACTTTTCTAGCTCCAATTAAAATAACATGACCTTCCAAATTTTCGCTGTGACTACCTCTTTCAGCTGTATGTTTAAAGTTTTTCCTTTCAAAAAAACCGATTATCTTACTCATTTTTTTATAAAGCTTACTGGAGTTAGTAATCATAATGGATGCAAATATCATTGATAAAACAGCTGACAGTGCAATGGTAGTTAAGGCTGACTGACTAACAACTCCTAGTTCAAATCCAACCAGCAATAAAATTAAAGAAAACTCACTAATGTGAGTTAAATTTAAAGCAGCTTGAAAAATAGTATGTTTTCTAAATCCAAAAATCCCAAATATTAAAAGGAAAATAATGGGTTTTGCCAGTAAAGTATAACCTGTAAATATCAACATCAATGGATAAACCTTAGTTATTTGAGCAAAATCAACCTGGGTACCTAAATAAACAAAAAATAAAGTAACAAAAAACTCCCTTAGAGGCTTCACCTTACCCTGGATTTGAAAATGTAAAGGAGAATTAGCTAAAGCAATCCCAGCTAAAAAAGCTCCAATCACTACTGAAAATCCTATCATAATGGCAAAGGAGATATAAATAAAACACCAAGCTAAAGAAGTAATAAATAATAGCTCGCTTTGCCTAGATACAGCCTTAAAAATTGTAGGCAGAATAAATTTGCTTAAAATTAAAGCCAGTCCAAAAAGCAAAACTGCCTTAATTATTAAAGCCAGTATAGGAAAAGCCTGCTGAATTCCTAAACCCAAAATAGAAGTAGATGCTGTTAAAACTACTAATAAACAAACAGCTAATAAATCTTCCAAAAGCAAGATTCCAACAGCCAACTTTCCATATAAAGCTCCTAAATCCCTTTTATCAATTAGTAGTTTTATTACTAAAATTGTGGAGGAAAAAGAGAGTCCTACTCCCAAATACCAAGACTCCACTACCCCAAAACCTAAAAGTTTGGCAATGGATGAACCCGTTATGGTAGTTATAAAAATCTGCAAAGTTCCAGCTATTATTATTGGCTTCCCTAAATTTTTGATCTCTCTTAAATCAAGTTCCATTCCGACTAAGAATAAAACAAAAGCAATTCCTATATCTGGTAAAAAATGCAATACATCAGAAGCCCTAGGATCAAAAATAGCACTTGAGGCAATAAGTAGTCCACCTATCAAATAAGCTATCAAAAGAGGCAATTTAAGCTTGAACGTTACATAACCCAAGGTAGAAGCTAAACCGAGTATTATAGCCAGTTGTACAAAAATATTATTCATGAAAAATATTTAAAACTTTTTTCAAATCATCCGAGACAGGACTCGAAAGTTCCATCCATTCTTTGCTTTTTGGATGATAAAAACCAATTTTCCTAGCGTGCAAAAAAAGTCTTGGACACCATCTTTTATCCAACCGATACATCTTTCTTCCGACATACTTCTCGTCAGAAATAATAGGATGATTTATATACTTTAAATGTACCCTAATTTGATGAGTCCGTCCAGTTTTTGGAAAACATCTTAAAAGAGTAAACTGCCCATAATTTTGCTTTTCCAACTTCCTGGTTTGTATTTTGTTTAAATTATTGAAAACTGATTGAAAACTGTCAGATGAAAATTGGTAACTGCTAATAGGTTCATAGTCTGTAGTAGCTTCTTTCCCATCTTCAGACACCATAAACTTCTCCCTCTTAACAGGATTTCTCTCTATCCCCCCTTCCACTCTTCCAGGTGATTCTAATAAACCGTGAACCAAAGCCAGATACTCTTTTTTGGTCTTCCTGTCCTTAAATTGAGCCTGCAAATTTTCTAAAGACTCCGTATTTTTTGCTACTAATAATATACCTGACGTTTCTTTATCTATTCTGTGAACAATACCAGACCTTAAAATGTTGATGTTAAATTCATCCTCCAGAATATTTTCTAAAGTACCTGTCGTTTGAGTTTCTGATCGATCTACAACAAGACCAGAGGGCTTATCCACTACTAGGATATCTTTGTCCTGATATATTATTTTAACTTGATCCATTACGAATTTTTTGCAAGATGATTTTTAATCTCTGCTAAAACCTCATCTGGATTTAATGCAGATTTAATTAAATAACCTGCTGCTCCAAGCTCAAATGCCTGTTTTATAACAGTATCCTGACCTAAATTTGTAAGAGCCACAATAGTTACATTTTTGCTTGCTGGTGGCTTTATTTTTAAATCACGAAGGATTTGTAACCCATCTTTTTTTGGAAGCATAATATCTAGAAGAATTAAGTCAAACTCATTTTCCTGAATTTTTTTAAGTGCTATTTCCCCATCTGCTGCAACATCAACTAAAAAACCTTCACCTTGCAAAAGTTCTTGATAAAACTCTCGTAAAAATTGATCATCTTCAATTACAAGTATTTTTTTCCCTTGGTTATCCATGTACTTTCATTGTAAACTGTAAACTGTAAACTGTAAACTGATCATATAGCCACTGGTTCCAAACCCTTAACTTCACCTTTTGCTTTGACAATGTAATTCTCTGGATGAGCAATAATATCTGGTGAGGCCACAGGCAATGAAATAGTCATAGTCGTACCTTTACCAATCCCTTCTGAAGATGCCCAGATTTTTCCATGCATAAGTTCTATTAAACTTTTAGAAATAAACAAACCTAAGCCTGTTCCACCTGAAGTGGATATTGCAGTATAGGAAGAATCGAGTCTTGAAAACTTGTGGAAAAGCTTAGATTGATCCTCTTTTGAAATTCCAACCCCTGAATCTTTTACAGAAACCTCAACAACTTTACCATCTGTGAAGAAATCAAAAGTTATTTTTCCATCAATTGGGGTAAATTTTAGAGAATTACCAACAAGATTAAGTAAGACTTGTCTAAGCTTATCCGGATCAGCAAAAGCTTTGGGAATTTTCTTTTCTAAAATCATAAAATGAAGATTTCTTTCTGTGGATTTTGAATAGTAAACCTCATCAACAATATCTTTAACCAAGGAGACAAGATCAACACTCTCTGGATTAATCTCTATTCTTCCGGATTCAATACGGGAGATATTTAACATATCATTTACTAAATTAATAAGTCTTTCAGTTGAAAGCAGAACCCTGATTATGTATTTTTCTACTTTGTCAGAAAGAGGAATATCTGCCTTATGTAGTGCCATCCAAGCATAAGATCTGATAGCAGTCATAGGCGTCCTAAGCTCATGTGAGGCAATTGATACAAAATCATCCTTAAGAAGATCTAACTCTTGCAGCTTAACATTTGCTTCTTTTAACTCACCTGTAGCTTTATTTACTTCTTCTCTCAAAGTTATGTTGAATTTTTTAATTTCTTCATATTCTTTTGAATGTTTAATAGCAACAGAAAGCTCTGGTACTAAGATTTCCAAAACTTTTATGTCTTTTTGTGAATAAATATCACCTGATTGTTTCTCTCCAAGAAAGAGTACTCCTACTTTTTCATCATTTACAATCAAAGGTAAAACTAAAGAGATATTTAATTTTCTCATAATCTCTTTCGGCAAACCCTCTGGCAGTTCATCAAAAACAAACATATTTTTTTGGCTTAAAAATTGTGCAATTTCAGATGCTGTTATTATTGGTGATCTATCATATCCTCTAAAATCTGTGGCCTCTATCATGTCATGATCATGACTTACCAAAAGAATAAACGCTCCTCTTGTTATTCTCACTTCAGATAATAATTTTTCTAAAATTCCTCCTGTGAGCCTTTTTAAATCAATAGTTACACTCATAAATACAGAGAGATTTTTAAGAAATTCTTGAGAGTCATAGTGGTAACGGAAGAAAATTTTGTCTGTTAATCTTTCAATGAAATTTCTTAGAGGTTGGAAACTTAAAGCTATAATCATCGCTAAAGCTGTGGAAACCACTAACTGTCCCCTACCTGTAACTCCGATAATGAAATCTCCGATTACAAAAAATCCTAAAGAGTAAACAACCGCAAGGATGGTTAAAAGGCTAACATATGCAACAGTTCTTGCAACAATAAGTCTAATATCCAAAAATCTGTGCCTTACAATTGCATAAGAAATTGAACCGACAAGAATTAATGTAAAAAATGGACCAAAAACAACTAAGGATGTATTTTGGAAAACATTTACTAATACAAAATTCGTAAGTATTAATAACGAAAAGGAGATTACTATTCCAAACAGAAAGAATTTTAATTGTGATCTTAATCTTCCTTGAGCTTTTCTAAATCTTCTGATAAGTACAAAGCTACAAGCTATCAATGATCCTATTGCAAGTACAGCATGTAGTGCTATTCCAGGCCCAGGAACAGGTTGCGGGTTTGCAAGAGTACCAGTTATACTTGTAAACATATACGGAGAAAGAGCAACTCCTGATGTCAAAATAGTGTAGAGGATAAGAAATCCAAATAAAACTTTATTTACTTTTAGCTCATCCCCAGGAAAAACCAAAACAAGTAGAAATAATACTGTCCACATTGGGGTAACTATTGAAAGAACTATCCTTATCCAAGCTAATGTACTTGGTAAATCAGCTGCGTGAAGAGAAAAATAGTTAGAAACGGCCCATGCCCCTAAAATAGTTGAAAGAAGGGCAAATAAAATATTGGTAGCACTTCTAGGATTTTTAAAATAAGTTAGTAGACCTAAGAAAACGTTGCTTGCAACAGTAAATATTGTAACTGGCAGTTCCATTACACTATCTTATCACTGATGCATCATATCTGGCTATTTCATGAAGAATTTCAAGAGCTTTTCTTTCAATCACATCAACATGTGACATAGAGGAAAATGTTCCATCCGGTACTTCTTCTAAAAATCGCGCTCTCAGCATTAATCCAACTGGTGTTTCTGGATCTAAAAGAGGAACAATTTCTTTAACATTCCGAGGATTTTTTAGAGCATTAACCGCATCTAGTCCTGATCTAAATTTAAATTCATCTTCGGATAATTTTCCACCTTTTATTACATCTTCAACTACATCAAATACACCACCCGTATCAAGAAAATAACCGGGAAATCTAAGTATATGTCTTACTACAGCTGGATTATTTCTATCGAGGTGTATAGAACCCGGAGGAACACCTAATACATCCTCTGTCGGTGGAAAATCATAGGATATTCCATTCACTCTAAGGACCTTAGTAGTCATTTCTGGTCTGAGTTGACAAGCTATGTAGTCTATTCCTTGAAACCTAGCATCTTCTACCATCTGAAGCTTTATTGCTGCGAAAGCTTCTATTGTTCTTGTATTTGATGTGGCATGAGGGGGCCTTATAGAACCTATTCTTGATTCACCTGCAATCAGCCCCATCCTAGATGGTATAGCATCAATCAAAGGTTTTCCTTCTAGGGCGTAGAACTCTAAATCTTCCGGCCTGCGAACTACTAATCTGTTAGATAAGACTTCTCCAACCATATCTCCATCCGGAGAAGGATAGGTTGCAAAAGCAATATAGTTGTATGTATCTGGAAATCGATCAAATTCATCCCAAGTAAGTACATCTCCCCACGCGACTCTGTAAGAAGCTCTCGCTGTTTCAATATCCTCACGAAGTTTTTGATCCCAAGGAATTCCTGGAGCTTTAGCAATTTCTACAGCAATGGTTGTTGATCCAATCTCAACAGATAATCCCATCTCATGTCTATAAATTTTAGGACTTGCTTCTACTGGTAACGTCACATGTATAGGGTAATGAATTTATTGATTTTCTGCAAATACATCACCAAAATTTAGCTGATAATACGTGCTATAAGTTTGAAGAAATCTTTCTCTAGCCGCTTTTTGTCTTTCTTCATAATCATCATCCCTAGGAAGCGTACTTATCTGAAAAGATTTAGGTAGACTTTCTAATTTTCCTTCTGCAAAAGCTACCAATAATCTTCCAAATATCCCACCGGTTGATTGTGCACTCATAAATGTCTGCGAGTAAGCATCAGATCTACCTTCAACTATATCTGTGAAATTTTCTAAAACCTCAGGAGGAACCTTATCAACATTCATCATAGGTAGAAGATACGCAGTTGATTCTCCGATAGATCCTATCCCTCTCATTCGCTCTTTTGTAATATTTGCTCTCCTGGCATTTCCTCCAAATGGTTCGTCCCCTGGCATATCAATCCTTACAACAGGATCTTGGAAATTTGTAATCATAACAACAGGACATTTTGCTATCTCTCTTACAGTAAACTTAGATTCCGAATCTGTTTGCTCAACAATAAGATCTAATCCATCAACAAAAGTTTCTATATTTCCGGCAGTTACACCTTCATTAAAAGTCTCTAATTTAACATAAGGATTTTGTCTCCAAGCACGCCAAGCAAAAACCCATGTTTTATTTTCTCCTATTGGTCCTTCCATTCTATTTTTATTTCTTGGGGAAACCGGATCAAAATCTCCAATCCTTAAGTTTCTAACCCCAGACATAACTGCAGAGAGTGCACACTCTCCCCCGGATCCGCTTAAACCACAAACTCCAACCTTAATTGTTTTAAATTTCTCTTGCGCCTCATAGGATATAATTCTGGAGTTGTTGGCTGTTAAAATTTCATAAACTTCTTCTTCATCCGGGAAACGGACTAATTGTTTATCCGGTGCAAAATAAACCCAAGTTCCATGTTTAGACTCACTTCTTTCTTTTACAAAGTGTTCAAGTTTTTCATGATAAGCCTGAGTTCCTTTTTTAAGATTAGGATTTCTAACCTCAAATAAGCTGGGGAGCCATTGAGTAAGGTAAGCTCCATCTAAAATCTGAGGATTATCCAATTCCCTAAAGATTCTCTCGATCTCTTGTTCTGTAGAGATTTTAAAGAAATTAGGTTTCTCTGAATCAATTAATACTTTTTTTCCTTCCACATAAATCCCTGTTTTTTCTTCAGCACTAAATCTTGGAGCTCTCGGAAATTCTTGTGCAGATTTTCCAATTCTAAACATCATCTGTGCCCTACCATCTAAATTAGCTACCAGCTCTAAATCTTGATGCAAGTCTCCTGTTTCTATTAAAACAGCCCTTGCTCCGAAAGAGTAACCAAGAGCTTGTGCTCTTAGAGCTGCTGTCTCATAAAGCTCTCCAAGTTTCATCCAAGATTCCGGTGACTCGTGTGCTAAAGATAGAACACCAATTCCAGCAGAACTTCTTATTTTTGTACGATCACCTTTTGCTGCCATATCTATAAATTCTTCTCTCCTATCTACAATAACCCCAAATATTTTATCTTGAAGCTCTAAAGGAATACCCATAACTGAAACCAGTAATCCGTCTTTACGGGAGGTTGATGCACTTCTCATCCATCTTACCAATTCTGAACTAAATTTTGGGTCTGCAAATATAGCTCTATCCCCTTCTTCTACTAAATTTCCTATTTGATTCTTCCTAATCTGATCTTCTATTAGAGCAAATCCAACTTCAGAACCACCATACAAAAGTGTATCTGTTAAAATTTGTCTGGTCTGAGAATCAATAGGATCTAATAAATGCTCACCATCATAGTTTCTTCTAAAGGGAATTTGTTCAAATAATAGAATATCGGGAGAGTTTCGTGTGCGCCCCGCTTGTAAGTGAACAGTTTGAATAACTGATCCAGCTTCTCCTTCCCCAGAAAAACTTTCTCCTGTATTCCAACCTAAAGCATGAGCAGTTATTTTAAAATTTGCGGCAACAGCACCTAGACTTAAGTAAAGTTCACGATCATCTGGGTCAGAAGCTACCAAACGTCTGGACAGATCAGGAATAATATCTACTGTAGCACCAATTCCTTTTGCAAAACCAAAAGGCTGGGAGTTATGGCTGGTTGGAGCAAGTACAGCAGCACGCTTAGCCCACTTTACTGTCTCGTGAAAATCAGAAACTTGGGTACCGTCAAAAGAATCAACAAATTCTCTAAATACATGCCAAGCTCTATAATTTTCCCCTGTTCTTTGTTGAAATGTTTCAGGCATAGAAGAATTTTATAACTCTATAGGATAGAAGTCAACTCTTTTTGGTTTGCTTACTTGAATCTGATAAGCAATACTCTGCTGTTGGCATGGCCAAGAGCCTGCCGACCTCTATCTGCTTATCGCATTTTTCGCATTTGCCGTAAGTACCTTTTCCTATTTTAGCAAGAGCTTTTTGAATACTTAGGTTTGCCTTCTTAAGAGTATCCCCCAAAGCCATTATTCTTGTATGAGTATCTGCAATATAAGAATCAGTTCCGGGTTCAGAACTTTCAGGTATAGCTTCTTTTGCAGGATCCTCTGCTTCTATTTCCTTTAAATCCTTTTCTACTTCTTTTTGTTGTTTTACAAGGTTATCCTTGATAAATTTAATTGTTTTTGTAGGAAAATCTAACATTTAACCTCCTTAAATTTTTCTTTAATGAAACCTGCCAATTTCTAAATCCCCAAGAAATTGACGTTTTCTGATTATAGCAATATTTTATTATCAATGCCAAGGTCCGTTTTCTTGTTTGAGCAGAAGTAAAAAGACTGATTAAATATTTTACAAAGTTTTGTAAGTCTTGAGTCAAATTTCTTTTGCTATTTCTATAAAAGATGTATATTCCTAAAATTATGAGGACTCCTGAAAAATATACTCCTTCATTGTGATTTGCCTTTAATGACTCGGTTAACAGTTTTATTACCCCAATATATATAAGTGCTGAACTTAAAATTCTTCCTCTTTCGTGAAAATGTGTAGAATGCGACCAAAGCCTTCTTAACGCGAATGCAAAAAGGAAGCTTTCCAGAATCTGTACAGGAAATCTCTTGCCAACTTCTCCAACCATATTAACTGCCAAAAATAATTTAGATACTATTCCAACACTGCAACCCCCTAAAAAACACCCTAAATTAGATAAGATAAGTCCCCCAATAAAACCAACAGAGGCAATGTCTGCTATCATCCAAAAATCGATCTTTTGTTTTTTAGAAAAATAATAAAGAGTTATAGCAGATCCGAGTAAAGCTCCCCAGAATGAAAAACCGGGAATTCTATTGAAAATAATTATGGATAACGGATGTTGGCTAAAAAGAGAAAAGTGTAGAGCAACAAAATATATTCTTGCACCAAGCAAACCTCCAAAAAAAGAAAGTATGGTCAAATCTAAAATTTTCTCTTCATTAAGATCCCAAGCCCTAGCCAATCTCCAAATTAAAAAAAGTCCGAAAAAAAAGCTTAAGCTTAAAAACAATCCATAGCTTGAGACAGGAATCTTACCAATTGTAAAAAGTACCGGAAACATAACGTTGATAGTACCATGGGTTAAATATTGAATCAAATTGACAATACCTGTTATACTGATTGTTCATGACAGCAACAGCACACGCTTTGGTAGGAGGAATAGTCGCTGCGGCAACTGTTCAAAATCCAATTTTGGGTATTACAATCTGCGCTATTTCCCACCCCATTTTAGATATGATCCCTCATTGGGATTTTGGTT
>Ga0209541_10003808_pt1 | contig 27363 bp, 26 predicted proteins | sample RifCSPlowO2_01_FD_184027 | JGI IMG/M metagenome (GOLD analysis project Ga0209541, IMG submission 184027) | Groundwater microbial communities from Rifle, Colorado - Rifle CSP2_plank lowO2_0.1 (SPAdes) (version 2) | ecosystem: Environmental > Aquatic > Deep subsurface > Groundwater | place... | reverse complement strand
CGATCTGTGGGCTCCGGTGAAAATTACTGCTCCTGTGCCTGCTCCGGTGATGGTTAAATCGTTGAAGGTGCCACCGCCTCCGGCGAAGGTTTTGCTGGTTGATGATGTGTCGGTGATAGATATGGTGGAAGTGCCGGCTGTGTATGTTCCCGAGTTGGAAAATACCGTGCCTGTGCCGGACAGGGTGATGGTGTAACTGGAGGCGCTTAAGGTGCCTGATGTAATAGTGAAGACTCCTCCAATAGCTGTGTTTGCTCCCAGGGTGCTGGTGCCGGCGTGGTTAATGGTGACACTGTTGAACGCTTCATTGGAGTTGATGGTGCCTCCGGCGATATCAAATGTAACTGTTCCCGATTGTTCGGTGAAAGTTCCGGTTCCGGTGTCTGTCCATGATTTTAATGTGATTCCATAATTGCTTCCGCTCACGTCCAAAGCGCCGCCTGTAATTGTCAGTGTATCGTCCAAATCTAAAGCCGCTCCAAGAGTGGTAGTGCCCGCATGGTTGATGGTAATATTTTCAAAAGTTTCATTGGAATTAATAGTTCCTCCGGTGATGTCAAAAGTGACGGTTCCTCCTTGTTCAGTGAATGTTCCAGGTCCTGTGTCAGTCCAACTCTTTAATGTGATTCCGTAGTTTGAGCCAGAGACATCCAAAGCGCCGCCCGTGATAGTCAAAGTGTCATCCAAGTCCAGCGCGGCTCCCAAAGTTGTTGTCCCAGCATGATTAATTGTGACATTCTCAAATGTTTCATTGCTGTTGATAGTGCCTCCTGCCACGTCAAAGGTGACTGTTCCACTTCCTTCGGTAAAGGTGCCTGCGCCAGTATCCGTCCAGCTTTTTAGATTAATTCCGTAATTAGAACCGCTGACATCTAAAGCTCCGCCTGAAATGGTGAGTGTGTCTGCGAGGTCTAAAGCGGCGCCTAAGGTAACTGTGCCTCCGGAATTAATAGTTACATTGTTAAAAGTTTCGTTGGCGTTTAAGGTTCCAGTGCCATCAAATGTGACGGTGCCCGTGCCTTCGGTAAAGGTGCCTGCACCAGTGTCGGTCCAGTCTCCGCCGACGGTGATGCCGAAGTTGGAACCCGACACATCTAAAGTGCCGGCGGTTAAAGTGAGATCATCGTTGACATCTAAGGCGGCACCAAGTGTCCAAGCGCCTCCGCTTCCGTCAAAGGTTAAATCGTTGTAAGTGTTGCCAGCCGACAGGCCGGTAATGGAAGTGGTGCCGTCGTAAATGATAGTGCCTGAATCGGTGTCGTTGGTAAAACTGGTGAGGGTTTCAGTGCCTTTAAGTCGGAACGTGCCGTTGTTAGTGAATACGGCAGCGTCGTTCATGGTGACGTTAAATCCTTCGGTGTCAAGAATGGCAGAGGCATTAATGGTCAGTCCTGCGACTGCTACATTGGCGGTAAACAATGGGTCGTTTGCCACATCGGCAATGGTTATTTTGGTATATGGGTCGGGAATAGCAGAGGGATTCCAATTACCGGCGGTTTCGTAATTGGTGGAGGATGTGCCTGTCCAGGTGGCACTGGTGTGGTTGCCGGCGGCAAGATCAGTAATTTCCGTGGAAGACAGCGCCCGGTCATATATGCGGACGTCGTCCATTTTACCGTTATAAAAACTGCCACTAGAACCATCACCATCTTTTCCCATAATAACATTTTGACTGGTGGATATGCTTGAAAACGTACCAACAGATAAATTTGTTAATGATTTGCTCACTCCATCTATATAAACAGCAAATGTTGCGCCATTTCCTGGTCCGCCTGATAAAGTCCATGCAAAGTGATGCCAAGTGCCATCATTGTATGCCGTACTTATATGATATTGCTTCCAAGCAGCTCCACCACTTTCTTGGGTTAGAACATCTATTGTATTAGGAGTTGGGTCACTATTAATTCTTTGTCTTACTTGCCAACCAGCGCCATTACCAGAATTAGTCATTTTGCTAAGAAATGTCATGCGTCTTGTTCCAGTTGTTTGTGTAAACGAGGTATTAAACCAAAAAGCCACTGTCATAGCAGACAAATTATCAGCGATGTTCGCAGTAGTTATATAGTCGCCCGTTCCGTCAAAGGTGACACTGCGTGGGTTGGTAAAGTTCGTGGTCGGTACACTCGTTGAAGCAGTAGCGTCACCGCTCCATGCGCCATCACTGCCACCCCCCGAAGAATCGCAACTATCATTAACCCCACCCGTGCAACTATTAGCTGTTGTTTCGTCCAACTTCCAATAGCCAACCATGGAATCAGTTGAAGTGGCGGCATTTGCGACTATGGGAATACATGCAAAAACAACCAAAAAGATGGATAAATATAGTGGTATCTTTTTTACGCTTAACCCAAGCATTTACTCATAATACCCCCCCCCAAGACCTTTTATCAATAGAAAGATATCCCCAATTTCGCGGTCACAACGACTCTATAGATAAAACATTCCATAATCGGACTTAAGACCTAGAGAATTTGGCAATATTGGCTGTCTTGGAGCGAAAAATTTTTGAGCGGTAGCCGTAGCTACCGTGAGTAAATTTTTTGGGAAAGACAGTCAAGATTGGCAAATTGGCAGGTTCTTGGAGTCCGATTATGGAATGTTTTATCTATATGGGTGACGCAACGGCTCAACGGCATATGCCGTTGAGCCGTTGTAAACAACACAAAAAACGCAAAGCCCGCGGGGGTCAAACCCCCGCGGGCTTTCGTAGTGAAGTAACCCTATTTCAAAACCGACATATAATTTTTAAGTTCAAAAATTGCTTCTTTCTTTAGACTCTTTTTAGCCCATTCTTTTTGTTTTGCATCCAAGAGTTCGCCCAAACCATTGAGTATCTGATTATCTTTGATGCCCTCAATTACCTTTATGCATTCTGTCATCTGATCTTTTGTATTCTTGCCAGTCCATACCTCTACAACTTCACGATTAATGTCCCAACTATTCCTGGCAAAAAAGTGAACATCATAGACGTCGCGTGGCGCCGTATCTTTTCTTAAACTAAGAGCGGCCAATTTGCCGGCAAACAAGTACTCTTGCTTGGCCACCAACATGGAAATACCAAGGTATTCTTTTAATTCGTACTGCTCTTTAATCGGAAACGGCAACGCTCTGGTTGAAGTTTCGATTTTGATATTATGATCTTGGCCACCATAGGAAATGAGAAAGAAAATCGTATTTTTCTTAATGTAGCTTTCTTTTACTTCCCCATACTTTTCAGCGATGATTTTCACGTTATCGAAAACGAGCTTTATGTTTTCTTCGGTCACCTCAAGAAGATCAAAGTCCAAGTCAACTGAAAATCGGGTAAGAGCGTAGAAAAAATACGCACAAGTGCCACCTTTAAATCCCAACAATGACGAAATGGAAATATCAGAATAGATATCCTTGAGAATCTGGCCCATAATGAGCTGGTGTTTTTCTTTATTGAGCATAATTTTTTTGGTACCGTTTAAGGCGCTTAATTAATTCTTGATTTTTATAAATTTTTACCAATTCAAAGCATGTCTCCCAGTTAATGGATCGAAGGTTATCAAAGTAAAATTTAGGAGATAAATAAATAGTGTCAAGGAATGCCCTTTCCTTGGTTGCGATGGCAATACCGCTGTCATTTACAATTCCCATGGGATTATAGAGAATCTCTTTTTGAAGTTGTCGATAGATAAAATTTCTACCGTCGCAGGTTATTTCTCTTGGTCGAGAGCCTGCGGCAAAAATTGATTCGTAGTGCTGAAAAATAACACCCTCGTCTCTGAGGACTGTTTCAAAACTGATATATGAAGGAGTAACAAGGCTTGTTGCAAGTTCGCGGACATTATAATTTTTATCTTTAGCATAAATACCATTGCGCAACCGAACCAAGCCACCGTTTTTAACATAGTAAGCAACCTTAGCTCTAAGGTTTTTATAATCATTTTCAGTCCACAAAAGAGCAACATCTTTAAGGGTAAAGATCGTCTTTTTGGAATGGTATAATTTCACTAAAAGGTTATCTTGTTGCATAGAAGTCATATATTCTTTAACTTATATGTCATATTATCGCTATTACTAACCCAAGTCAAGCTCTTTGTTGTGGATAAAACAACGGCTCACACGCTCCCTCTGGAGCGTGTGAGCCGTTGAATTCATTTAAGCGAGGCATGTGGGTTCTCTTAAACCGCCTTACGGCGGTTTTGGTTATGGCTTCGCCTGTTCCACGGGCGGACTTTGGATAAAAGACCGCTTGGCTATTTCTTCTTCCACAATTGCTTTTGGTTTTCCATATTTTAATTTTGAGATTTTTTTGATGGGGTCTACGATTTGGTTTCTGCCCTCTTTTGGCGCAAAGGTTTCCATTTTAAATGGCGTGGAAGTTTTATTATTTAACATCATTTTTATAATCAAACTGAAATTGTCCAAATTGACCAAGTCAAACCGCGAAAATCCCGGCTCAAACTGCTTTTCTAAAAATTCGGCATCGGTGGCTCCCACTCGAAACGCCCCAATCGTGCCGACATTTCCAAAAACAGAATCCCGGATTTGTTCGGTTAATTGGGGAATGTATTGATGAGCTATGGTTAAATTCAGTTTGTATTTTCTGGCTTCCGACAAAATGGTGGAAATGGAATCTGTGGTGAAATTTTGGAATTCGTCAACATACAAATAAAAATCTTTTCTTTCACTCTCTTTAATTCGCGCGCGCTTCATGGCTGCCATTTGTATTTTGGAAACTAAAATCAATCCAAGCAAAGAACTGTTGACTTCTCCTGTCTGGCCTTTTGATAAATTAGCTAAAAATATTTTCCCTTCGTCCATAATGTTTGCCAAATCAAATCCCGAATGGCTCTGGCCAATAATGTTTCTCATCATTTCGTTTTCAATAAACCGGCCGACTTTGCTGACCACATACCCCAACATATCGCTCCTGGTGTTTCCGGTCGTCTGCGCCCATTCTTTGACCCAGAAATTCTTGACCACCGGATCGGAAACTTTTGCCAGCCGCTCTTGCAAAAATGCGGGGTCGGTAAACATTTTGGGAATTTCAACCAGTGTACCGGGATTATCTTTGTCCGCCATGAGCGCCAGCATGGCGTTTCTCATGTAGTGTTCAAACATCGGACCGATGATTTCGGGCGGAAACAATTTGTAAAAAATGGCAATCATTTCCTGCACCGCAAAATCTTTTTGCTCTGGCGTGTCATATTCAAGCATATTCAACCCCATGGGACGCTCCAAATCAAACGGTTCAAACAAAATAACATCGTCAATCCGGTCTTTGGGAAGGCAAGCCAAAACATGTTCAACAGTTTCTCCATGGGGATCTATCACTGCCACGCCTTCGCCATTGGCAATATCCTGATTTATCATATTCTCCAAAAACCCGGATTTTCCCGTGCCGGTTTGCCCGACAATATAAAAGTGCCTTCGCCTGTCGTCTTTTGATGCAAAGTAAACTTTTTTCTCTTCTCCCCTAAATAAAACTTTTCCAATTAAATTAATCCCTTTTTCCGGCAAATCAGAAGGCGGAGCCGCTACTTTTGACTTCATTCCTTTAATGTAGGGAGTTTCGGTAAAAGAAGTTGGAAAATGGTAAATACTGGCCAATTCTTCGGTATTTAAAATATTTCTTTGATTTTTACTAAAATTCCGAAAACTAAAATCATAAATAAATTTTTTCAAAGAGCTTCCCTTAACTTCCATAGCATCCAAACTGTTTGTAGCCGAAAGTGAAAACTGGCTGAAAGCGCTGATTAAGTGGCTTACAATATCTTGGGCCCTTTCTTGTGTTTGTGCCGAAGCAATTAATCTTATATTTGTTTCAAAGGGTTGCTTTTGTATTTTGCTTTGAATGGCATCGTACCCAACCTGGTCAATCCCCTGTTCTTTTTTCTGAAAATCCTTCACATCGCTTGGTTTTTTGGGAGGGCTTTTAAAAATTTCTGAAATTATGCTTACAAAAAAATTTGCCATCGCCTCTGAAACCGCTGTCCGAATATGTTTTCCTTCCCTAATTGACCGCAAGGCTTTTTCCCCTTTTTTTCTTAAACTAAGCCCTGACATCGGCTTGATAATCAACTGTATAGCCGCGCCTTCGTCGACAGCAATTTTGCTTAAATTATTAGTAATGGTAGACAGTGGATCTTTTTCCAGTTTTTGGTAAGTGCTGATTGGGAAAAGCGGATTTTCTGTTAATTTTAAATAAGCGCCCGCCGTTTCACCGGCTGGCTCAAAAACCGTGTAATCGCTTGGGACCTTGTCTACAATTGCTTGCGGATAAACACCCTGCACATATTTTTCAAAAACGGTTTCTAAATATTTAGGAACGCAAACATAAAAAGAAATGTCTTGGTTTCCCGTTTCAGAAGCAATTTCCAAAGCCACAGAAGGGATTTCGCCAAACATTTTCGGCTTTTTTAAATACAAAAAATTAGCAAGCACTTGTTCCATTTGCGAAATCACGATTTTTTCTTCTTTTTGATCCGGGCCATCTTTTTTTAATTCGTTTTTTGGCATTAAAACCAAAAACAAAACTGTTTCCAGTTTTCCAAACACAGAATTTTTTTGTGATTTTTCAGAAAATAACGCAATAAAAAAACCGATCAAGGCCAATATAAAAACTAAGATGAGAGCGTAAATTATAAAAGGCATGGTAATTTTAAATTTATTTAAAATTAACACCGAGCACAAAACGCTAAAGCGTTTCTGTGCTTGGTCCAACTATTTCATAAACTTTTTGTACATTCCTTTTTCGGTTAACATATCGTGAAATTTATCCAACACATACGGATCATCCATTTTTTTTGCCACATTAACCGCATAAATAACACCCTTACTTCTGGCAATTTCTAATAAATGTTTTAATTTTTCTTCCTCTTCTAAAGATTTTATCTGCTGGGCGTGGCTTTGGGCTTGGATTTTTAAATTATCATCTAAATCCATCCCTTCAATTTGTTCCCGCAGTTCTTTTTGGGAAGTTACTTCATTTGCGGGCGTCAATTCTTTTTTATCATAAATTTCTCCAAGTTCTTCAGGAGATTTTACAACTTCTTCTACTGGCGTTTGCGCAACTTCCCTACCCAATTTTTTTTCACCGCCTGAGCGGACAGGCTCTTTTTTGGCTGACATAATAAATATATTTAATGGACATCCAAATCTAAAAGTGCTGATTGTTTTTTTGTAGAGTCGGGAGGCGTAGCAATCACTTGCAATTTTAATCCGGTGGATATTTTTGAAACTTCATAAACTCTTGTACAGGGGATAGCGTCAAATTCCGGTTTTAATAAGGCGCCGCACAAATCCGGCTTGGGCAACCAATAGTAAGCTTGATTGGTTATGGGCACAAAATTTCTTCCCTCTGAATCAACAATATTACCTAAATCCCATGCATATTGTGACAGATTATTTTTACCTTTATTTTGGGCGCCAACTACCACCCAAATAAATTTTTCCGTGGTTTTTAAATCTTCCTGATATGATTTTTCAGCTTTTATTATATTGCCTAAATCTAGCGCTTTTTGCACGGAAAACTTTATATCTCCAAGCTGCACCTCGTAAATCGGTTTGGGCGGCTCTTGTGTTATTGGATCGTCTTGCGGGTTTTGGTTTTGTTGGCTTCTGGATGAACTTATTTTAACTGCCAAATAAACAATTACTATAATAATCAGGGTCACAATTGCAATAACCAAAAGCGCTCTTGATATTTCTCCTGATTGTTTATTTAATTTTTTAAATTCCATAATATTTATATATTTTACTTCATTATCTTTTATTATATCACTACCCAGCGCCACTTGCCATATTGGTCTTTGTGAAATGACCAATTTTTGTACCCATGCTTTTTCAGCAATTTTTCAATCTGCTTTTTTTTGCTTGAATCAAATTCCATATAAATTTTTCCATTTTCATTTAGGAAATTTTTGGCCTCCGCCAAAAATTTCCTGATAAAAAACAATCCGTCACTTCCGGCAAACAATGCTTGTTTTGGCTCGTATTTTAAAACCGATTTTTGCACCTTGCTTTTTTTCGTGGTTGGAATATACGGCGGGTTGGCAAAAATGTAATCGTATTTGCCTTTAACATTGCTGAAAATATCCGATTGTATTATTTTGTATCTTTTTTTATCAATATTATTTATCTTGCAGTTTATTTTTATCTGTTCTAAAAACTTTGGATTTTTTTCCGCAAAAACCACTTTTGCATTTTTGATATCTTTTAAAACTGCAATCCCAATACACCCTGACCCCGCAAATATATCCAAAATCCTTAAATCGTAAATCGTAAATCGTAAATCGTAAATCGCTTTCTGCACCCAAAATTCGGTTTCCGTCCGCGGAATCAGCGATTTTTTCGACAAGTCAATTTTGCAATTTAAAAATTCGGTAAATCCAACCACGTAATCCAACGGCTCATCGCCGTTGAGCCGTTTAACATCCCTCCAAAAAGCTGGCGTTTCAATTCCGCCATATTTCTCCTTCAAAAGCCACCCAATTTCTTTTGGCATACATTCTTTCTACACGAAAAAAGAAAAAGACCCAAATCGCTTTGGGCCTTAATAATCAATCTCTAATTTTGGGACCAGAAACCGCCGAAAGCCGATGATCTAAACATTCAGCCCTCATCCAACCATAAAGCCAATGCCATGAATTATCAGAAACAAAACGACGGAGCCAAAAAACAAACTCTCCTCCTCTGGGTATAGAAATCACATCTCCAAAAAAATCAATGGAAATAATTTGTTTTATGCGATACAAATTCTCCAATACGCTATCTTCCCTTTTAACTTGAAAATCTTTCCAAAGACCCATAAACACCGAAGCTCCAAAAAGAATACGCTCCGTTTCCTTAAGGCGGGCAAACTGTTCCTCACCAACCATAGGTTCTTCGCCTTGTTTTCGACAAGATAAAAATTCCACATCTGCAAAATCAACTTCAATAAGTCCAGCAGAATTTTTATCTTGTTTTACTGGAATAAAAACGACATTTTCATTTGAAAGTCTTGGAACAAATAAATTAAGATCAAATGAAACGGTTTTAATTTTCATATCCATATCACGCCTCTTTCTTGTAAAAGAACTTCGTACTTGAAAAAACCCGCACAAGCGGGTTTTATTATTTTGCATCAATGCCTAATATCTCCACCTCCGTGAACTTTTGGCGATGGCCGATTTTTCTTTTATATCTTTTCTTTGGCTTATATTTAAAAATAATCAGTTTTTCTCCCTTCACTTGGCCAAGCACTTTTGCGGTAACAGTGGCACCTTTTACAAGCGGGGTTCCAATTTCTATGTGCTTATTTTTGTCGAGGACGGGATCTCCCGCTTTGCGGGAAGCTCTCGCGTCCCAACACAATAAAACCTCGCTGAAAGTTATTTCTTTCCCGTCTTCCTTTTCCAGTTTTTCCACTTTAATTTTGTCTCCGGGCTGAACTAAGTACTGTTTTCCGCCGGTTTTAATTACTGCAAACATATAAGATAGTTTAACAAAATTATTCCCCAGAGTCAAGTTCTGGCCGCTCGACTTCCCCTATTTTTATCTTAAGGTCACCATCGGTTATTTTTACCACATCTTTGTCTACTTTCAAAAATTCCGACCGAGCTTTGTTAAACGAACTGACAGTTTTGTCCAAATTATCCCCTACTCTGTTAACATACTCTGAATAGGTAAACATATGTTTTCCCAGCCTTTCAACCTCTTTAATAATCATCTGTGCCTGCTCTGAAATTTTCTGGTTTCGAAGCCCCTGCAAAACCGTCTGCAAATAAGCCAAAAAAGAAGTCGGTGAAACCACCACCACTTTTTTCTTGCCGGCGTAATAAATTAAATTATTAGTGTCTTCGGTAATAACTCCCACTTTATTAATCAGCAAATCGTAATATACCGCTTCGGAAGGAATAAACATAAAAGCAAAATCCATGGTTTTTTCTTCCGGTTTTACATATTTTGAAGTTTCATCAATTCTTAATTTTAAGTCATTTACAAAAGCCGTTTCCAATTTCTTTTTTTCAACTGGGTCGCGGCTTTCCACCATTCTATTATAATTTTCCAGGGAAAACTTTGAATCAACAGGAATAATTCGTTTGTCCACAAAAACCACCGCGTCCACAATGGTGCCGTCTTTAAAACCGTACTGCATTTGGTAACTACTTGGCGGCAAAACATTTTTTAAAACCGTTTCCAAATAGTATTCTCCCAGAATCCCCCGCTGTTTTGGATTTTTTAAAATGTCTTGTAGGCCTTGCAACTGGTCGGCAAAACTTACAACCTGGCGATTAGTTTCATCCAGCTTTGCCAGGCGCTCGCGCACATCCCCAATAATTTTAGCCGACTGGTTAAATTGAAATTGCGCATTTTTATTTGATTCTGAAAGTTTTGTATCCAAAACCTGGGAAATGTGGTTTATTTGCTGCTGCAACATTAACATGGGACTGTCATCTTTTTTTGGCTCCGGCTTTTTGCGTAGCAATAAAAAAATCACCGCGCCGATTCCGGCAATAATTAAAATATAAAATAAAATTGAAATATCCATATTTTTTTAATTCTACATTATTTATTCACTACAGGCAAAGAGTTATGCGGCAGGGCCTTAAAATAGTGAAAATACACCAGTTTTACCAATTCGCTCAATGTAGTGTAAAAAATTACCAGCACTAAAACTACAAATATGCTAAATAATGGCACTACTGAAAAGTGGAAAAAGTCTTGGCCGAATTTGGTAAATGGCAACGCCAGCGAACCGACGCCGGCCAAAATGGATAGAAGAATTAAAATAAAACTTGGTTTTTTGGCTTTCCAAAATACATGCCGAGTGCGTATTATAAAAATCAAAAACAGTTCTGTTAAAATGGATAAAATAAACCATGATGTTTGGATATTGCCTGGTGAATTTTTGTAAAAAATAAAAAAGAAAAGGAAATCAAAAATAGTGCTTACCAAACCAAGCGAAATAATCAAAGGCAGCATATTGTGCAATTGATGCATTTTGGGTTTTCTTAACTCTTCTATGTCTACAGAATCCGTTACAATAGAAATTAAAGGAAAGTCGGTTAATAAGTTTGCCAGCAAAATTTGCACCGGCAGCATCGGTAAAAAAGGTATGAATAAAGATATTGCCGCCACGGAATAAAAATTGCCAAAATTGCTTATTAAAGTAGACCTTATATATTTATTAATATTAGAAAAAATAGTCCTGCCGTCTTTTATGCCGTTTACAATGACCCGTAAATCTTTTTTAAGCATCACAACATCGGCGGCTTCTTTGGCAATATCAGTCGCTTGCGAAACCGCAATTCCCACATTGGCAATTTTTAAAGCAGGCACATCATTGACTCCCTCCCCCAAAAAACCAACTTCAAAATTCCTTTGCAACGACTTGATAATTTTATATTTTATTTCCGGCGATATGCGCGCAAAAACAAAATTATCTTCGCAGGCATTATGAAATTCGTCTTGCTGCATTTTTTCCAAATCTTCTCCTAAAATAACATCGTTGGAATTTAAAATAAGCCCTGTTTTTTTAGAAACAAATCCCGCCACTTCTTTGCTGTCCCCGGTAATAATTTTTATTTTAATCCCCAATTTTTTTGCCAGGCGAATGGCTTCTTCGGCAGTGTTTTTTAAAGGATCTTCAAATACAAAATACCCCAAAAAAGACAGCCCTTTTTCGTCGCTGTGCAAAATTGTTTCGCGTCCGCCAAACTTTTTAAAAGCTACTGCCAGCGTTCTTTTTCCATCCTGGCCTTCGCGCGCCACATCTTCTTTAATTTCAGCTCTTGTGTAGTTTCCGCCAAACTTTGAACAAAGTTTTAATACTACTTCAGGGGCTCCTTTGGTTATTAATATCCTTTCCCCATTTTTACTTTCCACCAATACCGACGAACGCATCCTAAAAGAATCGAAAGATAAATCAGAAACTATTTTAAACTTCTTAATATCTTTTAAAACCCCGTAATCCGCTCGCGCGAATATGGCAGAATCAAAGGGATTTTTTATCAATTTTTCATTTTCCAAAGCGCCAAGCAACCCATACAAAATGGCTTTATCTTTTTGCACAGAAACCACTTTTTCCAATGACAATTTATTTTGGGTAATGGTGCCTGTTTTGTCAGTTGCAAGAATTTCAATATTTCCCAAGTCTTCAATGGCGGCCAGCCGTTTGACCACCATGTTTTCTTTAGCCATTTTCAAACTTCCCCGAGACAAAGCAAGCACAACCACCGCCGGAAGAGCTTCGGGCAAAATACTTACAATCAGCGCCACGCAAAAAATTGTAAAATTAAAAAAATTAGAACTGCCCCTGATTATTAAATTTAATAAAAACACCAATACAACTGTTATCACTACTATTTTTAAAATCAGCCTGCAAAAGTAAATAAGATTTTTTTCGTACTCGCCCTGTGGCCTTTTTTCTTCAACAGAAGCGATTATTTGTCCCAAAGCCGTATAATTGCCAGTTGCCACAACAACCCCCTCTGCCCTGCCAGAAGAAACCGCAGTACCGGCAAAAAGCATATTATGGCTTTTAAATGTTTCTTTTTCTTCTTTTGGCAGCGCTTCGCTGGTTTTTAAAACCGACACCGATTCACCGGTCAAAACGGATTCGTCAACTAAAAAATTCTTAACGCTTAAAACTCTTATTTCAGCGGGGATAATGTCTCCGGCTTCAACTAATACAACGTCTCCCGGCACCAAGTATTTTTTTTCAACTGTTTCATACGAGGCGCCTCGCAAGACTTTTGTTTGCTGAGGTATGATTTTTTTTAAAAGAGTTATAGTTCTTTCTGCTTTAAACTCCTGCACAAAACCAAGCGTTACATTTATAACTATAAAAAATAATATGATAACGCTATCAATTTTTTCGCCGATAAAAAATGCCACAATCCCGGCAATAAAAAGCAAATAAAAAAACGGCGACTCAAATTGCTTAAATAAAATATCTAAAATACTTATCCCCTTGGCTTTGACTTCATTTAATCCGTATTCTTTTTGCCGCAAAAGCACCTCTTTGTTTGAAAGACCGGATTCTGAGGTTTTTAACATATCAAAAACCTCCTGAACGCTTTTATTAGTGAATTGGGAAAATGCCATTATATAAGAAGCTCTGCAAAAAGGAACGCAACATAAATGAAAAGTAAAAATATCCCTTCTTTTTTAGTAATTTTTTTGCCGGACCTGATGAATATTAGGGCACATATTGAACCGACAATTAAAAATATCCTGGCAATTAAAAATGGCGAAAAGTCTTTAATTTCAAACGGGGCAACTAAGGCAATCACTCCCAATACCAGCGTGGAACAAATTATCACTGATCCCATTAAGTCTCCCAAAATAAGCCAATTTTCTTCTTTCCTGGCGGATATTATTGCAAAATAAGCTTCCGGAAAGCAATTGCCCAAACCGACAATTAAAATACCAACCAAGGCAATGGAAATTCCCAGTTTTTCAGAAAAAAATTGGGCTGATGTTATTACTGCCTGGGAAGCTAATAAAAGCAATGCTAAAAAAATAATAATTTTTAACACATTACCCAAAAAACTTTTAAAATCTTTGATTGGATTTTGAGCTTCTGTTTTATACACTTTATTGAAATGTTCTTTTTTGGAAAAAATCCACCAAGAATAAAAAATAAAAGTCAAAAATAAAATTATCCCGTCTACCCTTCCCATTCTACCGTCTAAAATCAACAATAAAGGCAAAACTGCAACACCTGATGTTACAAAGGCGCTTTTTTGGACTACATCGCTTCCTGTAGAAATATCTTTCTTGCTGAAAAATATGGCTATGGCCATTACCAGCGTCAAGTCAATTAAGTTTCCCCCCACAATATCTCCAAAAGCCAATTGCGGGATTCCTTGGAAAACAGCGTTAAGGTCAACAAAAAAATTCGGCAAAGAGGCGGCAAAGGCCATCACAAAAAAAGCGATGATAAATTCCTTCCATTTTAAATACTTTGCTATTTGGACTAGCGACTTAATTAGCCGTGAGCTTAGCCACGAAAGCACAAAGCAGGAAAGTATAAAGATGAGAACGATAAAATACCAAGCCATAAAACTTAGAAAATAGAAATTAGAAATATAGAAAAATAGAATCTACGTAACTTATGCTTCTATATTTCTATTTTTCTAGTTTCTAGATTCTTCACTTTACAAAATATACTATTGAATAAATGATTCCTACAATGAAAAATATCGCCAACGGATAAATAATAATTTTATTACCTCCTATTTTTTTATACATCAGCAATATTAAAATTCCTTCAATAGAAAGCAAAACCCCTCCAACAAAAGATATCAATGCTATAAAAGAATTGAACCCAAGAAAAAATAAAATTAAAGGCACCCAGCATACCAAAACCCAAGCCGGAAATTCTTTTAACCCCATATCATAAATAAAAACTTTTTTTAAAAGCAGGCCTTGGTTTATAAAACAAGTAAATGTTGTAATAACCCCGATAAAAAGCGCTATTGATATAATGGGGCCGCCTAAGAAATCCTTCAATCCCAACAATGCCGATTCGGTTGTACTGCTGCCGGAAATTCCTAAGATTAAAAAAATGAATAAAAGGTAAATTACCGCCGGAATTAAAATGGAAATTATGATTATTTTTCTTAAAGATTTCTTCCTACCCGGTACCATTTCTTCGGTTTCTGGGATAAGGCCAGTCCCCCATAAAGAAAACATAATGGCGCCATATGGCAAAAATAAGTTTGAAAATTGTCCGCTAAACGGAACCAAGATATTGTGTAATTTTATTTTTCCGTACCCCTCTATAAAAATTGCCACTAAAGATGCTACCAGGAAAACCAAGGCCCAAAAATCAAACTTGCTTATTATCTTGACGCCGAAAAAAATAAGCGTGCTGGCAAAGAAAAAATATAATAAAAGATAATTCACCTGAGAGCCGCCAAAAATAGGAGAAAAAATGGCTGTTAAAAATTGGCTGCCGATTATTAAATAAACCAACAAAACTCCAAACGAACCTGCGATCATTAAAAAAGACATTATTTTTTTTGCATTGCTGCCAAAATAATACCCCACAAATCCCGGCCAGCGCTTAAAATCCGGCGTTGCAACACAAATTTTTCCAAAAATAACATGGATAAAAACAACGAGCGGTATTAAAGCCGCGCAATAAAAAATCATTGGCCAAAAACCAACCTTCAAAGTAATAAAAGGCAAAGACAAAAAACCAACTCCAATAATACTTCCTGCCAACGTAGCCACGGGATAAACATAATTGCCAAACAGATTTTTCATTTATTAATTTTACCCTTTTCAAGTCAAATACACAATAATTGAAAAAGAGCTGATTTTGTGATATTGTTCCTACAAAAGGTCCCATTGTCTAGCCCGGCCTAGCTCTTCACCTTTTGCCGCTCCCATCGTCTAGTGGCCCAGGACACTTGGTTCTCATCCAAGAAACAGGAGTTCGATTCTCCTTGGGAGCGCCAAAAGGTGAAGAGTCATCCATGTAACATGGGTTCAAATCCCATTGGGACCGCCAATTAAAAAGATGCAAAAAAACTACGATCGTGAGTTTTTTGCATCTTTTGAATTTTAGAATTAATTAGTATAATCCGGCGGGATCTGCCAGTAATTGATAATATACTGCGCCAGTTTTTTGAAGATTGGGGTGGCTGAAAGCGCCGACTTGGTGACCTTTGGATTATCCAATTTTACTAAAATTAAAAACTGGGGTTTTAACGCCGGCCCAAATCCAATAAAACTTTGTATTGTTCTGTCCGTGTAATAGCCCTTTTTATTTTCAAATGGCACTTCGGCAGTTCCCGTTTTTCCAGCTAAATAATACCCTGGAATTTTTGCAATGTCTCCAAATCCCCTCTCAACAACATTTGTAAGCATTGTTGTAACTTGTGAAGCTGTATTTTGCGAAATAACAGAACCTGAAACTTCGGGGTTTATGAAAACTTCGTCTTGGCCATGAACAATTTTTTCAACAATGTATGGTTTTACAATTTTGCCCCCATTAGCAAAAATGCAAAAAGCGCCGGCCAATTGGATTGGCGTCATCTGAATGCCCTGCCCGAAAGAAGCCGTAGCAAAACCGAAATCCGACCCGTTTCTTAAAATGTTATTATTTGAATAAACTTCACCCTGAACATCAATTTCAGTTTGATCAGCAAATCCAAATTTATCCAAATAATCTAAAAATGTCTGGTGATTTATGGTTTGTGAAAGAAAAACCGCGCCAGTGTTAATCGATTTTTCCAAAATGCCGGACATTGTTTGTTTCCCATATTTTTTCCTGTCAAAATTGTGTATCGTGTCCGGCCCTATTGTAAAAGACCCCGTATCCACAAATGTCGTTTCTGGACTAACCTTGCCTTCTTGTAAAGCCATTGCCATGGTAAATGGTTTAAAAACAGAACCGGGCTCAAATAATTTTTGAGTTGCAGAATTTTGGAAAATATCAAAATCTTTTTGCTTTGAATACTCGTTTGGGTTAAATGATGGAAAATTTGCCAAAGCTAAAACCCTGCCGAAGTCCGGCTTTAAAACAATAATCTGGCCGGAATCTATATCAATATTTTTTTTAGCTTCCAAAAGCAATGCTTCCGCCTGAAACTGGATATTATAATCTATGGTTAAATAAAGATCTGACCCATTTAAAAAATTATCACTGTTATTTGAACTAATCAAATCCAGACCCTTCCTTTCTTCTTTGATGCCCTTTTTACCCTTTAAAATATCTTCGTAAAAACCTTCAATTCCATATTGGCCGATTCCGTCTCCCCCCAAAAAACCCACCACCTGGGAAGCAAGACTCTCTTGGGGATAATACCTTTCGGGCGTACTTTCAAAAGACAACCCCTGCAATTTCAGTTTTTTTAATTGGTCAGCGTCTTCCTGGCTTAAATCTTTTTTAATAACCACATAAGAATCTGATTCACCAAGCTTTGAAATCACCCACTCTTTTGATTCTTTTATTGTCAAACTTAAAACTTCGGCAAATTCATCTTTATCTTTTATGTTTTTAGGAACGGCGGAAACAAGCCACTTTTCTTTGTTAATTGCCAAGCTTTTCATTTCTCCGGAAGCTTTAGCACCTTTTGTTTCTTTGCTGTTTTCAAAAAAAATCTCTCCCCGGTTACCCTGGACTTCTTGAAATCCGGTTTGCTGACCCAGTGCTATGGCTGAATAATACTTTTTATTTAAAACCTGAATATAAAACAAGCGGACAATAATAATTGCCGCTATGATAAATAAAAAAAATAATAATATTTTAGGCCTCCAGTTTCTCACTTTAATTTTGTAGTTTGTAGTTTTTAATTCTACCCGTAACACTATCAACTACTCACTTAACTATTTTGCTTTGGCCAAAGAATTATCCAAAATTTGCACATATGTCACTTTGGTAGTTTTTTCAAAATTAAGTTCTCTTGTTTTATTCTGGACACTTCCCAAAAATCCAGCTTCTGCAAAATTATTTTCTAAAATCTTATTTTCCCTGGAAAGAGACTCTATTTCTTTATTATAATTTTTTATAAGATATGTTCCTCCTGTTAATTGATTGACTAAAAATACATACATAACCAACATTGAAAAACAAACCAAAATACTTAAAAAGAAAATAACTTTCCAATTTATATTAAATAAATTTATTGATGCCGCTTTGCTTTGGGAGACCTTATAACTTAATGTTGCTGTAGTCATTTCTTGAATTTATGATTTACGATATATGATTTATGATTTATGATTTATGATTTACAATTTTTAAAAATTCATAAAGCAAACTTTGAAATCTTAAATCTTAAATCTTTATTGCTGCCCTTAGTTTTGCTGATCTGGATCTTGGGTTGCTATTTACCTCATCTAATCCAGCCACTATTGGCTTTTTAGTTAATATTTTTAATATATTTTCTTTTTCTTTATTTTTAAAAAAATTTTTAACAATCCTATCTTCTAAAGAATGAAATGACATTATTACCAATCTTCCTCCTTGATCTAAAACTTCTATGGCTTGGGGCAAAAACTTCTCCAAATTATCAAGTTCTCCATTTATCGCGATTCTCAATGCTTGGAATGTTTTTGCTCCGACTTGGGCTTTTGCCCAAGCCGAGAGTCCCTGGCTTTTGCTTTTTGCAAAAGTCGGGATCGCACTGGCAATAATATCCATCAAATCAAATGTGCTTTCAATTTTTTTTACTTTCCGTTGTTTTGTAATTTCTTTTGCAATCTGCCTTGCAAATTTTTCTTCACCAAAATCTTTTATTATTTTTTCAATTTCATCTTCACGGTATTCGTTTACAATTTTTGCGGCGGTTAAAGTATTGTGCAAATCATACCTCATATCCAACATTTCATTTCTTGTAAAAGAAAATCCCCTGTTTGAGTTTTCAATATGCCATGACGAATATCCAAGATCTAGTAAAATTCCGCTGACCGGCTTAAAGCTTATTTTTTCAACAATCTCTTTTATGTTGGCGTACGAATCGTTGACTAAAGTTATTCTTTCTTTTGCATCAATAGCTGATAATTTGCTATTTTCTACCTGGCTTGCATCTAGGTCGATTCCCAAGACTTTCCCATCTGGACCATTTTTCTTTAAAATTTCAATCGCATGCCCCGCCTGACCAATTGTTCCGTCAATAAAATTTTCGTTTGGTTTTGGGTCTAAATATTCCAAAACTTCTTTTACAAGAACGGGTTTGTGTATCATTTAAATTCCTAATGGCCCTAATTTTGAAACAATTTCTGCAACTCCTTTTTCTGCATTTTTTCTATAAGTTTCCCATTTTTGTTCGTCCCAAACTTCCAATCTGTTGGCAAGCCCGCATACAGCTACATTTTTTTTCAAGCCGGCATACTCTTTTAAATAATCCGGGATTAAAATCCTACCCAATTTGTCTAATGAAACTTCCATTGCCCCAGCCAAAATAATTCTTGCAAAAGACCTTGCCTCACCCTGGGCCATTGGAAGGTTAGCTAGTTTATTTGAAATAACTTCCCACTCTTTTTGCGTGTAAACAACCAAACAGCTTTCCACCCCCCTCGTGACTATTACCTTGTCTCCCAATTCGCCCCTGAATTTAACTGGAAGGGCCAAGCGTTTTTTGCTATCAATTGTGTGTTGATATTGGCCTATTAACATAAAACCTTACGAATTACGAATTTTAGCGAATTACGAATAGTGCACTCGTATTTCGGTAGGATTCGTAATTCGTTGTCATTCGTAATTCGTAGGAAAGTTTTCCACAGAAAACTTAGTTTTTCCCACTCTTATCCACATTTATCCACTACACATATATTTATACTCATTTTATAAGTATAGGTCAACACTTACCACAAACATGCCTATTTTGTTCGTAAATATGCCTATTTATCCACACCTAATCCCCAATTAAAAATTTATGTTTTAGTCGTAAATTGAAAAAATGCCTATTTCCCACTTTTATATATAAAACAGCCCCGATTATATAATCGGGGCTGTTTGATTTTTTTATTTTATTTCCTCAGCAGAATACACCGAGGACGGGGATTTTTGCAAAGCCGAAAATCCTCGCGTCCCGACCGCTTGCGGCGGAGATGAATGCCGCCCCGCCACAGGCGACAGGAAACATAAATCATAGCCAACATTTGCATAGGCAAATGTTGGCGGTACTCCGACAATGTCGGAGTACCCTGGGGCTTTGCCCCAGGGATTTCTATTTAATCACATGAACTTCGAAATTATCAGGATTGATTTCAATTCTGTCTCCCTTAACTACTCCATCAGATAAAAGAGCTTGAGCAATTTTATTTTCTATTTTATCTTGCACAACCCTGCGCATTTCCCTAGCTCCGTACTGGGGCTTGTAAGAAAGCTCGACAATTTTTTCTTTCAACATTTGGGTAATAGTTAAATCAATTTCTTTTTCTTTAAGATTTTTCGCCAAACTTGCCATCATAAGCTGGGCAATATCCATTAAATTTTCTTTAGTTAATGGATGGAAAATAACCGCTGCATCAAAGCGGTTTATAAATTCCGGTTTAAAAATGCCTTTTTCAAAAAGAGCCCCCAATAATTCGTCTTTAATTATTTTTTGGCCCGCTTCAACAGATTTAAAAATCAGCTGAGCACCGGCGTTGGAAGTGCAAATAATAATAGTATTGGTAAACATGACTTTTCTTCCCTGGCCGTCGGTAATGTGCCCTTCGTCAAATACCTGTAAAAATAAATTTAAAATATTTGGATGGGACTTTTCAACTTCATCAAGCAAAACCAATGAAAAAGGGTTTTCTCTGACCGGTGTTGTCAAAAGCCCCTGTTGCTCAACCGGACTGATTGATCCAATCAACCTTGGTATGTCCAAAACTGTCTGGAATTCAGACATATCCAGCCGTATCATTTTGTCTTCGCCATTAAAATAAATTTCCGATAAAGCTTTTGCCGTTTCAGTTTTACCCACTCCGGTGGGGCCTAAAAATAAAAATGTTCCCATGGGACGCTTTTTGGAACCAATGCCCACCCGGGCTCTTCTCATTGCAATTGATACTTCCCCCACCGCTTCTTCTTGGTTGACTATTCTTTTATGTATTAAATTTTCCAAATTCAACAAAACTGATTTTTCTTTAAATTCCATTTTGCCAACCGGAATCTGAGTTTTATCAGAAATAATTTTGGCTATGTGATGAGGTTGGACAACTTTTTCCTTTAAAGATTTCACATACACAGCCGATTCCTCCAAAACATCAATTGCTTTTTTAGGAAATGGGGTGCTTGGATAATATCTGCCGGTTAAGTTCACAATTTCCCTTATAGAAGGATACAGCACTAAAATTTTATACTGCTGCTCAAGGCCCAAAGCGAGATTTTGCAAAATTTTAATGGTTTCCTGCTCTGAAATTTCAGAAACTTCAATTTTTCTAAAGTACTCCAAAAAAGCCGGGTTTTGTTCAAGCTTTCTGTGAAGCCCGTCAAAAGAAGAAATTCCTATGAATTGGAAATTAGGCAGGGCCAGATATTTTGCCAATATGCCGGAAATATCAATGGTTCCCGGTTTTATAATTTTATTTTCAACAAAATTATCCAAATTATCTATTAGTAAAATAACATTTCCGGCTGATAAAACTTCTATAAAAATATCATCTAAAACACTCTCTAATTTTTCAGGGTCTTGTATGCGCGAAACCAAAGCAACCATATCCAGCTCAACAATCCTTTTATTATTCAATTCTTCTAAACTATTACCCAAATAACAGCGTTGGGCCAATGCTTCAACCAAGCTTTTCCTGCCAACTCCAGCTTCCCCCAAAATCAACGCATTACTGTGATTGGACCTTGCCAAAATTATCTGCAATTCATCCACTTCTTTTTTGTGACCCACTATTTCGTTAAAAATATGCCTTGATGCAAGACGACTTAAATCACGGGAAAAATCATCCAGCGTGACTGTAAAACCGGAGGCCCAATCTTTGCCCAAGGACCCGGCTTTCAATAAATTTTCCTTGGCCCAGAATTTTTTATTATCTTCAATCCTTTTTTCCAGGGCATCCAGCCACGATGCTATGTTTTCCACATCTTCTTTTTTCAAATCATTTTCAATAAGTATTTTTTTAAAAAACTCATCGTTCCGGGCCAGAGCAACAAATATGTCTTTTTCGCTAATACTTGTACTTCCTTTTTCGCTTGCCATTTTTGCGCCGTCCAATATTGTTCTTAAAAACACATCTGAAAGCAATAAATTAAACTTTTTCTGCCTTTCTTGCTTTTCTAAATAATTTTTCAAATCGTTTTGCAATTTTTTAACATTTAAACCAAGCCGGAAAGCTAAAGTTTTAATATCCTGACTTTGGGACAGAGCAGCATAAAAAAGGGCCTCTGAACTGACCTCTGACAACCTTCTTTTTTTGCAAACCCTTATGCTTTCTTCAATAATTTGGCAAGACTGTAAATTTAAAAACTCCGCCAAATTATAATTATCCTGGTCTAAAACCGCCTCTGAAAGCAAGACACTTAATTGCGGATTTTTGATTTTTGATTCCGTGAAAAAATAAATCTCTAAAAATAATAAAAATAAAATAAAAAATAAAATAATAATCTTAATTACTGTAGATTCCAAAATAAGTCCCAAATAAGAAAAACCTATCAAAAGACAGGCAATAATAAACAAGTAAAAAAAGATCTGGCTTAAAATTGAAGAATATTTAAACAAAGGAAAAGACCATATTTTCAGTGACCTTGAAACTAATGTTTTTCGTGTATCAAAGTTAAACATATAACATAAGGATAATTAATGCTATTGCCACAAAAGGCATTAATACCCAGATTAAAATAACTATAATTCCGGCAATTACCACCAATACCTGGGAAACAACTCCAAAAATAATTAAAACAAGGCGCAACATAGCGCCCACAATCCTTGAAAAAAAGTTGGAAATAAAAACTTGGTAATACCCGCTTATATCAAATCCCCTTGGATAACTCCACTTGTACCTTCTCCAAGGAGAAAAAAATGTTGAAATCAGCAAAAAAACAGAAAAATAATTTGAAACGAAAAAAATATAATTATTCCAAACTGAAAATAAAAACTTTGGCGCTTCGTAAAAATGCCATTTAACCCACATTGTCAATATATTTTCTTTTTTAATTTCCTGCATTGTTAAACTTTAATTAGTTTAATGCCCAAACCGGCTATCTGTGCTCCGCCAAAAATTAAAATTCCTGCCAATATTGACCAGCTTAATAAATTCAGTATTTTAGAAACAGTATCTGCTGGAATCATTTGGTTTATTTGTTTTGAAACTTCATTATTAACTTGTTGTTGAATGTCTTGAGTGCCGCCAGTTTGCGGTTTTTGCACTGTTTGTATTTTAAAAATATACGGCGGATTGACCTTGTTATAAAAAATATTATATGACTGGTAAATAGTAAAAAGAACCAATAATAAACCGCAAACCAGTAATATATAACCTAAAACTTTATTTGTATTCATTGCTTAATAACTCTTGGCGAATATCATCTGGAATATTAATTTCCCCCGGTTTTGAAATTCCCGGATACCTCCAAGCGCTGATTATTTTACGCATATCTTTTGTGTCTTTGTACATCAACCAAATCTCCCCCGGCGCTCTTTTTGACTTGGATTTTGAATAAGAAATGTTGGTTTTCATCACCGCTATTGTTCCTGGCGCAATTCCCGACTCTTTGCGTTCCGGTTTATAAACTAACTGCATTAATTTGCTTTTTGAAAGCCCGTACTGGCGCATTTTTACCTTTGAATGCTCCGTCCAATGTAATTTCTTATACATTTATCTATTTTACCACTTCCAATAAAAAATGGCTACCTTAAAAAGATAACCATGTGTTAATCGCCGAGGCGTATACTACTCTTTCTTTTTGATCACGGAAACCGCGAAAAGCCAATTTTTGACCGGCGGAGGTTCAAAAATAAATTTCTCTCCACCGTCTAAAGTAATGACTCCGCCAAGGACATTCCCCTGACCCGACGCCCGCATGAAAGCGGTGCTTAGTTGCTTTCTTTGCTGTCCTTTGTTGAAAATAACAATCCTTACCGCTTCGCCCTGGCGCGTTGCCGGAGGATAAAAAAGCGGTTCGCTTTCGGAAGGTTCCACGCCCTCATCTTTGTAGTTAAACCAAACCCATTTGGGAAGCTGAACTTCGATATCACCTCCAATGGACATGATACGATCTTGATCAACATGATGACTGTGCACCAGCACTACCATGCCTATAGTAAGCACAGCAATCAATGTGACCGTGGCCATAACGAGCGCTTTTGACGGATTCATGGCATACCCCCTTTGTTGAATGTGCCAGTTCCAAGCATACCACGTTTTCAACCAAAAAACAGCCCGCAGGCTGTTTTTTGGTTGAAATTGTTTATCTATTTAATTTCCACCTTCGCTCCTGCTGCTTCAAATTTCTTCTTCATTTCTTCCGCTTCCTCTTTCTTGACCCCCTCTTTTACCATTTGAGGAGCTGTGGCGGCGGCATCAACCAAATCTTTAGATTCTTTCAATCCTTTGGCTGTAATGTCGCGGACAACTTTAATAACCTCAATCTTCTGGGCTCCGACTTCTTTTAATTCAACATTAAATGAAGTTTTTTCTTCAACTGGAGCGGCTGCTGCTGCAGCGGCTACCGGAGCTGCCGCCGAAACGCCGAATTTGCTTTCTAAAACTTTTACTAATTCTGCCAATTCCACAATTGACATTTTTTCCACTTCTTCAACCAAGCTTTTAAACTTAGCTGGCACTTCCACCTTCGCTGAAGCTTCGGCGGACACGTCCACTTTTGTTTCTTCTGCCATGAAAATTTAATATATTAAATTTTCACCGAGCACTAAATTTTGAAAAAATTTCAGTGCTTGGTAATTCAATATTTTTAATTACTAATTTTTTCTTTACTCTCCCTCACCTTATCCAATACCCTGACAAAACCTGTCATTGAACTGGCAAGAGAACCGACCAATTTGCTTAGCAATTCATTCCTTGAAGGAATAGCAGCTAAAACTAATACCCTTTCTTTGTCTATAAATCGCTTTTCAAAAATTCCGCCTAAAATTTTAAAATTCTCGTTGGTCTTGGTAAATTGCTGGGAAAGGCGAGCCGGAGCGACTTCGTCTTCAATGCCGAAAACCAAAGCCAATTGGCCAGGCACGGCGTTTTTTATCTTATTCCAATAAGAAATATTTGACTGCCCGAAAGCAATTCTTATCAATGTCTTTTTTCCGATTTTCAAGGCGCAGCCGGCCTCTTTTAATTTTTTGCGCAAGTCAAACAAATCTTTGGAATTGACTTTTGAAAAGTCAGCGAAAACCACCGATTTTTGCTTTGCAATCGCGTCTTTTAAACTCTTCAATGATTTTTGTTTTTGTTCTTTTGTTAGTGCCATGCTTTTAAGTATTAAGTAATATGTATTTAGTATTAAGTATCCGACCAATAAAAAAACCTGCTGCCAGCAGATAAAACAATACTAAATACCTAATACTAGATACTATTATATTGCCTCGGCGGGACTTCTTCCTTTCGGATGCCCACTATCTGCGGCTAAATCAACTTATTTTGATTCTAATCTAATACAAAAACAAAGTCAAGGGTTTTGGCTACGATCCCAAATACTTTACCCTGGCAATGTTGTGCTGGTCTAATGTTTTGCTGAAAATGGTTTTGCCGGTTCCATTAGCTGAAAGCCAATACCAATAATCGTTTTTTGTGGGGTAAATAGCCGCCAAAATACTATCCATTCCCGGACTGGAAATGGGGCCGGCAGGCAAACCGGCGTATTTATAAGTATTATAAGGTGAATTTATTTTTGTGTCTTTGATGGCGACTCCAGCGTCGTTTTTATTTGTAATGTAGTTAATTGTTGCGTCAACTTGCAAAGGCATACCCACTGCCAGGCGCTTCCATAATATTCCAGAAACCATTTTTTTGTCTTTTATACTTTTTACTTCTTTTTCAATAATTGAAGCCATAGTAATAATTTGGAAAATGGATTTGTGTTGCGCCGCAATTTCATTTCTTAATTCAGGAGTCAGTTTTTTATCTAAGTTAGAAATAGTATTTTTTAAAAAATCTTCCGGGTTTTCGCCCAAAGCAATCTGATAAGTATCAGGAAAAATGTATCCTTCCAAACTTATATTTTTTGGCTTGTCTTTTAAAATTTCAAAATCTTCGCTAAAATCGCTGTTTGTTAAAGCAAAAAAATCTGCCTTTGAATAAATATCTTTACTTTCAAGATACTTGGCAATGTCTTGAGTGTCCCATCCTTCAAGTATTATGAGTTTATCTTTTATAACATCTCCGGCAATAAGTTTTTTTGCAATTTGAGCCATTGACATTGAAGAAGACAGTTTGTAGCTTCCCGCCTGTAAATTAGCGTGTTTGCCGATTAAATTAACATAAATCTGAAAAAATAAATTGCTTTTAATAATGCCCTGGTCTTGCAGATCTTTGGCAATTTCTTCATCCCCCATTCCCTTTTGGGCGGCATACACAATCGCAGCCGTATAACTTTTTGATTTTGGCACATACACCTGCCACCAGGCGAATACACCAAAAGCACCAAATGCCAAAAACACCCCGAGCAATACTCTGGTAATTATCTTTTTGTGCTTTTTAATTTTTGATTGTAATTTTTTGTAGTTCATTTGTCGCACAATAATTATTTTTTAGAAAAATATTCTTTCAGCATTATTACTAAAGTCGTTCTACCACGATTAGTTTTTAAATATTCTTCTCTTCTTTTTGCATCTTTCATATTTGAATAGGCTGCGTAATGGATAATTTCTAATGGCATATAAGCTTTAGTGGATTTTACAAATCCACTATTATGATATTTTACCCTTTTTTTTACGTCTTCAGAATAGCCAACATATATAAAATTCTTTAACTTATTATATAAAACATATACGTAATAGAATTTCATATATTGTTTGCACTCGGACAGGTACAATACTATACCTGTCTCGCATAATTGTCCCTTGGCAGGCACAAGACTGCGCCTGCCCAGTGCCCATACGTCTCTGTCTTCGCTCTTTGGCGAAGCCAGGCGCCGTATGGTGCCTGGCAGGGGCGCTGAGAATCGAACTCAGACCAAGGGTTTTGGAGACCCTTATGATACCATTTCACCACGCCCCTATTCATATACATAATACCAAATTTTTGATTTTTTTCAATGAAAAACCCCGCAGAAGTTCCACGGGGACCAGTAGGCGTAAAACGCCTACTTGGATTTTTTTATCGGGGACGGCAATGTTGCTCCTCCCTTTTCCAAAATTTTCAACTGTTTTTCAATAGTTGAAATTTGAATCACGCTCCTCCCTTTAAAAAATTCAATATCGGATAAGCGACGCTCTTTTTCCTTCTTGAACGATTCCTCCTGGCGCTCAAGGGCAAGCTTTTTTTGCTTTAATTTTATCATCCATGAATCGTTGTGCTTCCATTTTGAAATTGCCTCCTTGGCCTCGTCCAGTTTTTCTTTTCTTCTTTTTTGAGCTCTCTCAAAATCCATTTCAAGGATTTTGAGGTCGCCGTCAAGCCGAATCTGGAAAAGTTTCAGCTGGACAAGGGCGTCCTTGAGCGACTGTTCAGTTGTAACCTGAACTTTTTTTGAGTCGCCCTTACTGCCATTTTTGTTCTGGGCGACTACTATGCCGTCCACAACAGAAAAGAGGATCGCGAAGCAAACTAAAGCCAGTATAATCCGATTCATTGCAAACTCCAACTTTAAAAGGAACAGACACATTTTATGGTCAAAACAAGGGAAACGATCCCTTATCTCCATATTTTAATTATACACCCTTTATGAATTCCTGTCAAGTCTTTGGGTAATCTATACAGACATATTGCACTTTTTGGGATAGGCTGAGGGCATATGAAAACCATGCCAAAATCTACAAAAGACGAGAAGTTTCGATGGATAAA
>Ga0209541_10003807_pt1 | contig 27365 bp, 24 predicted proteins | sample RifCSPlowO2_01_FD_184027 | JGI IMG/M metagenome (GOLD analysis project Ga0209541, IMG submission 184027) | Groundwater microbial communities from Rifle, Colorado - Rifle CSP2_plank lowO2_0.1 (SPAdes) (version 2) | ecosystem: Environmental > Aquatic > Deep subsurface > Groundwater | place... | reverse complement strand
CAAGGCTGTAACCCGGGTTCAAAAAACTTTTTTAGGAAAAAAGTTTGCAAAAAAAACCTAGAAGTTGGAATTTCCCGGTCAGGGCGGTTACTTAACTATCTCTAAACTCAATATACTCATCAACACCAAGATAATCTGCTAATTCTTTATTTAGAATTGCATAATACTTTGTTGGTTTCTCTATTACTCCCCATTTCTTCTTATAAGACTCATCTCCTATCTCAAAATCATAATATTTCATTCCTCTTTTTATAGCATCTTCAATATCTTTCTTAAGCAAGAAAGTAGGAACAGATCTATTTTTGTATTTTCTATTCCACCAGCATCCAAAATAGTATACACAATCTTTTTCTTGCATTGCAATATGTACCGCAATCAACTCTTCTTTTAGATATGCGCTAAGTGTATAACACCTCTTTTTCCATAGGTGTAGTCTTCTATCAAAATCTTTTTTACTTTCTTTCCAAAGTTCTAGAAACCATTTTTTACTTTTATCCAAAGCATCTTTTTCATTCAAAACTATTCTTAAATCAGGATTTTTCTTTTCAACCCTCTTTAAATCCTTTCTTAAATCATTATCTATTTTTATTTTTTCAAAACTATCTGGAAGTTCTATTATATTTGTGTACTTATCCTTCTCTTTTGTTTTAAAACCTATCGGACAATCAGGATGAATATCAGTTAAAAAAAATGGCTTAGGCAAATCCTTCAAATCTTTTTTATCCAGCCATGCATATGGAAGAAATGGCAAATCCCTCCAGGTCCAATAATATCTACCTTTTTCAATTGTCTTTACAAATTCCATTTACTTTTCACCATGATTATGCCAATTCCAATATACTATATGCTCATGACTTCTCCAGTTACCATTAATACTTTTTAAATATTCTTTTTCTTTCTTTGTAGCTACTAAATGAGCTTCTTTATCAAGCTTTAAACCAAATTTTTCTACTAAGAATTTTTCAATAAGCTCATGCACACATAATGCTTTAAATGATTTTGCTTTTTCTTTATGGCTAATCTTCTTGTCAATAAAAATTTCTTTTCTTCTTCTACTCCACTCTGCCACATGATCTTCTCTCTTTATCCTGATCTTATCAGAAATTCTATGACTGAAAAATATTAAAGAAATCTTGCCTTTAAAAAATTTTACACCCCTTACAGGAGATCTTAATAATATCTTAACAAATTCCTTATGCAATGCCTCCTCTTTTTTGTTTCTTACTGCTTTTTTCATACTATCCCCTAAGTTTATTTCTAAGTATTATAAATCTTTTGAAAAAAACTAAGAAAACCATATCTTAGGTTAAGTTTATATATTTTACTTGTTTATGTTGGTATATTTAGAATGAGAAAACAAAAAATTGTGAGAAATAATATGAAAAAATTAGATTCAGATAATAACAATAATTTTATTAAGAGGGGTTCAAGAAGGCCTAGGGAAAGAGCTTCTGGGTTTGATAGAAGGGAATCAGGAAGATTTGGTAGAAGAGATTCAGGGAAACCAAGTAGAAGGTCTGAACAACAAATTATGCATGAAGTAACTTGTGATAAATGTGGTAAAAAATGTGAGGTTCCTTTCAAGCCAACTCCAGGTAAACCTGTTTACTGCAATGAGTGTTTTAGAGAGAAAGAAAACTTCAGATCAAAAAATAAACCAGATGAATTTGCAAGAGAGTTTGACCAAATAAATAAAAAACTGGATAAAATATTAGAAGCAATGGACGTTGATTAGCTATTAAAAAACCCAAACTACCTGAAATAAAGTCCTAAACCTTTTGGTTGGTTCATTTAATATTTAGAAATTATTTGTTCTTATCAACAATCAGTTGACATTTATCGCAGAACTGCTTCTTTGATTCGCTTCTTGGGGTTACATACCTAGCTTTACACAATCTACAGAAATGGACTATATTATATTCAACCATATTATCTATGCCCCCTAAAAGAATGTTCCCTTCTTTCTGGGTATCTTCTATTACTTAACCCAACAGCCTTTATTTTATTTAGGTAAAATCTCTCTGTTTTTTCAATAGAAAAGGTTCTGTACTCATTTTGTACCCTTGAAAAATTGTCATAGTCATATTCACATAATAAATTTATTACTTTTCCGGATTTTCCTGCTCTGGCAGTTCTACCTATTCTATGAATATAATCTTTAGGATCTTTTGGAAGATCATAGTTATAAATATAAGAAACATTTTCAATATGTAATCCTCTTGCAGCAACATCAGTACATACTAAAACTCTAATCTTAGCGTTATTAAACAGATTAATTGTCTTGGTTCTTTTATCTTGTGATAATCCACCATGAATAGCAATCGCATTGACTCCATTTTCACAAAGATTTTTTTTGACAAAATCAGTGTTTCTTCTTGTATTACAAAAAATTATTGCTAATCCAGAATTTTCCCGTTTTAGTAAATGTACAAGTAAAGATAACTTCATGTTTTTTTGTATATCGTAATAGATTTGCTTAAGCTTGCTTGAATCAACAAATTTTATTGCTAATATTTCCTTTGGACATACCATATATTTTCTAGATATATCTTTGACATGAGGAGAAATTGTAGCAGAGAAAAGAATGGTCTGTCTTTTTGTTGGACATGCCTTAATAATCTTTTCTAAATCGTCTATGAATCCCATATCAAACATACGGTCTGCTTCATCTAAAATTAATAATTTAACTTTAGAAACATTAATTGTTCTTCTTTTAAGGTGATCCAAAAATCTTCCAGGTGTTGCTACAACAATCTCTGCTCTAGACAATTCACTGATTTGTGGATTTATTGAAACTCCTCCATAAACAGAAATAATATTCAAATGTTTATATTTCGAAAGCTGTTTTAGTGATTCTTTTACTTGTTCTGCCAATTCTCTTGTTGGAGTAATAACTATTGCTTGTAAACCTTCCTTATGTGTTACTTTATCAATTATGCCACAACCAAAGGCTAAAGTTTTACCAGAACCAGTTGCTGATTCTCCTATAACATCTTTTCCTAACATTATATAAGGTAAAGACAATTCCTGGATTTGCGTTGGTCTAGTAATTCCTAATTCTTTAATTGATGTTAATAATTGATGGCTTAAGCCAAAATTTTCAAACGTGTTCATTCTCTTTAACTCATTATATTATTAGCACTTCTCTAGAAAAAGCAAAATGTTCGATAACTAAGCAAGTGCTCTTTCATAAATAATTGTACTTTATTAAATATTAACTCTTTAGTTGGTATATAAACCTTTCGTTTAATCCTGCTGAAAAGTGTGGTATAGGAATTAATGGAAACAGAGGGAATACCTTATTATTAAATTCAATTAAACAGCAAAAAGCCACTAATTACTAACACTCTCTTGAAAAAGAATATAAAAATCTATACCAATTTAGTTTTTGTTCGGTCAGCGCGTTTTCCAAATTTTTTTTGGATTTTAGAAAAATTTTCAGAATTTCTTGAAAAAAAACCAAAAGCTTTATAAATCCTTATTTTCAAAAAAGAAAATAATGCTGTATTTAATAATTACTACTATGTTCCATATTTATTCTGACTTAAAATAAAGTATAGATAAAAGAATGTACAATGTAGTTAGAATAATCTGGGCCGGTAGCTCAGCCTGGTAGAGCACCTGTTGCAAAGGTGAAACTTTTAAATCAGAGGAAATCAGGTGGTCGCGAGACTTGAAAAAGCGCGAATTCGAATCTCGTCCGGCCCATTCTTAAGGAGAAAAGATGAAGAAAAAAATAATAATCAAAGACCATATTCTTATTCCTGAGCACACTAAACTTACAAAAAAAGAGACTGAAGATTTATTAAAAGATTATAATATTTCTCTTAGACAATTACCAGGTATTTCAAAGAAAGATCCTGCATTATCTTCTTTTGATGTTGTTGCAGGAGATGTTATTAAGATACTAAGAAAAAGTTATACTGATAATCAAACTGTTTTTTATAGGGTGGTTATAGATGAATAAAAATAAATTATTATTAAAAAAATATTTTGAGGACAATCTTCTTGTAGAGGCTGATATAAATTCTTATAATGAGTTTATCATTAAGGGAATTCAGGAAATAGTTCAGGAAACATCTGAGATAATTCCCACAATAATACCAGAGAATGTTACTGAGTTCAAAATCAGATTAGATAAGGTAAGTGTTACTAAACCTGAGATAGTTGAGGCTGATGGAAGCAGGAGAGATATTTATCCTAATGAAGCAAGATTAAGGAAGATTACATATTCTGCACCCATTTATATGGATGTTAGTGTTCATATAGATGGTGTTCAAAGAGAAACATTCAATGCATTAATAGGAAAAATACCAGTAATGTTGAAGAGTAAGTTTTGTCATTTAGATGGTTTAAAGAAAGATGGATTAATAGAGAAAGGAGAAGATCCTAATGATCCAGGTGGTTATTTTATTTTGAATGGTAATGAAAGAGTTTTAATTAATGTTGAGGATTTGGCTTCTAATAAGGTTTTGGTTGAGGAAAGTAAAACAGGTTCTAGTAAGTATGTTGCTAAATTATTTTCTGAGAAAGGATCTGTTAGAATTCCACATGTGTTAGAGCAAATGAAAGATGGTATCTTGTATTTGAGTTTTACAAGTTTTAGCAGAGTTCCTGTTATTAGTCTTATAAAGGCCTTGGGTTTGGTTAAGGACAAGGAAATAATGCGTTTTGTTTCTGATGAGAAAGAATATGGTGATGTTTTTGTGAGTTTATACAACTCAATAGATTTGAAAACAGAAGAGGATGCATTGGAGTTTGTTGCTAGAAAAATTGGTATTAATCAACCTAGAGAAGTGAAATTAGAAAAAGTTCAGGAAAGATTAGATAGATATCTATTACCGCATATTGGTATTAGAAAAGAGGATAGAATATATAAGGCTTATACTCTGTGTAAATTGATTAAGAGATTATTAATGGTTTCTAAAGATGGAATAAAAATAGATGATAAGGATCATTATGCGAATAAGAGAGTGAAATTATCAGGAGATTTGTTAGTTGATTTATTTAGAATTAATTTAAGGGTTTTGATAAATGATATGCTATATAATTTCCAAAGGTTAGTAAAACGAGGTAAGTTTCAATCAACCAGGATTATTATAAGAGAAAAATTATTAACCTCAAGAATCAAGAGTGCGATGGCTACTGGAAGTTGGCCAGGCAATAGAAAAGGTATAAGTCAGAATATTGATAGAACAAATTTTTTAGCTACATTGAGTCATTTGCAAAGGGTGGTTTCTTTATTAAGTTCAACCCAAGAAAATTTTGATGCTAGGGCTTTACATGGTACTCATTGGGGAAGATTGTGTGCTATTGAAACACCTGAAGGAACACCTATTGGTTTGAGGAAAAATATGGCTTTACTATGTAAAATATCACATGAAGATTCAAATGATGAAAAAATAAAGAAAATTTTGGAGAATATAGGTTTAAAGGTGGTATGATGGTTGATGTATATTTAAATCAAAAATTCATTGGAACTGTGGAAAATGGAAAGATATTTGTTGATAATTTCAGGAATGAAAGAAGAAAAGGTAAGATTCCTGAGTTTTTAAATATCAGTTATAATGATAAATACAATGAAATATATATGGATAGTTCTAAGGGCAGAGCAAGAAGACCTTTAATAATTGTTAAAGATGGAAAGAGTTTAGTGACTAATGAGCATATAGATAAATTAAAGAATAATAAATTCACTTGGAATGATTTGGTTGATAGCGGAGTTATTGAATATTTAGATGCCCTTGAAGAAGATGATAGTTATATAGCTTTGAAAGAAGAGGATTTGAATGAGGAACATACACATTTGGAAATAGATCCTATTGTTATATTTGGTTTATGTACCTCTTTGGTTCCTTATGCAAATTGTGGTCAAAGTTCGAGATTAAACAGAGGTCAGAAAACACAAAAACAATCTTTAGGTTTATATGCAACTAATTATCTATTGAGAATGGATACTGATGTTAATTTATTACATTATCCTCAAACACCTATTGTTAGATCTATGTTGTATGATATAGCTGAACAAGATAAGCATCCAGCTGGACAGAATGTTACTATTGCTTTGATGAGTTATGAAGGTTATAATATGCAGGATGCTATTATAATCAATAAGGGAAGTGTTGATAGGGGATTTGCAAGATCAACTTACTTCAGACCTTATTCTGTTGATGAGCTAAGGTATTCTGGTGGTTTGATGGATGAAATTTCTGTTCCTGATAAAGAGGTAAAGGGTTATAAATCAGAGAGAGATTATAGATATTTAGAGGATGATGGTATTGCTTATACAGAAGCAAAAGTTGATGCTGATGATGTTATTGTCGGAAAGACCTCGCCACCAAGATTCTTAGGAGATTTAGAAGAATTTAGTTTAACTGCGAATATAAGAAGAGAAAGTTCTACTACAATAAAACAGGGTGAAAGTGGTATTGTTGATATAGTTATTATTACTGAAAATGAGGAAGGTAATAAATTAGTGCAAGTTAGATTAAGAGATGGAAGAAAACCAGAAATTGGAGATAAATTTGCTTCTAGGCATGGTCAAAAAGGAGTGGTTGGTATGATGGTGGAAGAAGCAGATATACCTTTTACAGCTTCTGGGATCAAACCAGATATTATTTTTTCTCCACATAGTATTCCAAGCAGAATGACTATCTCTCATTTAATTGAGATTATCGCTGGTAAAATTGGTGCTTTAAGTGGCAGAGTTATTGATGGAACAACTTTTGATTCTGAACCTGTATCTGATTTGAGGAAAGAATTATTAGAATTAGGTTTTAAAGAAGATGGAACAGAGACCATGTATAACGGTATTACAGGAGAGAGGTTTGAAGCAAAAATATTTGTTGGTAATATGTATTATCTGAAATTGAAGCATTTGGTTGCTAATAAGATTCATTCAAGAGCATCTGGAAGAATACAATTATTAACTAGACAACCTATTGAGGGTAGATCTAAGGGTGGTGGTTTAAGATTAGGGGAAATGGAGAAAGATTGTTTTGTGGCTCATGGCGCATCTTTATTGTTGAAAGAGAGATTTGATTCTGATAAAACAAATGTTTATGTTTGTGAATCTTGTGGTATGCTAGCTGTTAGTGATGAATATAGAAAGAGGTATTTTTGTACTAAATGTGGAGCTAATGTTGAAATTACTAAAATAGAACTTAGTTATGCTTTTAAGTTGTTACTGGATGAATTAAAATCTTTATGCATCTATCCTAAATTAATTTTGAGGAGTAAATATTAAAATGTATGTATACAAGCAGATTGATAGTATTGTTTTTGGTTTATTTAGTTCTAGGTTTATTAAAAAGATGGCTAGCGTTAAGATAGTTACTCCGGAATTGTATGATAAAGAAGGTTATCCAGTTGATGGTGGTTTGATGGATGTGAGATTAGGTGTTATAGATCCTGGTTTAAGATGTAAAACTTGTGGTGGGAAAATAAAAGAGTGTAATGGTCATTTTGGTTATATTGATTTAGCTAGACCAGTGATTCATGTTCTGTATGTTAGTAAAATACTAAATTTCTTGAGAAGCACTTGTAATGAATGTGGTGAATTGTTATGTGACGATAAAAAGAAGATTAGTCAACTTAATATTTTGAAAATATTAGATAAGGAAAATAGGGTTGAGCTTAAAAGAAAACAAACAAGAAAATTCATTGCTGCATTAAAGACAGTAAAGAAATGCCCTCATTGTAAAGCTAAACAAAATGAGATTAAATTAGAAAAGCCAACAACTTTTTATGAGGCTGATAAAAGATTATCTCCTATTGATATTAATATTAGGTTAGAGAGAATTAACGATGAGAATGTTGTTTTGCTTGGTTTAAATCCTGATTTTGCAAGACCGGAATGGATGGTTTTGACTATATTGCCTATACCACCTGTTACTATGAGACCGTCTATTACTTTAGAATCTGGTGAAAGAAGCGAGGATGATTTAACACATAAATTAGGTGATGTTGTTAGGATTAATCAAAGATTATTTGAAAATATAAATGCTGGTGCTCCAGAAATTATCATTGAGGATTTATGGGATTTATTACAGTATCATGTTACAACTTTCTTTGATAATACAGTACCTAATGTTCCTCCAGCAAGGCACAGGTCTGGAAGTACTTTAAAGACTTTAGTTGAGAGGATAAAAAGTAAAGAAGGTAGGTTTAGATATAATTTGGCTGGAAAAAGAGTTAATTTTTCTGCTAGGACAGTTATAAGTCCTGATCCTAAGATTGGGTTTGATGAGGTTGGTGTACCTGAACAAATTGCTATAAAATTAACTGTTCCTGAAAGAGTTACTGATTGGAATATTGAGTGGTTAAAGAAATTTATTGAGAATGGTCCAGATAAGTATCCTGGTGCTAATTATATTGTTAGAACTGATGGTAAAAAGAAAAAAATAACAGATGAAACAAGAGAACAATTGTTAGATGAATTAGAAAATGGTTCTATTGTTGAAAGGCATTTAATTGATGGAGATATTTCAATATTTAATAGGCAACCAAGTTTGCATAGAATGAGCATTATGTGTCATAGAATAAGAATACTATCTGGTAAGAGTTTTAGATTAAATCCTGCTGTTTGTCATCCATATAATGCAGATTTCGATGGTGATGAAATGAACTTGCATATTCCACAAAATGAGGAAGCAAGAGCTGAAGCAGAGATATTAATGCAAGTACAAACACAAATAATAACACCTAAGAATGGTGTTAATATTATTGGGTGTGTAGAGGATTCTGTTTCTGGTACTTATTTATTAACAAAAGATATGAGTTTAGATAAAGAAAAAGCAATACAATTATTGTTCTCAATTGGTATTGAATCAATTCCAGAATTTAAGAGTAAGGTAAATGGTAAAGAAATATTTAGTGTTTTGTTACCCAAGGATTTAAATTTTATAGGGAGAAATAAGAGTAATGAGCAGGTTATTATTAAGAATGGTAAATTGGTATCTGGGGTTGTAGATGAAAATATTATTGGAGAGGAAAATGGTGCTTTAATAAAAGAATTGCATAGGGCTTATAATAAGAAATATACTTTAAGTCTTATGAGTAACATATTCAAATTAGGTATAGAGGTTTTATTATTAAGAGGATTTACAACAGGAATTAGTGATACTGATTTGCCAGAAGATGTTGTTAGTAAGATGAAACAATTAAAGGATGAGGCAAGGGTTAAGGTTAAAGAATTAGTTAGTAAATACAGGGGTGGTAAATTAGAGGCATATCCTGGTAAGACTGTTAAAGAAACTTTAGAGGTTATGATTTTAGAGGTTTTGAATGATGTCAGAAATAGGGTTGGTAATATTATTGCAGAAAATGTTAAAGATAATTTTACTATTGTTATGTTAAAATCTGGCGCAAGAGGTAATATACTAAATTTAGCACAAATGGCTGCTTGTGTTGGTCAGCAATCTTTAAGAGGACAGAGAATTGGTGATGGTTATACTGATAGAACTCTGTCTATATTTAAAAAACATACTTTAGGCGTTAATGCTAGGGGATTTATTGAACATGGTTTTAAGGAAGGTTTGAATCCTGCTGAGTTTTTCTTTGGTGCTATGACAGGAAGAGATAGTTTAATGGATACTGCTCTGAGAACTCCAAAAAGTGGTTATCTGTATAGGAGATTGGCTAATGCTTTGCAAGATTTGAAGGTTGAGTATGATTATACTGTTAGAGATGCTAATAAAAAAATAATTCAATTTAAGTATGGTGAAGATGGTATTGATGTTAGTAAAAGTGAAAATGGGACTATTAATATTAAAAAAATAATTGAGAGGGTGAAACATGGTTAAAGTAATCCCAGGTAGAATAGCTGATAGAGCTAAGAAGGAACTTAAAAAGGAAAAATTGGATAAAAAAAGTACTGAGAGGTTTTATGATGAATTAGAGAAGAGATATCATGAAGCTAAGATTGATCCTGGAGAGAGTATTGGTATTATAACTGCTGAAAGTTTTGGAGAACCGAGTACCCAAATGTCGACGTCATATGATGAGAAAATAATGATTAAACAAGATAATAAGATAAAAATTATTAGGATTGGAGAATTTGTTGATGGAATAATGGAAAAACACGGTTTTATGAAATTTAGAGATTCTAATATAGTTCCTGTAAATAATTTAGAGGTTTATGTTCCAAGTCTTGATCAAGATGAAAAAATAAAATGGAAAAAAGTTGTGGAGTGTAGTAGACATGAATCACCGGAAAAATTAATTGAGATTACAACATATTCTGGAAGAAAAATAGTTTGTACTGATAATCATTCTTTTGTGACAAGGATGAATAATAAAGTGATACCAATAAATGGAAGGGATTTAAAAATAGGTAATAGGATTCCGGTTGTTAAAAATTTAAATCTTTTTGTAGAACCTATGAAGAATGTACAGATAAATCAATATGTTGATGCTCCACAAGAAAAATTAATTGTAAATGAAGAAGGTATGCTTTCAAGAATCGGAACAATTGCAAAACCAATTTTGAATAATATAGAGCTTAATGGTTTAACTGGTTGGTTTGTTGGTGCTTATCTTGCTGAGGGATTTTCAAACTTAGGCCAGGTTGGTATCTCAAATATATATGATAGTTATATAGATAATGCTAAGAAATTTGCTGATAGTATACATATAGACTATAAAGATAGATTTTATGATGGAGAGTATGGTATGGGAAGGATGTTGAGTATACATTCTAGTTTTTTAGCTAGATTTATAAAATCAACTTGCAAAAGTGGATCAAAATTAAAAGAGGTTCCTGAATTTGCATATAATTGTAGTGAAGAATTCGTTTCTGGTTTGTTAAGAGGATATTTTGATGGTGATGGTAATATTGCTGTTGATAGGAAAATGATTAGAGTTTATTCTAATTCAGAAGAGTTGATAAAAGGTATTTCTTTATTATTAAGGAGATTTAGTATATTCTCACATAAGAAAAAAGATAATAAAGGACAGCATTGGTTATTGATTCCTTATAAATATGCTCCATTGTTTTTAGAGAAAATTGGGTCTGATATTGAATATAAGAAGGAGGGTTTGGAGAAATTAGCTGAAATGGCTAAGAAATTTTGGGATGATAAATCTAATGATTATACTGATATGATTTCTGGTTTCGGAAATTTGTTTTATGATACAGCTAAGAAATTAGGTTATAGAACTAGATATATTAATAATTTTACAAAAAGACAGAAAATTGGAAGGACAACTTTGTTTAGATATATAAAAATATTTGAAGATTTAGCTGATAAATTAAAAGTTGATATTAGTGAAGAATTAAAAATTATGAAGAGAATGTTTTATTCTGATATTGTTTGGGATGAAATTAAAGAAATAAAATATGTGAAATCTGAGCATAGGTATGTTTATGATTTAAGTGTTCCTGGTTTAGAAACATTTACTACGTTTGATGGTATAGTTACACATAATACTTTAAATGTATTTCATTTTGCTGGTGTTGCAGAGGTAAGTGTCACAGTTGGATTACCAAGGTTAATAGAGATATTTGATGCTAGGAAAGAACCAAGTACTCCTATGATGGAAGTTTATTTGAAGGCTTCGCATTCTAATGATGTTGAAAAGGTTAGGAAAATAGCAGCTTTGATTAAAGAAACCAGAGCTGAGGAATTTATTTCTGAAATATCTTTAGATATTTTGAAAATGGCTGTTTATCTGAAATTAAATAATTATAAACTTAAGGAAGTTGGCATCGATGTTAAAACATTTACCAAAACATTCTCTAAATCTTTGAAGAATATCTCTATTAGAGAATTAAAAGAAGGAGATTTGGTTTTGAGAAGTACAAAGCAAATTGAGGTTCAGGATTTATATAAATTAAAAGAAAAAATTAAGGGAATATTAGTTAGTGGTATAAAGAACATAACACAGGTGTTGCCTATTAAGAAAGGTAATGAATTTGTGATAATATGTGCTGGCACAAATTTAAGAGATATTACAAATGTGGAAGGTGTTGATGTGACAAGAACTATGAGTAATAATTTCTTTGAAATTGCTGAGGTTTTAGGTATAGAGGCTGCTAGAACTTCTATTATTGAGGAAGCTAGGAAAGTTATTAAAGAACAAGGTTTGGATATTGATATTAGACATATAATGTTAGTTGCTGATGTTATGACCAATAATGGAAAAGTTCAGGGTATAACAAGAACTGGGATAACTGGTGAAAAGGAAAGTGTTTTAGCAAGAGCAAGTTTTGAAACTCCTGTAAATCATTTAGTAAATGCAAGTTTGATTGGTGAGGTTGATATGTTAAACAGTGTTATAGAAAATGTAATGGTGAACCAAGCTGTTCCTACTGGTACTGGTTTGCCTGGGTTATTAGCGAAGATGAAGGATAGAGAGAGGAAATGAATTTTGGAGATATAGCTACTTGGTTAAACAAAATTTTAATAATTCTTTTAGTTATCATTTAAATACCTTTATATATAACTGATTTTCAAGAGGTATTAGGTGATTAAAATAAAAAAAAAAGATTTTTGGAAGGTTAGATCAGAACTGTATAATTGTCTTTCTTGGGTTAAAGATGATTCTTATTTGAATGATTATATTAAATTAGGGGATTTTAAAAAAAGTGATAGAGTATTAGATGTTGGAACTGGTACTGGTGTGGTTGCTGATGCTATTGCTCCTTTAGTTAAGGAGGTGGTTGGTTTGGATTCTTGTAAACATATGTTGAGCAAGGGTAATTGGATTGGGAATAAAAAATGTGTAAATGAAGATATAAGAAATACTAGTTTTGATGATTATAGTTTTGATAAGGTTTCTGCTAGAATGGTGTTTCATCATATTTTGGAAAATACTGAAAAAGCAATGAGTGAATGTTTTAGGGTTTTGAAAAAGAATGGTAAAATAATTCTGGCTGAGGGAGTACCTCCTATTAGAGAGGTTAAAAAAGATTATGAAGAAATTTTTAAACTGAAAGAAGATAGGTTAACTTTTTTAGAGGATGATTTAGTTAAACTAATGATGAATGCTGGTTTTAAAGTTAAGGTTTATCCACATGTTATTGAGAAATTTAGTGTTAGGAATTGGTTAGAGAATAGTGGTTTAGAGAAAGAAAAACGAGATAGGATATTTGAAATGCATGTTACTAGCAATAATATTTTTAAGAAAGCTTATAATATGAAGATTGTTAATGGGGATTGTTTGATAGATACAAAAAATTTGATTTTGGTTGGGAAGAAATAAGAGAAAGGTTTTTAAAGAGTTTTTCTATTTTGTTGATTATAGCGGAGTGGGACAGTTAGGAGTGTCCGTCGGGCTCATAACCCGAAGGTCGAAGGTTCAAATAAACTTTCTCAAAAAAGTTTGCAAAAACGAGAGGGAAGTTTGGAAATTCCTTCCTCCGCTATGTTTTTATCAGTTAAAACAAATAGCTTTAAAAGTAATATTTCTTTTGTAGTTTTATGGTAAATATTTGTGGGATTGATGAAGCTGGTAGAGGTCCTGTCATCGGTCCATTAGTAATAGCTGGAACTTTAATAGAAGAAGCTAAATTAGAAAAATTAAAGAAAATTGATGTTAAAGATAGTAAATTATTGAGTATTAAAAAGATTCATGAGTTAGCACCAAAAATAAAAAGAATTTGTAAGTATGAGATTATTGTAATAAAACCAGGAGAGATAGATGATATTTTGAATTCTGATAGTTCTAATTTAAATTGGTTGGAAGCTGAGAAAGCAATAGAGATAATAAAAAAATTAAAACCAGATAAAGTTATAGTAGATAGTCCTTCCCCTAATTTAAGAGCTTATAAAGATTATTTAGATTCTTTTTTGAAAGATAAAAAAATAGATGTGATTGTAAGTCATAAAGCAGAGAAATTTGAAATTGTGGCTGCTGCTTCTATTCTAGCTAAGGATAGAAGAGAAAAAGAGATGGATAAGATAAAGAAAAAATATGGTGAAACAGGTCCGGGTTATATGTCAAATAAAATAACTCAGAAATTTTTAAAAGAAAATTATAAGAAGCATCCTGAAATTTTTAGGAGGAGTTGGATTCCTTATAAGAAGTTAGTTGAGGAAGATAATAATATGAAGTTGGGTGAATTCTAAAGATTATTTTAGATAATATAAATATTTAAAAATTATAAAAGAATAATAAAATAAATGAGCGAATTTAAATTACATTTGTATTCAGATGATCCCTCTATAATTGTAGAATCTAGAGCAAGAACTGTAAATGATGTTGGAAGATTTGCATTTTGTTATTTAGAAAAAAAGGTTAGTGAACCATTAGATCAGAGAATCTTAAATTTTCTTAAAGACATTGGAACTGGTTCTTTCTGGCATGCTTTGTATGCTATTGATGGCTGTAATAATCCATTAAAGCCAGATACAATCAAAGAAAGAGAAGAAAAAAGACAATGGGCAAGAGAAAATTTTAGAGAACACGAATTAGAGCGTATATTAAACATATCTGTTAATACTGCTTTGCTTTCTCCTTTTGGTTTTAGTGGTTGTCCTGGAGATTATAGGGGACATAGTATTTTATACAGAGAATTGGTTTTGAAGGAAGATTCTATGTTTTATGGTGTTGTTGATAGGGATTTTAGAAAGAGGTTGAACAATGGTAGATTCTGGGAAGAACTTCCTGATATGTCACCTTCATTAAACTTTGGTATTTCTTATACAAGAGTTGAGGATGTTTTAATGAATTGTTATGAAGATTTGGATTGTGTTTTTGCTGTTCTTAGAGGTTTTAATATTTTTAATAGAAACCGTGCAGAAAATGCTGATTTTTATTTAAGAGGTCTCTCGAATGAAGCAATTGATAAATATATTGAGTTTATAAGAAAAATTGAAATAAAATGTAGGGAAACAGGTATTGTTAATGTGTTAATTTTTAAGGCTTTGATAAAACCTTATGTGGGGGTTATTCAAGATTATGAGGATGATGGAATATTAAGATTTGAAGATTCTGAAGAAAGATTGAAAGATCCTTTAGTTGTTGTGTATGGAGAACTTTCTGTTGTTGAAGGTTCATTTCTTTAATAAAAAACATATATTTATATAATAATTATCGGGGTTGTAATACATATGCAAAATATAGGTGGACAAGCAGTTATAGAAGGAGTTTTAATTAGAAATGAAAATAAAATTGGAATTGCAACATTAAAAAATAAGAAAATAAAAACTGTTTTATGGAAATTAAAGGAAAGACCAAAATTTTTGAGATTCTTTTTAATAAGGGGAATTTATAATTTAATAGAGACTTTAATAATAGGTATTAAAGCTTTAAATTATTCTGCTGATCAGCAATTAGAAAAAGAAGAAAAAGTTAGTTTATTACAATTGATAATAACTTTAATTGTTTCTTTAGGTGTAGGTATTTTAATCTTTAAGTTTTTTCCACTTTTTTTAACTGAAATGTTGAACAGGATATTTCATTTAGAGAATAGCGTTTTATTTGCGTTGTTGGAAGGTTTTTTAAAATTGATAATATTTGTTTTGTATGTTTTGCTGATATCGAAAATGAAAGATGTCAAAAGAATATTTGAATTTCATGGGGCTGAACATAAAGTTGTGAATGCATATGAGAATAAGGATTTAGGGAATGTTAGGAAATATAGAGTGGTACATGAGAGATGTGGTAGTGCTTTTGTATTTTTGGTTTTGTTTTTAACTATTGTAGTTTATTCTTTTATTCCTACTAGTTTTGATTTATGGGAAAAATTAGTTTATAGATTGTTGTTATTACTTCCAATTATTTCTTTGGGTTATGAGATTCTGAAGTTTAATAGCAAATATCCTAATATTATTAGTAAAGTTTTGGTTTATCCAGGTTTGTTGTTACAGAAATTAACTGTTACAGAACCTAATGAAGAACAAGTGAAAGTTGCGATGGAGGCTTTGAAGAAGGTTTTAGGTTAAAAGTATATTATAATATATAAATCTTTAAATATTACAGAGATCTTATATTTTGAATGTATTATTTAGTTTCAATTACAGAAAATAAATTTAGAGCACATACAGAATTTAGTAGATTAACCTCTTTTGGAGAGAATGTTTTAGAAGAAAGAAATGTATTAGGGACAGATGTATTCAAAAAAAGATATAATTCTTATATTGGGACAGGTGATGATGGAAGACATTATTGGGATTGTAGTAGAGATATTTTAGGAGAGGTTATTAGTAAATTAATAGAAGGTTTGCCAACAGATATTGAAGTTACGGTACAGAAATTGAATCTATCAAATTTACCTAAAAATTTAAGGAACATTATTGAAGGGGTTTGTGACCAGTTAGGGCTTGGAGAGATTTATGACTTGTTAAAGCATGGTTGATGAAATATTAAATTAATCTATTTTTGTTTTCTTTCATTAATAAAACTGCTGTGCTTTGTTCTTTTTGTTTGATAATTTTCCAATTTAGAATTTTTGCTATTTGTTTACTAAAATCAAGAACATCTTTATGTGAGGGCATATTTTCTTCTTTTAGTCTTTTTCTTGAAGATCCAACCCACATATAACCTTTAATTTCTAAGAATTGGGGATTTGCTATTTTTATTAAAGATGCATATTGTTCTGGATTGCACATATTTAAATTTTTAATAGCTGTGATTCTTATACAAGTTCTTGTTTTTAATTTAGACATTATTTTTAAACTTTTAAGTAATCTTTGCCAATAGTCTTTTAATATTGGATTATCTATTTTTTTGTAAATTTCTGGATTAGGAGCATCTAAAGAAATGTAAAGTTGAGTTGGTTTTAGGTTTTTTAGTTTTTCTGGAAATAAACCATTTGTAACTAGGAAACTTTTTATGTTTCTTTTTTTTAGTTCTTGGATTAATTCTTTTAGATATGGATAAAGAGTTGGTTCTCCTGCTAGAGAAATAGCAAACAAAGATGGATTGTATGATTCTTTTAATTTTTTGGGGTTTGTTTTTTTATTACCTGCAAAACCTATTAAAAGTTTTTTTTGTTGTTTGATGCAGTTGTCTATTATTTGCTTTGGTAAGTCAATTGAATTTTTTAATTTTGAAGATGTAAAACCTTTTGTATATCGCCAACAATATAAGCATGAATTAGGACAAATTAAACAAGGAGTCATTTGGCAACATTGATGTGATTTAATACCATAGAAATCTTGTTTATAACAAACGCCTTGGTCTTTTAAAGATCTTTTTGTCCAGTTGCAGATTTTAACTGCTGAATGATTTCCTGTTAGTCTGTATTGTTGTTTTTCTAGTAAGTTTTTTTGAGTTTTGGTTAGCATAAAAAATAGAAAAATTTAGGATTTAAAAAGGTATTTGAAAATTAAACTATAACAACAAAAACTATTTAAAGGAAACCTTAACTTTATAAGGTAAAAACTAAAAAAGAGAGTAAAATGGCTTTTATAGAGGAAATAAAAATTCACGGATTTAAATCTTTTCCTAAATTAACAGAAATACCGTTTCAAAAGGGTTTTTCAGCTATTTTAGGAGCAAATGGTTCTGGTAAGACTAATATTACTGATGCTATTTGTTTTGTTTTAGGTAAAACTTCTGCAAAGCAGATGAGGGCTGAGAAGTCATCAAATTTGATATATAATGGTGGAAAAAAAGGTAATCCTATGAAATTTGCTGAGGTAAGTTTGTTTTTTAATAATGAAACTGGGATATTTCCGTTGGAAGAGAAACAAGTGAAAATAAGTAGGGTTGTTAAGGATAATGGTAATTCTGTTTATAGATTGAATAATAATGTAAGGACAAGGCAGGAGGTTGTTGATTTGTTGAATGTTGCACATTTGAATCCTGATGGTCATAATATAATCTTACAGGGGGATATTACTAGATTTACTTTAATGCCACCAAAAGAAAGAGGAGAATTAATAGAGGAAATTGCTGGAATTTCTGTTTACGAAGAAAAAAAGAATAAGGCTATGTTGGAATTAGAAAGAGTACAGGGAAAATTAAATGATGCTAATATCATTTTAACTGAAAGAGGAACTTATCTGAAGGAATTGAAGAAGGATAAAGATCAGGCTTTAAGGTATAGAGAATTAGAGAAGAAAATTAAGGGTAATAAAGCAACTTTGATTTATAGTAAAATAAAGAAAAAAGAGGATGATAGAAAGGAGTTAGAAAATAAAATAAATTCATATAAGAATGTTTTAGATAAGGTAAGTTCTAAAGTTAAGGAAGGTTATGATTCAATATTAAGTAAAAGGGAATTAATAAACAAATTAAATTTAGAAATTGGAAGGAAGGGTGGGTCTGAGCAGATAACTATTGCTAGGGAAATTGATAACGTAAAAACAGAATTGATTAGAAATAAGACTAGGTTAGAAACCTGTAAAAATGAAATTGAAAAAATAAAAACAAGGGAAAAACAATTAAAAGTTAATGTTGATGAAATTGAGAAACAAGATAAAGAAAAATTAGGTTCTGTAAAAGAATTAAAATTAAAATTTAAGAAGATAAGTGAGGAATTAGGAAAGAGATTAAATGAGGATTCTGTTTATGCTGTACAATTGGACAAAGCAAGAAAGAATTTATTTGAAAATACAGAGAAGGTAGCACAATTGAGGATTAAAAGTTTGAGTATAAGAGAGGATGTTTTTGAGGGTGCTGCTATAAAAGAGGTTTTGAAGCAAAGAGGAATTCATGGTATTGTTTCTGATTTAGGTGAGGTAAATAAAGATTATTCTTTGGCTTTATCTGTAGCTGCTGGTTTAAGAATCAAGAGTGTTGTTACCGAGGATGATGTGGTTGCTACTAATTGTATTAGAATGTTAAAAGAAAAGAAACTTGGTATTGCTACATTCTTACCTTTGAATAAAATTAAGAAGAAATTTGAGGTTCCTAAAAATTTATTAGACAAAGATGGTGTTGTTGGTTTGGCTATTGATTTAGTTAAGTTTGATAATAAATATAAAAATATTTTTTCTTATGTTTTTGGAGATACAATTGTTGTAGATAATTTGGAAACTGCAAGGAAGATTGGTATTGGAAGAGTAAGAATGGTTACTTTAGATGGGAGTTTAGTAGAGGTTTCTGGTGCAATGGTGGGTGGTTATAGAAGAGGGAATTTAAGGTTTAAGGAGAAAGAAGCTTTGAGTGAATTGAATAATTCTGAAATAGAGATTGAGAGATTAAGGAAAGCTATTTCTTTGATGGAGGATAAAAGAAAGGAAAATGAGAAGAAGATAGAAGAGTTGAGGGATATGAAGGTTGGTTTAGAGGTTGAGATTAAAAACACTGATTTTCAAATAGTTGATATCCATAAATCAGAAAAAGAAAGAACAGAGGAAATTTTGAAGCAGAATAGAAAGGAAACTGAGGAGTTTAGAAAAGAGATAGAGGAATTAAATAACAAGATAAGAGAACAGGAATTAGTTTTGAAACAGGAAAGAGGAAAAGAGAAGAGGTATTATGATGAATTTAAGAATTTGAATATTAAAAGAGATAAATTAAATGAGGAAATAGGGAAGTATGAAAGTCGTTTAGGTGCTGAACAAGGAAAGGTAAAAGAAATTGAAATGAAAATGAATAATATTTCTATTGAAAAAGCAAAGGTTGTAGCTGAAATTGCTGGTTTAAATGAAGAGTTTAAGGGATTTGAGAATGAGCCAATGAGAAGGAATGTTTCTTTGGATGAATTAAAACAGGAGATTAATGAATTTGAGAAATTAATGGAGAAAATAGGTAATGTTAATTTAAGGGCTTTGGAGATTTATGAAGAAATAGAGAAGGAATACAATGGAATATTGGAGAAGGTTAATAAATTGCAGACAGAGAAAGAGGATGTGTTAAATTTGATGAATGAGATTGATGGTAAAAAAACAGAATTGTTTATGAAAACCTTTAATGAGATAAATAAGACTTTTAGGGCTATATTCTTGGAATTAACAACTAAAGGAGAGGCGATGTTAGAATTAGAGAATGAAGAAGAACCTTTGAAAGAGGGCGTTGATATTAAAATTAAATTAAGTGGAAATAAATATTTTGATATTAGGAGTTTGAGTGGTGGCGAGAAGAGTTTAGCTGCATTAGCTTTTATATTTGCTATACAAGAATATAATCCTGCTATGTTTTATTTGTTAGATGAGGTAGATGCTGCTTTAGATAAGGTTAATTCTGAGAAATTAAGTAAGTTGATTAAAAAATATTCTGGAAATGCACAGTATATTGTTATCAGTCATAATGATGCTGTAATTTCAGATGCAGATCAGATTTATGGTGTTTCTATGAAGAAGGATGGGAAGTTTATATCTCAGATTGTGAGTTTGAAGGTTTAATCTGTTTTTTAAGCAGCAATAAGATTTTCTATTTGTAATGTTTTTAAGATTTCTGGATTTCTTTCTTTTACAAATAGGATTTCTACCCCAATCACTTGGTTTTTCTTATTAAAATCAATTATGGTATTTTCATCTATTTCTTTTGTGTGATCTACATTTTCTTCTTTAAGTTTAATATACATAGCATCTGCATCTGGATCGTATCTTATTTTCATTTTACAAAGTAGGTGGTAATAACCTTTATATACTTTTCTTTTGTGTAAACAACTTTTAATGTTTTTCCATTTAATTTTTTAGTGATATAATACTTATATTTTACATGTTTTGTTGTATCTGGAGATTTTATTGCTTCTTCAACCCATATCTTTTCTATCTTACGGTCTTCTATCTGTTCTTTAGCATGGTTTGTATAGAGTATATTCATCTTTTTATAGAAATGTTTTTATAGTTTAAATAAGTTTGTGGTTTCAATAATATTCATCCCTTTCTTTTTTGCCTTCTTCTCTTTTTTTGATCACCTCTTTTTTGTCGTCCTCTTCTTCCTCAAAGAAATTTATTAGGCCTTGCCAGTATCTTAGTACTAAGATTATAATAGTTAATACAACAAAAGCGCTTAGGATATAGAATTTGTAATCAACAATGTAAACGAAGATGTTGAATTTCCAAACAATAAAAACTAATCCAATTAATATTATAATACCCAAAATCCACCAAAGAATATTCATTTTTTCTTTATTTGTTTTTCCTTTTATTTTTTCTTCTTTTTTGATAGGTATTTCTTTTTTAACTGGTTTCGCTTCTTTTTTAACTGGTTCTTCTTCAAAGAAATCAATTACTGGTTTTATAGATTTTATTTTTAGGATCAATAAAAAAACCACTAAAATAATAATACCAACCAATATATACCATCTGTAGGGGGAAATAAATGAAAAGTATTTTATGATTAAAATAATAGCAGCAATAATCAATATTAGGATGATTATATATCTTATAATCTTCCAGTAATCTGTTATGTATTCTTCTTTTATTTTTTCTTCTTTTTTGATTGGTGTTTCTTTTTTAATATGTTTTTCTTTCTTGGTTTCTTTATCTTCTGAAAATAGAGAAGAAAACAAACCAGATTTAAAACCTAAGATTGATAATAATATTAGGACTATGATTATTATGATAGGTAAGAAATATTTTTTGAGGAAGTTAGTAACTTTATCTAGTTTTAATTTATCCTTTTCTACTATAGGAACTTTAAATTGTTTGCCTATGTTAATGTTTACTTCATCTGAATTTAAAATTCCTGAATCTTTCAATCTTGCTGATACTGTTAAAGTATACGAACCGTCTTTAATTGTTGATGATGGAGCAATATAAAGATAAACAAATTCTGCTTTTTGCGGTTGTATTGTTATGGTTGATGGATTTAATTGAGTGAAAGATGTGGCAGTACCTGAAATTTCTAGGTTATATGTTGCTATTTCAGAACCCTTGTTTTCTATTGTTATAGGTATTGTGGCTGTTGAATCTGGATTTAAATTAACTTCTGGTCTTTCAATTTGAATAAGTGGTTTATAACAATCTATCTCTGAGATTATTTGTAGATTTATTGTATCTTGTGTTTGTATTTGACTTTCGATGGATTCTGCTTTTATATTTATTTGATAGTCTTTGGTTTCTGTATCTTTTCCTGGATAAACATTTAAATTAATAGAGGCTTCTTCTTGTTTGTTTAGTGTTAATAAATCTTTATCTAGGTCAGCCCAAGAAACACCTTCTAAAGATAATTTGTATTGTTCTGTAAATTCTCCTGTATTCTTTAATATGATATCATAATTATTGCTTAGAGATCTACATATTTTGTCTTGGTTTTTAGATATTTTTAATTCTGCTTGATGACAATCTATGACATTTAGGGTTAATTGTTGTTGTTTTTTTGTTTCTTTATTATCTGCTGTTATAGTGAAGGTAAATGATCCTTCTATTCCATAATCTGGAGAAATAATTAGATTTGTTTGTTTATTTGAATTTTTTGGGATACTTAATGAAGAGGTCTCTAATTTTGACCAAGTTGGACCTTGTAATTCTAAACTGAAAACATTTTCATTTCCTATATTTTCTATTGTTATTGGGATTATAATGGTTGTATGATCACATGTTTCTATGAAATTTTTTTCGAGTAATAAGTTATAATCAAAGCATGATTCAACGATCAGTACTGCAGTTGAAGATGCTGTGGAATCTTGGGATTTAACTGAAAGAACTACCTCATATTCTCCTTTTCTTTCTGGTTTAGTAAAAATTGAAACTGTTTTTGAGGTTTTTGATGGGATATAGACCGAATCTTGGCTTATAGAGGAAGGTAAGGGTGATGAAGCTTTTAATGAGTAAGTTTGGTCATAATCTCCATTGTTTGTTATGGAAAAATCTAGGTTAACATCGTCATTTATGCATGAGGTTTTTGTTGTTGAGATTATAGATGTTTTGTAACAATCATTAACTATTGTTTCAAAATTAACGGTTTTTGTGGAATATTGATTATTGATGAGGATGTTTAGATTATAAACACCAGGTAATGTGGTTTTTGGTGGTGTTATGTATACATATATTAATTTAGATTCTTGTGGTTGAAGTATATAGCCTACAGGTACTATTGTTGACCATGGAGAAGCAGAACCAGATTCTGAAAATGTGTATTCTTGTTTTGAGGTTCCTGTATTTTGTATTGTAAAAGTATATAATACTGTATTTGATGGACATATTGAACCTGTATTTATGTCTGTTGTTACATCAAAAGTTGTTGCTGTTACAGTTGAGATATATAATAAAATGATTAATAATAGTATTATTTTTTTCATAATTTATCACTCTTGTGGGATATGTTGAAGTTATTATCTTTGAGAGGAATTTTTATTTAAATAGTTTTATGTGGTTAAAAATAGATTATTGAAAAGTTATGAAAGGATTATTATAAAGGAGATTAGAAAGGTTAAAATAGGAATAAATAATTTGACTGTTTATGGGTTTAGAAAAATTAACAAATGGAGAAACACTTAGAATTTCTGAGGGAGCTCTTTTTATAGCAAGTAGAATGTCTACTAGTTGTGATTTAAAAAGAGATATAGATGATTCGGTTTGGGTACCTAAATTACTGATTGCTATTCCAACAGAAGGGAAACCTTTTATTGTTGATGATGCAAGTATTAAGCAGGAAGGAACTGATTATTATATAATAAGAGATAAAGAAAAAGGTGGTGGAGCTAGTGTGTGGTATGCAAATGAGGATATTGAGAAAACTCTTAATTTACATGGCTATGTTTTAATTCCTGGTACTTCTAAAAGTGTAAGGGAACCAATTTATGTTTTTGATAATTCATTTATTCCAGATGAAACAGATTCTAATCAAGGAAGATTAGATGTTCTTTTGGTTCCTGGAATAGATCATTTTGGTTATTCTGATAGAGATAGAGGTTTAACTGCTCATGTTAGAATAAGAGATTTACCTCAAATATTTTGTAGTTATCTTCTTTCTCTAAGAAATATACCTTCTTTTGGTTATGATTGTTATCATAGTGGTAGTGTAGGATTGTCTTCAAGGAAAGAAGGATGGTTTGATTGTAGTTTGGATCGGGTAAGAAAAGCACATAAGGCAATTTATGAAGATTTAGGAAACAAATTAAATAATAGGACATAGGCTAATCTTGAGATACTTTGTGTAAACAAGTATAACAAACTTCTTCCTATTTTTTTAATAACTTTCTGTGATACACTTTCAAATTCTAGAATATCATGTTTATAAACTCAAGATATATAATAATTTTTATGAAGTTAAGAGTTCCATTTTATAAACAAGAAAGCAAGAATGATTGTGGACCCACTGCTTTGCAAATGGTTCTTGAATACTTTAAAGAGCCACATTCAAGAGAAGAACTAATGAATTTGGTTGATAGTGATAAAAGTGGTATTACTTGGACTTTAGGTTTAGCTAATGCAGTTGCTGAACTTGGTTTTAAAACAGAATTTTATACAACTTGTTTAGGGTTTAATCCAAAAAATTACGAGTTAGAGTATTACCAAAAAGAATCTGACGGGGTTTTATCAAGCCAACAAAAATTAGAAAGACTTAGAAAAGAAGCACTTAGGTTAGGAATTCAAATGGAAGAGAGAAGTTTATCTTTAGAAGAATTATTATCAAAAGTTTCAAGAAATTGTATCCCTATAGTATTATTAGATTGGAGTAAGATAAAAGGAACATTAGATTTTATAGGCCACTTTATTCCAATAATTGGTTATGATGAAGAAAATGTATACGTTCATAATCAAGGATTTCATAATACTCAAGCATTTTTACCAATAAAGAGAGAATTGTTTGAGGAAGCAAGAAAAGCCAAAGGAACTGATGAAGATATTACCTTTATTTACAGAAAATAAAGTCTGAATCTTATTAACTTTTCTGGAAGATTTTAGTTATACGCGGTGTAAACTAATGTATCCTTTTAGTTAACTTTTGTAACAAGCTAATCATTTTTAGGATGATTATGTTTCACCGAGTTGTTTTAGTTTATATGGTCCATGGAGGAGTCGGACCTCCGCTTCTTCGGTGTAAACTAATGTATCCTAAAGGTAACCTTTTCTAACGAACTACTTGTTTTTATTATTAAAATCTTAATTGTAAACAAAGAAGAATTAGACTTTGAAAAAATAGATTATTAACTTTGTAGCGGTTATGATAGAAAAGTTTAAATATGTCTATCGACTATTATTCGCATAGGAGATTGACATGTCAAAACGATCAGAAAAACATAATTATCCTTGTCAGTATAGCGATCACGAACTGAATACACCCAGCTTTAGAGATAAATCCCCATACAAAAGCACCAGGGAAGATTCCAAGTTTTGTTTTATAGCTACAGTAGTTTATGGAGATATAAATGCTCGAGAAGTTCACGTCCTTAGAGATTTCCGAGATAAGGTTTTGAGAGAAAGTAGAATTGGTAGGGCCGCTATTGATTTGTATTATGGCGGATTAGGTGAAAGAACTGCAAATCTTATCAAAGATCGTGCTCCTTCATTAATCCCAGTCATTAAAAAGGGATTAGACTATATCGTGGACATGTGTTCACCAAGAAAGTAAAATGCTCGATTGTTCTCTTTCTGTCGTGATATGGCAAATTACAACTAGCATAATCATAACAAGACTAAATTGATGTTAGGATACTTATTGAATTTTTAATATAATCTTTCATTTAGTTTAGTCAAATGATCCCACCCAGAATCGAACTGGTGAATTCTCGGTGTAAACGAGTTGATATGTTTAAAAAATATAAAAAAGAAAAAAGTTTAGTAATAAGTTTGTACTTCTTCGCTACCAGATCTAGGTTCATAACTTTCTTCTCTTACTTTAGTAAACAATATGATTAATCCTAAGACAATCAATACTATTACTAAAACTATGAAACCTACTTCTAAAACCTTTCTTGTTGATGCAAAGTTAACACCTTTACTTATAACATCAGCTTCTAAGTTTATTGTGTCAACAACTTCGTTGTTTGCTTTTACATTAACATTAAATGCGTGTCTACCGGTAATTGCGTTTTCTCCAGCTACAACAAATGCATTTAGTTCTCCAGCTGAACCAGGTTGTACTGTAACAAATCCAGGATCTACAAAAGAGCCCCATGATTGTACTCCAGCAACAGCTAATGAATAGGTAACTGGTTCATTTCCTAAGTTAACAATTAAAACTCTATAAGCTGCACCTTGTCCTTGTGCAACAGATTGTAAGTTTGTATCAACATTTATAATAGCTTTTCCAACTGGTACTGGTTTGATTAATTCAACTCCTGTTATACTAACTGGATAGGTTTCTGTTATAACAGTGTGACCCTTGTTGTAGATTATATTTACTTCTACAAGGTATTCACCAGCTTTGGTATTTTCTGGTATTCTCAAATTTAAGTCAGCATAATCTAAGGATACATCTTCATCACCTTCGTTGCTTTCTGCTACTAATTCTCTGATTATTTTTCTTGTTGAGATTCCTAGTTCTGGAATACCTGCTTCAACTATAACACCTTTTTCATCTTTGTCGCCAAGGTTTTCAACCCAGACAGTTAATGGTAAGGTTTTACCTGCGTTAACATCTGAATTAAAAATAACATCTCTTATTTTCAAGTTGTGTCTTTCTTCATCTATTTTTAAGTAGATTGGTCCTTTTGCAAATTCTCTATCAAGGTTTTGTGCAGATATTTCAATTCTAACTCTATAGTTTTCGTTTGCATCGATATCTTCTGGGATTTCAAGGGTCAATGTTTTTGTATATGTGACACCTTTTTTCATATCAAACAAAGGTGTTGTATCTTCAATATCTTCGTATTCATAACCTTCAATCCATGTTTTGACTCTGACGTCTTTCAAAGTCATACCGCTTTGGAAAACTACCAGGACATCAACGTCTTCCCCTCTTTTAACATCTATTTTTACTGGTTTACTATTTGGTTCGATGTTGATTGTAACACCATTAACTTCTACTTTTTTAAAGCTTAAATTTATGTCTGATGCTGAAACAATGCTTGTTATAACTAACATTACTAGAAATACACACAAAATTTTTGCTATGTTTTTCATTTAGTTTCCCCCCAATATTTATTTTTTAATATATATAATACGTTATTATGGTTGAATTATAACTTATTTATAAATGTTTCTATTTTCAAGTAGAAACTTTAATAAACTTTGTGTTAGTAATTGTATATTTAAAGATTTTGAATAACCTGTTATAACAAGGAATAACAATGCTAATAAAATTAGGAAAACAGGCTGGAATGAGCAGAATTGTTAATGGTATTTCATTTAGTGATATAGAAGACTGTATTAAAAAGGGTGTAAAAAATGAGGAAGGTGGTGATGTGGTTAGCAGTTATGGTGGTTTGAAGATTAATTTTAATATTCAAAATAATGTTTATATGGTAAAGAGGTTAATTAAGAAATGATATGTCCATTTTGTAAAGGGAATGTTGTAAGGAAAAAGATAAAGTATGAGTTTTTAGGTGAGGTATTAGGAATATTTCCTGTTGATGTATGTGTTAAATGCAAAGAGAATTTTTATACTAAAGAAACTTCTACGTTGATTGAGAATAT
>Ga0209541_10003806_pt1 | contig 27367 bp, 31 predicted proteins | sample RifCSPlowO2_01_FD_184027 | JGI IMG/M metagenome (GOLD analysis project Ga0209541, IMG submission 184027) | Groundwater microbial communities from Rifle, Colorado - Rifle CSP2_plank lowO2_0.1 (SPAdes) (version 2) | ecosystem: Environmental > Aquatic > Deep subsurface > Groundwater | place... | reverse complement strand
GGTCAGGAAATAAATTATGCCATCATGAATAAACAAGAATATGAATACCGAAAATCCATGAGTGACCGGCTCATCCGCGACGTTCTCGACCACCCGCATATTATCGTTTTAAACAGCTTAAGGTAATCGCATATGTTTTCGATAGATAATCTTTATTCGCTCTACGACCAATTCTTGAGTAATTTTCCGGAAAATACGCACGGGCTTATTTCCATCGGCCTGGCGGTCCTGATAGTGTTTGGGATTTACAAGGTCCTGAAGCGCCAGCTTGTGTATTTGATTTTGCTGATAATTCTCCTGCCGGCCTCCCTTCCCATTCTGCGCAACATCTGGTCGCAAATTCTCGAAATTCTGAAATTTCTCTTGAGCAGGAAATAATCAAACACCTCAACCAGCGGTTGAGGTGTTTCACTCCAGATTACCGAGTCTGACCATGTATAAATACCACCATCCAAGACCGATAGTAATTAAGCTCACCGATGAGCTTGGTTTTCAGTTGCGACAAAAGGCCGCGGAGTACATCGCCGCAAATCGGAATCGTACAGGAGCAGAGAGGGGAAGTTCGGAGGAGCAGGGATTTGGCGCACTCGCAGAAATGGTTATCCGGAACAAGCTAGGTATGCCAGAAATTAATCGCGAAGATCATCCGCTCGGATATGATCTTCTGCTCCCTTCGGGCGTAAAAGTTGATGTTAAATGCCGCGGCGGTGCATTGCCATTCAAAGAGGAGTACGAGAGCAATGACGGTATTGCAAGAGAAGCAAAACATAATTTTTTCGCGCGCCAAATCCACGATCAAAATTTGGACGCCGATATTTATGTTATGACTCATCTTGAAACACCCGGTAACAGAGAACTTCCGGGTACGACCAGGCAAAGAAAGTGGATACTTTATATCTGTGGTTGGGTCTCAAAAGAACGAGTGACGCGTGAGGGTGTGTACCTGCCGCGTGGTTCTCTTACTGAACAGGGGAGAACATGGTTTACTTATCGCGGGCAAGAAATAGAATTTTATAATCGCAATCTCAATGGGCTGGAAAAGATAGAGAATTTGCTGAAAATTGTACCGTTAGATGTTGAGAAGGACAAGCAACACAAAGGCGATTTGAATTTAACTTCGGTTGATGCGTTGCGGATCACTTACGATCTTATCGGCAGAGGTATACTGTCGGAAAAACACCTTGCCTTTATTCAGAGAGCAACCAAATTGAAAAAGATTGTAAAGCCGGTTCTGCATTCCAATCAATACTTTCACTTGTTGAAGTGGCTTCAAGAAAAAGGTGCGGTCACCGAAAACGAAATAGAAAAGACCCGCCAGATTCTCCAAGAGGTTCCGTTTAGCGGAATCTAAAATAATTTAGGTTTGTTGTTTTCCGCTTTATATTGTGTTTCGGCTTCTTTAATACGTTGCTTGCACACTTTGATATAGTCAATTTTTTTCTCCTTAAAAAGATAAACTTCTTGATTTTTTTCAATCCCTATGAACTTTCTACCCTCCAAAACAGCGGAGACAAGAAAACTCCCACTTCCGCAAGTATTGTCAAGTACAATATCTTCGGGTTTGGTAAAAGTCCGAATGAGATAACGACCTAGCTCAACCGGCTTTTGCGTTGCGTGATAAACTTCCCCCTCGCTCTCAGCAGTTTTGAAATAGACCACGTCCGTTGGATATCTCTCACCGTTGCTTTTTACCTCAACAGTTTTGAAGTCGCCGTAACTGCCGGTTAGCTGATCCTTTCTGAAACCTTTATTGTACGGCTCACCATAAGTCATTTGAGGATAATAGGTCGGCTGATTTTTGTAAAAGATACAAACGTCCTCGTGTTTACGTAATGGTTGTTTTTTTGCATTGAGAAAGTTTGTCGGTTTTGATTTAACCCAAGTTATTTTGTATTTGAATAACCTGGAATTGGATAGCATTAAATTAGCGGTGAAAAATCCTTGACTTGTGAGGGCGACAACACCGTTATTTTTGATAATCCTTTCATAGTGTTGCCAGAGCTGGTCGAGCGGGATAATGCTGTCCCAATGATTTTGCGTGGTGCCGTAGGGAAGATCGCATAAGATCATATCAATCGACTTCGAGGGTATTCCTTTCATTACATCCAAACAATCACCCTCAATGACTTGATTCACAAAATGCGAGATCATTTTCTGTCCAGTTTGTTTTGTGATTGGTTTTTGCTCAACGCCCAAATTCTTTCGCAAATACCATAAGCAATACGTATTTACAGGCAGTCCTTCTTTTTTGGCTCTCTGTTGAAGTTCAATATAGGAGTCTGTACCGAGCAAATTCCGCAATTCACTACTGTCGAGCTCGGCTATATTTTCGTATAAATCTTTATTACGCTCGCCAAAAGCCAAAACAACCCCTTTTGCTTTTGGATTAGCTTCTTTTTGGTCAGGGAAATAAACTGCTTTAAAAATCTGATTGGTCGCCATATTTATATTATAGTATGATACCTATGTATCCGCAACCAATATTTATCCACTTTTATTGTCCATAGACCCAGGTATCAGCCAAAGTGGCTGATTTTGGTATCAAAGCAGAGCGCTAGAGTAGCAAATTTGACAACTTCTAGTTCTGCTGATAGTCTTATTACGATAATTAAAAATTATAAAAATATGGAGAAAAAGTACAATTTTAAAGAATTTAAGTCTTTTGGTTCAAGAACTGCTACGAACTATATAGGCATAACAAGAAATGGGATGATAAGTTTTTACAGCGGCTTCTGCGAACGCAATAATTTGAGAAGATTCACAAAATGTGTCTTGTTATACGATAAACAGCAACAAGTTATTGGGATTCAGTTTGGCGGTGATGAACTGGGCAAAAAGGCATACCCGGTTAATTTTGATGATGAGCGCAAGCTTGGTTGGATTTCTTCTACCAATGTGTTCAGACTGAACCCTGAACTCGATCTCGCTCACCTAAAAGGAAAATATGAGCCTGAAGAGTATTTTGATGAGTCGAGGAAAAATGTTTTCGTGATCGATCTTAATAAAAAAGTGCAATAATAAAAATATAAGGGGCATCGATATCGATGAGTGCTCTGTCACCTGAAGCTAAATCCGACTTGTACGAGTTGCTGAAGAAAATCTGGAAAAACAAACACGCACGGGTCGTAATAATTGTGTTGTTTCTGATATTTGTGGGACTTTGGTATTTGAGGGAGGCCGTCAACCGGGCGGTCTTTCGTGACCCCACAGAAGATGGGAGCACCGGAGTGGTACACAACGATGACTTGTCACCCCTCCGTAAAATAAGTGATCCTAAACAAGGCGGCAATAATGTGGACCTCGGTGCCGATGCCGTGATTATGGGTTTGTCTACAAAAAAGGTGACCGACTTCACTAATTGGAAAAATTACCAAAAATTTGATCCGCCTTCAGACGACAACCAAATATTATATCCCGCATTCAACGATTTTTTCCCCGAGGGCAGGACTATGTATTCGCCTTTTATCGAGGATTCAAGGTTCAAAGCAACTCTCATATTCAAGCCATCATCTGTAAATAGGGGCAACGTTGTGTTTGAGTTTGAAAAAAAATTTCGCTGTATCATCGGTAATGGCAACTACCAACATATTGATTGCCAATCACCTCCATACGGTACGGAATCTTTAATCGAGCAAAATCAAAAGCAGCAGCATGCATGGATTAATAGGCCCAGTGGTATCAAACCGGCGACAACTCTATTTTTGACAGTTATCACCGAACCGGTATCAAATTCTGAATTACTTAATATTAGGCTTGATCTCAAATTTATTTCCGCAACTGCCGAGAATGGTCAGTACAAAACTGAACACTTTGAATATAATATTCCGACAGGAGAGCCAGCTGAACAGCTTCAGGGTCGAATTGGGCTAGGCATAATTGATCCAGAAAAATATAGACCGTATCAACCAGACGAAGCAGGTGCAGAGTTTATTTCCCTAGAATTAGAGCCGTAGCGTCAAATAAAAGTTGGCAGTAAAATCATTTTTTTAAACACAGGATTATGTTCAAATTTATTTTAGGGCTCGTTGTGGGAGGGATTATCGTTTGGGTAGTTTTGAAAAGGAAGCTGGATTCCCGTTTTCGCGGGAATGATAGGGTTATAAATCCCGAGCAGCAGCGGCAAAAGCGGGAGAATGTGGAGAAAATTTGGGAGATGGCTAGGAGCAAAGGTGAAATTGCCAATGACGATGTTGAACGTGCTTTGGGCGTGTCCAATGCCACCGCGGAGCGGTACCTGCAGGAACTCGAATTGCAGGGCCGGCTAGAGCAAGTCGGTAGAACCGGCGTTAAAGTGATTTATAAACCTAAAATTTAAGTACGTGAAACACCTCAACCGCTGGTTGAGGTGTTTTAGGAGGTTTTTTGATTTTATGTTATAATTCCGTTGTCATGGATCCGATTCCCAGAAACAAAACCCCCTTAGCGGGCGAGCTCGAGGAGCATCAAGAGCGGAAAGCTTCGACCAAGAGTATTTTGGTAATGGTGGCTGTGTTAAGCTTGATCGTCGGCTTGGCCGGTGGGGTTTTGGGAGCAATGTTGGTCGTGCCCTGGTATCAGCAGAATGTTTTGGGCGAAAACAATCCCGATGCCACGGGGCGGAAAATTATTTTGGACGAAGAATCCGCGATTATCTCGGCTGTGGAGAAAGTTAATCCGGCCGTGGTTTCGATAGTCATATCCAAAGATCTGCCCAAATACGAACAGTTCGGCTCGCCATTCGGAGATTTCTTTTTTTCCGCTCCTTCAGGCGGCACGGAAAAACAGCAAATTGGCGCTGGCTCGGGGTTTATTATCTCCTCTGACGGCTTGATAGTTACGAATAAACACGTTGTATCGGATCCTTCCGCGGAATATACGGTTATCACGAAAGACGATCAGAAATACACGGCGAAAATTTTGGCGTCTGATCCATTTAATGATTTGGCAATGGTGAAGATTGAGGCTACGGGTCTTCCGGTTGTGACCTTGGGCGATTCGGACAAACTACGGCTCGGTCAGCGGGTGATCGCCATTGGCAATGCCTTGGGACAATTTCAAAATACAATTACGACCGGTGTTGTGTCCGGAATTGGACGCGATATCACTGCCTCCGGAGGGAATTTGAGCGAAAAGCTTTCCCAGGTTATCCAGACGGACGCGGCTATCAATCCAGGAAATTCCGGCGGCCCGCTGGTCAACTCGTCCGGTGAAGTGATCGGCGTGAATACGGCCGTGAGCCAGCAGGGACAGCTGATCGGATTTGCCATCCCGATTGATCAGGCGAAAAAAGTCATCAACGACGTCAAAACGTTCGGCAAGGTCCGCCGGCCCTTTTTGGGCGTTCGGTACACGACCATTACCGAGACTCTTGCCCGGCTCAATGATCTGAAGGTGGATTACGGCGCTTGGATAGTAAAAGGTGATACCTCCAGCGAGCCGGCGATAGTTCCCGGAAGTCCGGCATACGCGGCGGGACTGCGGGCAGGGGACATCATCTTGGAAATGGATGGAAAGAAAATCACCGCGGATAACCAGCTGGCCGACATCTTGCGGGGATACAACCCGGATGCCCGGATAATCCTGAAAATCCTTCGGGACGGATCGGAAAAAATGATTTCCGTAACTTTGGGTGAAGCAAGCTGATGGGCAGGATTTTGGCGATCGATTATGGCGAGAAGAGACTGGGCATTGCCCTATCGGATGAAACCAAAACCATAGCGCAACCAAAACCGCACATCGAGGCCTCGAAACGGGAGGAGATAATTGAACTAGTAAAAGAATTGGACGTTGAAAAAATATTGATTGGGTTTCCAGTTAACCTCAAAGGAGAAGAGACCCGATCCGCGCGCAGAGTTCGCTTATTCGTAGACTGGATAGAAAAAAATATCAATTTACCGGTGGAACTTATCGATGAGCGGTTTTCCACGAAAGAAGTTCAGAAGGAGATCGGCAAATCCTCGCGCGGCAGAGAACGGATTGACAGCCTGGTCGCCGCCCGAATGCTGGAACGCTACTTAAAATAAAATTTATGTTTCGCGTCATTCACAAGAATCGCTGGTTTTTTTGGACGATTGCCCTTCTGCTTATCGCGGGATTAACGCTCGTATTTTTGATATTTCAGGAGAGCGCGTATTACGAGGAATTAGCGAGGGAGTTTGCGCAATATAATATCAATAACTGGCGGACTTATCGTTCGGAAAGATTGGGTATATCCGTCCGATACCCAGCTTCGTGGCAGATTGAAATCGACCCCGGCGACACAAAGACGGTCTATTTTGAAAACTCAAAGGATTTTAGCGAAAATATTTCCATGTCCGTCAGGGATTTGGGCCTTGAAAGAGTCATTAGAAATTCGCTTAAAGTTGCTTCCGAAGAAGAAGTGATGGTTGGGGGGATCCGGGGAACTTGGATCAAGGGTCGTGATTCAAATGACGGCGCGACGAGCAATGTCATTCTGGTCAGGCGCGGCGAGAGGCTGTATTACATCGCCGGCCAGGCGAAGATATTTGAGAAAATCGTGAAAGGGATCAGGTTTACCCCGTTAGAAATCTTAAATGAGCAGTAAGTCAAACAACATTCCAAGTGATCGCAGTGGAAATCGAAGATTTCTAACGGGGTTTATCGAAATACAAACTAATTAAATGTCTGAATTCAGGCAGGATATCATCAATAAAAATTGGGTGTTAATCGCGGAGTCCAGGGGCAAGCGCCCGAATGATTTCCCGCAGATTCCGGCAACGCCGCCGAATCTGCCCGAAGTTTCAAAGAGTTGCGTATTTTGCCCGGGGAATGAGACGAGTTCCGAACCCGAAATCGCCCGCTATCCGCGAAAAGGGGACTGGCAAGTCCGCGTCGTTCCCAACAAATATGAAGCCGTCGCGCATACGTTGGGGAAGCGCCGCGAGGATTTCTACGTGAGCCGGCCGGGCATTGGGGATCACGAGGTGGTTGTAACCCGCAGCCACGTCAAACCGACCGCGTTGCAGGATGTGGAGCTGATTGATCTCACCTTCCAGGCTTACATTGATCGTCTCAACGATCTCAAACAGCACGAGGAAGTGCAATATGTCCATATTATCCAGAATCACGGCGTACAGGCCGGGGCGTCCTTGGTCCATCCGCATTCGCAGATTATGGCCATCCCGTTTCTGCCGGACCGCATCCGCGACGAGCTGACGGAAACGAGAAGTTACTTTGAGTTGAACGGGGCGTGCGTTTATTGCGAGATGATCATGCATGAATTGGCGCTTCAGGAACGGGTGGTGATTGATACGCCGGAGTTTCTGGTGGCCGCGCCCTACGCCTCGAAGATGCCGTTTGAACTTCATATTTTACCGAAAACACACCGTTCGTCCTTCGATGAGGTCACCATATCCGAGAGGAAGGCTCTGGCTCGGGTGATGAAGGAGGTTTTCTCAAGGCTCTATGAACGGATGCGCAATCCAGCGTATAATTATTACATCCACACTTTGCCGTTCGGGGAGGCCCGGGAAAGAAAATCATATGATGACAGAAACTCGTACCACTGGCATATTGTGGTTCTTCCGCGGGTGAATGTGTGGGCTGGGTTTGAGCTGGGCACCGAAGTCTACGTTAACAATGTCGCGCCCGAAACGGCGGCAAAATTTTTCCACTAAAATTATGAAATTAGTCGTCGCGAACTGGAAAATGAATCCGCAAAACGCGGTTCAGGCCAAAAAGTTGGCAACGGACATTGACCGCGGCTTGTCCAAACGAAGCAGGATTGCAACCGTTATCTGCCCGCCTTTTGTTTTTTTGCCGGCGGTAAAACCAGCGGTTTCTTCAGCAAAACTTGGCAGCCAGGATCTCGCTCCCCATGAGGGCATCCCATTGACCGGCGGAATTTCTGCCTCGCAGCTAAAAGGTTTTGGGGTTTCCTATGTAATCGTCGGGCACTCCGAGCGCCGGGCTTTGGGCGAAACAGATCAGCAAGTCAATCAGAAAATCCGCCAAGCGTTGAAACATAAAATCGAGCCGGTTGTTTGCGTTGGGTTTGGGACGAGGAAGAACGATTCGGCAGCTTCGATTAAAAAAGTTGTTGCTTCACAGATAAAGAAGGGATTAGCCGGTATTCCCAAAAGCCGTCTGACTATTGCTTACGAGCCGGTCTGGGCCATTAGCCGGGGTTTGGGAACCGGAACCGCGGTTGAGCCGGAACATGCCGCGGACATCATCGGGTTTATAAAAAAACTGGTTTCGCCGGCGCGGGGGATCTACGGAGGAAGTCTGGATGCGAAAAACGTTGGGGATTTTGCCGCACAAAAGGTTATCCAGGGCGGCCTGGTCGGAGGAGCCAGTTTGCAACCGTCTGAATTTCTGAAAATAGTAAAAGCTTTTGAAAATTAATTAGTTAAATTAGGAGATCACAAACATGATTTACATTGGAGCGGACCATCGGGGGTACAAACTAAAAACCGAGCTGTTCGAATATTTAGTCGGCAAAGGTTACCGGGTCGTGGATGTGGGTACGAATAGCGAAGAGCCCGTGGATTATCCTCTAATTGCCGAAAAAGTGTCGAAAAAAGTGGCCGAGGACCCGAACAATCGTGGGATTATCGTGTGCGGGTCAGGGGCCGGGGTTTGCATTGTTGCCAATAAGACCGGGGGCATTTTGGCGGCGACCGCGTGGAGCCCGGAAGTGGCAGAAGCCGTACGCAATGACGACAACGTTAATGTGTTGTGTCTGCCGGCGGATCATATTACCCACAATGACGCGAAAAAGATCAGCCAGGTTTTTCTTGATACGTCTTTTGGCGGCGAGGACCGGTATAAGAGGCGGATCGGTGAGATCAGGGACATGGAAAAGGAAAACTGACCGTAAATGGCGCAGTTAATTCCGGCAATTTTGACAAAGGATCCGGGGGAGGTCAGCGAAAAACTGGAATTTTTGGATGGCATACCGCAGATTCAAGAAGTGCAGATCGATTTTGAAGATGGCCGATTTGTGGAGAATACCACAATCATGCCGAAAGACCTTTGGGGAGTAAAGACCAGGTTTAAGATCGAGGCGCATCTGATGGTGGCTTTCCCCCAAGCCTATTTTCACGACCTCGAGATCCTAAATCCCAGGCGGGTGATTTTGCATTACGAAAGTTTTTCCAATGCGCCGGACCTGGTCGCGTCACTTCAAAACCTCAAAGCAATGGGTTTTGAACGCGGGGTGGCGATAAATCCGCAGACCGATATTTCTGCTTTCGATGGTCTTAATCCGCACGTGGATTTGTTCTTATTGATGTGTGTCGAGCCGGGTTTCCAGGGGCGTCAGTTTATTCCGGAGAGCTTGGATAAACTGGCGGCGTTGCGCGCGGCGCACAAAGATGCGATAATTGAAGCAGACGGCGGAATTAATCTCGACAACGTTGGCAGTGTCATTGCGCACGGCGCGGATCGGGTGGTAGTGGGATCCGGCATTTGGCAAACCCCGGACGCGCAACAAACAATTCAAAAATTTCTGGAAATATTAAAGTAAAACAAAGCTGTGATTGGGCAGGACATTCACGAAATAAAAGTTCGAAAATTAGAAAAGATCGCCAATCAGATCAGGCAAGATATTATTAAAGCCCTGGTCAACGCCGGTTCCGGGCATTCGGCCGGGCCTTTGGGCATGGTGGAAGTGTTTATTGCCCTCTATTTTCATGTTCTGAATATTCGTCCGAAACAGCCGAACTGGCCGGATCGCGACAGATTTACGCTCTCCAACGGCCACATCAACCCGGTCTGGTACGCGACCTTGGCGAGTCGCGGTTATTTTTCCCGCAAAGAATTTGTGACCACCTTGCGTAAATTAAATACCCGGATGCTTGGCCATCCGCACAATCTGGCAACACCCGGGGTAGAAAATTCCGGCGGGCCTTTGGGGCAAGGGTTGTCCCAGGCAATCGGGATGGCGTTGGCCGCTAAATTAGACGGCAAAAAATATCAAATATTTTGCGGGATGTCTGACGGCGAATTTGACGAGGGGCAGATTTGGGAGGCGATAATGTTTGCCGGCAAGAACAAACTGGACAACCTGACGGGGATCATTGACCGGAACAATATTCAAATCGACGGAGTAACCGAAGACGTCATGCCGCTTGAACCCCTGCGCGCGAAAATTGAGGCGTTTAATTGGCACGTGATAGAAATTGACGGAAATAATCTTCGGCAAGTCGTCGAAGCGTGTAATCAGGCCTACGGCATTTACGAGCGGCCGGTGATGATTATCGCCCACACGGTGCCCGGCAGAGGGGTGGATTTTATGGAGCAGGATTACAAATGGCACGGCATTCCGCCGAACAAGGAACAGGCGAAGGCGGCCCTCAAGCAGCTGCGAACCTTGGGCGGGAAAATCAGATCGGAGCACGAATAGAAATTTTTTATGGAACAGGCAGTCACGAATTGGTACAAATTACTGTCAGGCTTTCTTTGCGTGATATTCATAGTGAGCCTCGCGTTGGTCAGTTTTTCTTGCCCCAACGCGAGGTTTGACGATATTACGCAGACGTTCTGGGTGACGGTTTCGTGCGCAATTTACGGACTCCTGGCGTTCGCGACTTTCGCCCTAAGCATGTTTGTTGCCTTAATTGGGCTCTACGCTGATAGCGGGAGCAAGGGCAAGGATGCTATGTTTTTCAAGCTGATTTTACTTGTTAATTTTACCGGCGCTGTCGGGATAGTTTATCTCTTCAGCAGAGGATAAATATGCTAAACCCTCAAGCCAAACTTTCGAAAAAATTATTCAAAGACGATATTGAGCAGATCGCCCCAAGGGATGGCTATGGCAAGGCACTAGTTGAGCTAGGCGAGAATAACCCCAATGTTGTTGTCTTAACTGGCGATCTTTCCGAATCCACGCGCTCGAATTGGTTCGCGGAAAAATTTCCCAAGCGGTTTATCGAGGTCGGTGTGGCCGAGCAGAATATGATGGGCATCGCGGCCGGGCTGGCTCTGTCGGGCAAAATTCCGTTTGTTTCGTCGTACGCGACCTTTAATCCTGGCCGCAACTGGGACCAGCTTAGGGTCTCGGTTTGTTACTCGATGGCCAATGTCAAGGTCGCCGGCGCGCATGCGGGAATTTCCGTGGGGCCGGACGGGGCCACTCATCAGGCGCTTGAGGATGTGGCAATGACGCGGGTTCTACCCAACCTGGTCGTTGTCATTCCTTGCGACGCGATTGAGGCCAAGAAAGCCACTCTCGCGATTGCCCAAGAAATGAAAGGGCCGGCCTATATCCGGTTTGGCCGCGAAAAAACCCCGCAATTTACAACCGATCAGACTCCATTCAAACTTGGCCGCGCGGAAGTTTTTCGCGAAGGTTCAGACGTGGCCATAATCGGCTCGGGAATTTTGGTCTACAATTCTTTGCGGGCCGCGGTTGAATTGGCCAAAGAGGGGATTGATTGCATGGTTGTTAATAATCACACGATTAAACCAATTGACCGCAAGACCATTGCGGGGGCCGCGAAAAAATGCGGAGCAGTGGTAACAGTCGAGGAGCATCAGATCAACGGCGGCGCGGGGAGCGCGGTAATTGAGGTGCTGGCCGAGGAGTGCCCAGTGCCGGTGGTGCGGGTCGGCATGCAAGATAGTTTCGGCGAGTCCGGCCAGCCATTTGAACTTATTGAAAAATATGGCATGGGCGTGGATTCGATCATCAAGGCGGCCAGAAAGGTTTTGAAGAAAAAATAAGCCTATCAGAAAATGGTTTAAACACCTCAACCGGCGGTTGAGGTGTTTAATTTTGTTTTTTTAGGTTTCATGCTATAATTAGTTCTGTATTTCGAACAGCATTTTGAAACAAAATCGATGGCCAAATACGATATTATCTCAATTGGCGATACTACGATAGACGCGTTTATCAAGCTGCATGACGCATCAGTGCACTGCGATTTAAACCATAAGAATTGCCAGCTTTGTCTGTCTTTTGCCGACAAAGTCCCGTACGAGTCGCTGACAGTCATTCCCGCGGTTGGCAATTCATCGAATGTCGCGGTGGGGGCCGCGCGTTTAGGCCTAAAATCGGCTGCGTTTACCGCGATTGGAGGGGACTATTTTGGAACTCAAATTTTGGACGTTTACCGCAAAGAAAAAGTCGGCGGGGAATTTGTAAAGATTAATAAAAATTTACCCACCAATTATCATTTTGTGCTCAATTTCCAGGCCGAACGGACCATTCTCATCAAGCATCAGCATTTTAGTTATTTCGAACCGGAACGGATCGGTGATGTGGAATGGATCTATTTTTCCTCCATGGCGGAAAATACTTTGCCGTTTCACCAAGAACTCGGCAGATATCTGACCAAACATCCGAAAATTAAGATGGGTTTTAATCCCGGAACTTTTCAGCTCCGGCTTGGTACCGCCAAACTTCACGACATTTACCGGCAGACTTACGTGCTATTCGTAAACCGCGAAGAAGCGCAAAAAATATTAAAGATTAAAAATCAAAATGTAAAAATATTGTTTCGGGGACTGCATAAACTCGGGCCAAAGATCGTCGTAATTACCGATGGGCCCGATGGAGCATATGTTTCAGATGGCCAGCACAGCTATTTCATGCCGCTTTATCCTGATCCAAAGCCGCCGCTGGAGCGAACCGGGGCGGGTGATGCGTTCTCGGCCGGGTTTATATCCGCTCTGGTTTACGGACTGCCGGTAACGGAAGCGATGCGTTGGGGGCCAGTCAATTCGATGTCTGTGGTGCAGGATATCGGGGCGCAGAGAGGACTGCTTGTTAAGTCACAATTGTTAAAGTTATTAAGTAAAGCGTCTAAGCAGTATCATCCAAAAAAAATTTAACCTGGATTCCCGCCTCCGCGGGAATGACAAGAGGAGACAACATGGCAAAAATTAAAATAGCAATTAATGGTTTCGGGCGGATCGGCCGTTCGGCTTTTAAGATTGCGTTTGAGAAAAAGAATTTGGAAGTTGTCGCGGTCAACGATTTGACAGATTCGCGCACGTTGGCGCATCTTTTGAAATACGATACGGCCTACGGACTCTACGATCGCCACGTATCCTGGGACGATGGTTACTTGGCGGTTGATAAAAAGAAGATACCGGTAGTGGCCGAGAAAGACCCTTCCAAACTCCCTTGGCGGGACTTGAAAGTGGATATTGTCTTGGAGTGTACCGGCCGGTTTACCAAAGACGGGAGCGCGAAGATGCATTTGCAGGCAGGCGCCAGACGGGTGATTGTTTCCGCGCCCACCACCGGAACCGGCGGAATTCAAACTTATCTTTTGGGGGTGAACACCGAGAAATACCGCGATGATACGGTGATCTCGAACGCTTCCTGCACGACAAACTCCCTAGGGCCAGTTGCCGCGGTTATCATGGAAAATTGCGGAATCAAAAAGGCAATGATGACCACAATCCACAGCTATACCCAAGACCAGAATCTGCAAGATGCCCCGCATAAGGATTTACGACGAGCACGGGCCGCGGCCTCCAACATTGTTCCTACAACCACTGGCGCCGCTATTTCTGTTACCGAGGCCATTCCGGATCTGAAAGGAAGGTTTGACGGCATCGCGATCCGAGTGCCCGCTCTGGTCGGTTCGCTCACGGATTTTACTTTTTTGGTTGAGAAGAGCGTGAGCGTGGATGAGATAAACCGGTTGTTCCGCGACGCGGCATCCAAGCCGCGGTATAAAGGAATTTTGGCCGTGACCGAGGACCCGATTGTCTCTTCGGATATTGTCGGAAACCCTCACTCGGCGATAGTGGATCTGGAATTTACGCGGGTCGTGGACGGGGATCTGGTGAAAGTGCTCGCGTGGTATGACAATGAATGGGGGTACGCCAACCGGCTGGTGGAGCTGATAGCCGTTGTTCAGTAATTTTTTGATCAATGAATCTTCCGGCGCTAAAGGATCTTGAGATCAAAAGCGGGGCGCGTATCCTGGTTCGCGCCGGTTTTGACGTGCCAATAGAACGAGGTTTGGTTCAGGATGATTTCCGGATCAGGGGAGTACTGCCGACCCTGGATTTTGTGGTCGGGAAAAACGCCGTACCAATCATTATTTGTCATTTGGGAAGGCCTTCCGGTTGGGATGAGAATTTCAGTATTGAGCCGGTTGCCAAAAAATTGGCCGAGGTCTGGAAGCGCAAACTCGTTATTGTTGACGAGAAAGTGGAGAAACTGCCGGATTATCCGATCCCGCATCTATATTTTTTTCGCTTTGATATTTCAAAGCATGACCCAAAAAGGCTGATTGATCAGATGCGTGAAAAAGACGCCGGGATCTTGGAAAATTTGCGTTTTTACCAGGGAGAAGAAGCAAATGACTCTGCGTTCGCCAAAAAATTGGCCGAGCTAGGAGAAGCTTATGTCAATGAGGCATTTTCCGCGAGCCACAGGAATCATGCCTCGATCGACGCCGTCACGAAACTTCTCCCGTCTGCCGCCGGGTTTCAGTTTGTCGGGGAAGTGAATGCTCTAACTGGCGTGCTTGAACATCCCAAAAAACCCGTAGTGGTGATGATGGGCGGGATCAAACTTTCGGACAAAGCGCCGGCGGTTTTGAACTTGGCCAAATTTTCAGACCATATTCTTTTAGGCGGGGGGCTGGCTAGTCTATTTTTCAAAGCGCAGGGATTTGAGGTTGGAAAATCGGTTCTGGCAAAAGTCGGGGAGGAAAAGATTGCCGCGCAAATCTGGCGTAACCACAAGGATAAAATAAAGTTGCCTCTGGATGTGGTCGTGAGTACGACAAAAGACGGGGCGCCGGAATGCGTGCAAGCGCACAAAGTTAAGCCGCACCAAATGATTCTGGACATCGGTCCCAAGACAATTTTGGAATACAGCAAATACATCAAGATCGCGAAAACTTTGGTCTGGAACGGACCGATGGGATATTTTGAAAGCAAACAATTCTCTCACGGCACTTTTGCCCTGGCCCGTCTGTTTGCCGCTGTTTCAACCAAAACTTCGGTTTTCGGTCTGGTCGGGGGCGGCGAGACACTCGAGGTCATCAGGCGCGAGCATTTGGATAAATACATAGACCACGTTTCATCGGGCGGCGGGGCGATGCTTGATTTTTTGGGAGGAAAGGATTTTCCGGGGGTAACAGCGCTTCTAGAATCCAAAACCAATGTTAAAGTTTAAACAGTTAGTCCTTTTGATTCTTGACGGATTTGGAGTTGCCTCCCCGTCTGAAGGAAATCCGATGACCGTCGCCGCGGTTCGGAATTTGAATTATCTCATCAACCATTTTCCGGCAACGACTTTGCAGGCCTCTGGGCCATCCGTGGGGCTCCCTTGGGGCGAGCGGGGCAATTCGGAAGTCGGACACCTGAATTTGGGTGCCGGCCGGATTGTCAGCCAGGATTTGCCGCGGATCAGCCAAGCCATCACAAACGGGGAGTTTTTTAAAAACCCCCAACTGATGGCGGCAATCCGGCACGCGAACAAAAATGACTCGAAACTGCATCTTATGGGACTGATTAGTCCGGGCAGAGTACACGCGGCCGAGGAGCATTTATACGCCTTGCTCTCGCTGGCTTCCCAGAAAAACGTAGAAAAAGTTTTTGTTCATATGTTCACGGATGGCCGGGATTCGCCACCCAAAATCGCTCTCGAGACCTTAAACAAACTGATGCGCAAATTTTTCGACTTTGAGGTTGGTAAAATCGCAACGATTGCGGGGCGGTTTTTTTCCATGGATCGGGGCGGACATTGGGAAGTGACAGAGCGGACTTACCGTGCCATGGTTTTGGGAGCGGGTGAAAAAACAACGACACCCCGACAGGCGATCCGCCAATACTACGAAAAACAAATTTATGACGAAACCATTCCGCCGACCGTGGTGGTTGACGAGCGTTCGCATCCAATCGGAACAGTATCCGATGGGGACGCGGTGATTTTTTTCAATTTTCGTTCCGATCGGGCGGTGCAACTGGCGCGGAGCTTTGTTGATCCGTCTTTTGACAAGTTTTCGCGAAAATATCCCTGTTTACAAAATATGCATTATGTTACAATGACTCAGTATGACAAAAATTTGCCGGTTTCCGTAGCTTTCCCCCCCGACGAGATAAAAAACGGAGTAAGTGAGGTAATCAGCTTGAATCACTTGAGCCAATTTCACATTGCCGAGAGCGAAAAATACGCCCATGTAACCTCGTTTTTCAACGGAGGGAGAGAGACGCCTTGGCCGGGCGAACAGAGGGATATAGTCACCTCCCCGACATCATATGAAAAAAGATATGAGGACGTTCCGGAAATGAGCGCTGACAAGATCGGGAAGGCAATTGTGGAAAAGGTCAGCGGGGGGACAAATTTTGTTCTGGCCAATTTTGCCAATCCCGATATGGTCGGGCATACTGGCAATAAGTTGGCCTCAATTGCCGCGATGGAAGCCGTGGATAGAGTTTTGGGCAAGGTTTTTGAAGCGGTGATGCAAACTGAGGCCTGCGTGGTTATAACGGCCGATCATGGCAACATTGAACAGGAGCTAGATTCGGCCACGGGTCGGATTGACAAAGAGCATTCGTCCAATCCTGTGCCGCTGATTGTGGCCGGGCCGAGGCTCACGCGAAAGGCAATTAAAAGCAAAGGATATTTTGAGCTTACGACAATGACACCGGATGGAGTGCTTTCGGACGTGGGACCAACAGTTTTAGATCTCTTGGGCCTTAAGAAATCAAAAGAGATGACGGCTGTTTCGCTTATGCCAATTCTTATGAAACAAACGGAATGAAACTTAAAACTTGGTACATCGCAATATTTTTTGTGATTAGTATTTTTGCTATCGCCCCACTTTACACTTTCGCGGAGACTCCAGCCGCGACAACCGCGCTTTCCCAGACGGATTTTGAAAAATTCTGCAACGTAACAGATGGCCTCGCTTCGTGTATTCAAAAGATTTATCTGCTTTCCCTGGGGCTCGGGGCAATTGTCGCCCTGCTGATGATTGTCCTGGCAGGGTATCGCTATATGACGGCCGGCGGCAACGGAGCGCAGGTAGAAAGCGCCAAGGATTCTTTTGAGTCGGCTTTTATCGGACTCATCATTATTTTTACGGCGTTCATTTTGCTAAGTTTAATCAATCCCGACTTGGTCCGGTTCAAAAATTTTGATAAAACGCTCAAATTGCCGGAAATCAAAGTAGGCAAATGAGAAAAATTTGGCAAAGCCGAGAGAGGGTTACAGATGACATCCTCAAGCAGCTGCTTCATAACCGGGGGCTTGGGAGCAGTGAAGCGATTGAGGATTTTTTAGACCCAAAATACGAAAAATTCCATGATCCATTCCTGCTTCAGGATATGGATAAAGCGGTTTCAAGAATCGCGGCAGCCATATCTGCCGGCGAAAAAATCACAATTTACGCCGACTATGATGCTGACGCCGTGACAGCCGCGGCCGTGTTGCTTAAATTTTTTCAAGCCGCAGGTTATACAAATGTTGATTATTACATTCCTGACCGCAACGCCGAAGGATATGGTGTAAATACGGAAGCAATAAAATTTTTTGCCGACCGGGGTACCGAACTTATTATTACCGTGGATTGCGGCATCAATGCTTTTGATTCCGTGACGCTTGCAAATTCTCTGGGGATTGATGTGGTCATAACAGACCACCATCAGCTGGCAGGACAAGTAGTACCGGAGGCCGTTGCGGCTGTCAATCCTCACCGGCCAGACGATACGTATCCGTTTAAAGATCTAACTGGTGTTGGAGTGGCATACAAACTAGTCCAAGGATTAGTTTGTAAATTCAAAAATCAAAATTCAAAAATCAAAATTAAGGAAGGATTTGAAAAATGGTTGTTGGATCTTGTCGCGATTGGGACAGTGGCGGATTGCCAAAGCCTTTTAGGCGAAAACCGGATATTCGTCAAATGGGGCATGGTGGTGATGGAAAAAACCCGCTCCAAAGGCTTGCGCGCCCTTTTTGACATCGCCGGCGTTTCCGGAAGCAAGATCGGCACTTACCAGATCGGCTTTATAATCGCTCCCAGAATCAATGCCGCGGGAAGGATTGAGCACGCGAATCTAGCCTTAGAATTACTCCTGACGGATGACGCGAGTATGGCCGAACGGCTTGCGCGAAAACTTCAAGAGCTTAATCGCCGCCGGCAGGAGCTGACCGAACAAATTTTAAGCGAGGCCAGGGAGCAGCTTGTCCCGGTGGGTAACCAAAAGATTCTTTTGGCAGCGGGGGATGGTTGGCCGAAAGGGATCGTTGGTTTGGTGGCGGGTAAATTGACCGAGGAATTTGCAAGGCCCGTGCTAGTTTTGGCCCAAGAATCAGGGGAAGCTACGGGATCCGCGCGAAGCGTTGCCAATTTTAATATCATCGAAGCGATCAGTCACAGCAAAGATATATTGGTCAGGTACGGCGGACACCCAATGGCCGCCGGTTTTACTTTACGCAGCGAGCATATTGAGCTATTTCAAAAAAACCTTCTCGATTATGCGGATAAAATTTTAAGCGAAGATTCGCTTGCTCCGGTTATCTATTACGATGGCGAGGTCGCGTTTCCTGATATAAATGAAACATTGGTGGAAATTTTGGAAAAATTCGCTCCTTTTGGGGTAAGCAATCCGCGCCCAAGATTCCGGATGAATAACTGTATAGTTGATGAGGTGCGGGCGATTGGCGCCGACGGTAAGCATTTGCGGATAACCTGTTTGCCGCAGGCCGGTCGGGAACTTGGATGTATCGGATTTAATCTTGGATTCTGGGCAGAAAAACTTAATAGAGAAAATAAAAACATTGATATCATCTGCGAGCCGCAATTTAATGTCTGGAACGGCAAGAAAAATATTCAGCTTCGGATAGTTGATCTGAAATTTAGCAATGAAGAATAAAACAATAGTAATCTACACTGATGGAGGAGCGCGAGGCAATCCTGGCCCCGCGGCCTATGGTATTGTAATCTACGATCAAGGAGGAAAAATTATAAAAAGAATTGGCAAATTTTTGGGGGAAAGAACCAATAACGAAGCAGAATACGAAGGGGTCATCGCCGCGCTCGAGGAAGCGGCGAAATTGGCCGGTCATTATGTTGACTTACGGTTGGATAGTGAGCTTGTGGTAAGACAATTAAATAATATTTATCGGGCAAAAAATCAGCGCATGCAAGGATTTATCTTGCGCGTCCGAAATTTGGAGACAAAGTTAAAAAAAGTTACCTACACCCACGTCCCGCGCGAAAAAAACCAGTTTGCGGACAAGTTGGTAAACGAAACAATTGATAAGGCGGATAAATAATTAGCGGATTTGCAGGGTGATGAATGATCCGTCGTCGAGGTAGGTTAGATGTGTGCCATCCTCGTTGACACTGAATTTGGGATCAGTGTTTTTCGTGCGTGCGAGGGTATAAACATTTGGTTGGCCCGATTTATCAAATTCAATTGCCTTTATTTCCCGCCCCCCCGCGATAAACAGATAGCCGGTTTGTTTGTTGTAGATTGAATAACCCAGCTTTTGGGAGACCCGTGTGAGAAGTTGATTGGGGGGGCGATTGAACGTACGATAAAGCCAAACTTCGTTATTGTTGCCATATAGCAGACCGTCGGGGGTTTGATCGGCGTACATGACGGGGCTATTGATCTTTTCCAATTCATGATTGAGTTTATAAAGAGTTTGGTCGAGGAGCAGGAAAATTTGTTTATCTTCAGTGAAGATAATTTTGCAATCTTGCGGGCATTGAGGCAGGTGACCTGCGAGTAAACGCGGTGCTTGTCCGGCCGCTATCTGATAGAGTGTTGGCTGGGTTTCCGCAGAAATGTAATAGATATCGTTGGCAAACATGGCAAAAGCCTGCACCAGATTCGCGACAGATTCCCGTTTTAAGGTTAGGAGATCAAATTGCACAAGCTCACCTGCGCGGGTCTTGGCATAAAGTGTGTCGCCCGGACCCAGCACGACTTGATCAAAATCATCCGGAAGCAGAATTTGTTTGGCACCAGAGAAGTAATAGATTTGGCCGGCCTCTTCAACCAAGACCCGATCGTTATTGCCGGTAAGTATGTGAGGAGACTCAAGCTTTTGAGTGGGTGTTGCGAAAAGGGCGGGGTTTTCGCCACCCTGACTCATACGATATACATTGCCGTCGTTTATATAGAAGATTTCATCCTTGCCAGCGAAAAAATCCGCTGTGGAAGTTGCGACCAGAGAAATGACGGGTGAGTTGAGAAACAGAGCAATTTTATCGGTGTCTTGCGGGTTTATTGCGGTGACCTGCTGTGGATGTATGGTGATTCGTTTTCTCCAAGGAAAATAATTATCCTTTTCGATTTCCAGAAAATATTCGTCGGGATTTATGAAACGTTGGGTCAGCGGGGAAGTTTTTAATTCCTTGCCGTTCAAAAAAACCCGGGCGCCTTTCGGATCGGTTTTTACGACCAGCGTGCCGGTTTTGACGATTCGATTTTGGGAGAAATCATAGCGGAATCCTCTGGCAAGCAGAATAACGGACGGACCGATAATTATGAAAATGATTAGCCCGCAGACTATTAAAATTACCCGTGATCTTAGCCTCATAGAGTGTATTCATTCTATCAGAAAACTGCTATAATGTACCAGCCCAGTAACAACAACTTCACTTGTCTCCGATTAACTTATAGAATGTCATTTCCAACAATTACAATGTGGCTTCGAGATGGAATTTTGTAATAATATAATTATTAATTCAACTGTGAAGTTTTGTTACTGGGCCAGCCACTATGAACAAATTTATCGTCGAGGGTGGGCATAAACTTTCCGGAGAAATTAAGGTTCAGGGCTCAAAAAACGCGGCTTTTCCTGTGATTGTGGCTTCGGTTTTGACTACAGAAACTTGTCTGATAAAAAACGTTCCAGAGATCGTCGATGTTAGAAATTTTTTAAATATTTTGGAATTTCTCGGCGCGGATATCAAGTTTGCCGACCACAGGCTGGAAATTAATACGGCCAATTTACAAAATAAAATACTGACCCAGGATTTGGTCAGCCGTCTGCGCGGATCAATCCTTCTGGCCGGTCCATTGCTTGCGCGTTTCGGCAAAGTGATTATGGCGTACCCGGGCGGGGACGCGATTGGCAGCAGGCCGATTGATGTGCATCTTAAGGGATTCCGAAGCTTAGGCGCGAAGATTTCGGAAGAGGGGCGCATGATTGAAGTTTCCGCTTCCGAACTTCGGGGGAGCAAAATAGTGCTCGGTGTTACTTCGGTAACTGGTACGGAAAATTTAGTTCTGGCAAGTGTTCTGGCCAAAGGGATGACCGAGATCGGACTCGCGGATTTTTCTCCCCATGTTCAAAATTTGTGCAAGGCTCTTAACAGTATGGGGGCGAAGATTGAGGGAATTGGAACCCCGAGCTTGAAAATCACCGGGGTGAAGAGTTTGCATGGCGTTGACCATACTATTTGCGCGGATGAAATTGAGGCCGTGACTTTCTGTGTCGCCGCCGCTGTAACCAAAAGTAGAATAAAAATTACCGGGGCAGTGCTTGAAAATTTGGACGCGCCTTTGGCGGCGCTGGAGCGAATGGGTGTAAATTTTGAGGCCCGAGAGGGCGAGATAATCATTCGCGAGCCAAACGGTCCCTACCGGGGAACTCGCATCATCACCGGCGTGTACCCGCAGCTTTTGACGGACGAGCAGCCGCTGCTAGCGGTGCTGGCAACGCAGGCGCAAGGAGAAACGAGTATCCATGACTGGATTTATGAGGGACGGCAGGGGCATCTTCGGGCATTGGGGCAGATGGGCGCCAAGGTTGAATTTGTAGACGTGCACCGCGCTAAAATTTTTGGGCCGACCAAGCTTCATGGCGCGGAAATCAAAACGCCTGATCTGCGCGCCGGGGCATCAATTCTTATTGCCGCCCTTATTGCCGAAAGCGAAAGTATCATTTATAATGCGGAGATAATTGATCGCGGATACGAGAAGCTGGACGAGAGGTTAAACAAGTTGGGGGCTCGGATTCAAAGAGTAAATTAAATTTCCAAGATGGCTTTATTTATTAAAAAAATCGGAATAGATTTGGGCACTGCCAATACCTTGGTTTTTGTGCCGGGCAAGGGAATCGTGATTAACGAGCCCACAGTCGTGGCAATCAGCATCGAGGATAATAAAGTTTTGGCGGTCGGGGCAGAGGCCAAAGACATGCTGGGCAGAACGCCGGAGACGATTGTCGCGCACCGTCCAATGAAGGACGGGGTGATCGCGGATTACCGCGTAACCGAAGCGATGCTTCGATATTTTATCAGCAAAGCAATCGGCCGGATCTGGTTTTTTCGACCCGAGGTCATGATTGCGGTTCCCGGCGGTATTACCTCCACCGAGAAACGCGCGGTAATTGACGCGGCGCAAAGCGCGGGAGCCAAGGCGGCTTTTGTTATCAAAGAAACGGTGGCCGCGGCCATTGGCGCGGGAATTGACATCAGCACTCCATCGGGGAATATGGTGATCGATATGGGTGGCGGCACAACCGATGTTTCCGTGTTGTCCTTGGGAGGAATCGTCACCTCCACCTCGGTGCGCGTCGCGGGAAACAAGCAGGACGCGTCCATCGCCGAATATATCCGCAAAAAGCATGGTCTGGCGATCGGCGACCGGTCTGCGGAAGAAATAAAAATTGAAATAGGATCCGCCCTGCCACTGGAAGATGAGATGGAGATGGAGATTCGCGGCAGGGATTTGATGCAGGGATTGCCGCGCACGATACGGGTTCGGACCAATGAAGTGGTGGAAGCCATTCAGGAACCCTTGCGAGAAATTGTCCAGGCCGTCCGCACAGTACTGCAGGTTACTCCTCCCGAGCTTTCTTCCGACATCATTGATAAGGGCATGGTTTTAACCGGCGGCGGGGCAAATTTGCGGAACATTGACCGGCTGATTGCCCAGGCAACCGGCGTGCCGTGTTATGTGGCGGACCAGCCCGAGCTTTGCGTGGCCAAGGGGACGGGCATCGCCCTCGAGAATTTGGAAAGCTATAAGCGCAGTCTTTTGCATAGCTAACGAGGCGTGTTGTATAATTAAATCATGGTAAATTATTCGGGTGAGGACAATATCGTTGAAGGCGGGGCAATTGTTCTGCGCCGCAAAATCAGAGCGGGTATCTGGGTCCCGCTTGTTTTAGTTGTGGCGTTCCTGGCTGGCTACACCGTCTGGAATTTTTCGCAAAAGCCGGGGGTGTATGATGATGAGATAATCTTGAATCAGGAATCACGAATACGAAACCGATAACATTCTTTCTACCTTCCTTTTCACCTTCAAATTCATTGAGTGATAACCTCTTTCCAACTCTCCCCATCACTTGGGGAGGGGGGTTAAGCTTTTATGGTATTAGGCATTGACGCGTCACAGGCGAATAGGGAAATTCGCAGCGGTACGGAATGGTACGCTTTTTATTTAATTGAAGAATTCAAACAGCTGTTGCGCGGCCGAAGTGATATTCGAGTGAGACTTTACACACGCGATCCTTTGCGCTCTGACTTGGCTCAAGACCTGCCTGCAAACTTCGAAAACCGAATACTTAAATGGCCCTTTAAGTATTTTTGGGTGCAGAAACGGCTATCACTCGAGATGCTTCTTCATCCGCCCGATGTGTTATTTTGCCCGGCGCATACGATCCCCTTGATTCACCCGCCAAAAACCCTTACGACCCTGCATGACATTGGGTTCGAGGATTACCCGGAATTGTACGACAAGCTCTCACTATGGTACCATAAGTTTTCCGCTAGACTGGCAGTTAAAAAAACCCGGCATATTTTCACGCCATCTGAATTTTCCAAAGAACGGATCATTGAGGTTTATGGTTGCGACCCCGCGAAAATAATCGTTATCCATCTCGGGTATGATGCGGAAAAATTCAAGCTTATGGATCGCGGCGCGGTTGAGCCGCGCTTGGCAAAGTATGATCTGCGATACAAGGATTATTTCCTATTCATCGGGCGGCTAGAGCCAAAAAAAAATATTCTCAATATCGTCAAAGCCTATGAAACATTAGATACTGAAATTCCACTAGTCCTTGCGGGACGAAAAGTGAATATTCGCGATGTGAAAACATATTTGGCGGACCGGCCCGACTTGAGTTCGAGGATAAAGTTTATTGGATACTTTGAAGAAGATGATTTGGCCCTTTTGTATAACGGCGCGAAAATATTAGTGTTTCCAACTTTGTACGAGGGGTTTGGTCTGCCAATCATCGAAGCGCAAGCCTGCGGGACGCCGGTTGTGACTTCCAATACTGGCAGCTGTACCGAGATCGCGGGTCGGGGAGCGGTAATAGTTGACCCGGAAAGCCCGGAAGAAATTGCGGCCGCGATCAGTCAATTACTATTCGATCAAACACTGCGAGAAGAAAAAATTTCTGCCGGGTTTGAAAATATCAAGCGTTTCAGCTGGCAGACCTGCGCGGAGAAAACCCTCGAGCAATTGCTCAATCCGCTTAAAAAAGCAGATCCCTCACCGGTGCGAGGGATCTAGACAGGAGAACGGTAGGGCTCGCGCCTTACATCGTCCAATTCGAATATGCCAGCCCGTGCGCCGCGAACAATTCTTTGAGTGTCTGGTAACTGGCATGCCAGGATAGCTTTATTTTTAGCCCTTGAAGTTCTTTTAATTCCCCGTTGCCGTTGCCATTGCCGAATTTTTCGTCAGCATAAAGCGGTAGCCGGTTCCACAACTCGAGCAGAGCTTCCCGAGTTTGCTTTCGCTCCTGAAAAATTTGTTGAGAGAAGTATAGCAAAAGTGGGGCGCTATTCCAAGCTTTCGCTTTATGTTATAATTCTTTTGTGATGAATTTTCATAAAACAATCGGGCACGAGAAACAAAAGGAGATTTTCCGGAATTTGGCTAAAAACCAAAACTTGGCCCATGCTTACGTCTTGGCCGGCCCGGAGAATATCGGTAAAACAACCTTTGTCCTGGATTTGGCCGAAGGAATCGGGGTCAATCCAATTTTGGATCTGTTTGTTTTTGATTCAGAAAATGGATTATCCATCGAAGAAGCCAGAACCTTGCAAGTACGATTGACCCGGACAGCGGTGGCAAGCCCGTGCAAGGTCGCTGTCGTCACTTACGCGGAGAAGATGACGAGCGAGGCGGCCTCGGCGCTTTTAAAGATTTTAGAGGAGCCGCCGCGAGACTCAATTATATTTTTAACCACCCCGAATTTTTATAGCCTGTTGCCCACTGTGGCGTCCCGCCTGCAGCGGATAAATTTTGGCCTGCTAAGCAGGGCGGAAGTAGCGGAGGGGCTAAAAGAGTTTAATCTCGAACCACAGAGATTATCGGAAATAATTGATTTTTCCGGAGGGCGGGTTGGACTTGGCAGGAGAATGGCCTCATCGGAAGAAATGTATAATTTTATGAAAATGGCTGCTGATTGCTATCAAACACTGGAGGGTGGAACACTGGTTTTCCGCCTCAAGACAGCAGATAAACTGGCTTCCATGGACGTTTTGGACATTGAAAAATTCCTTGGATTTGCAATGAGAAAATGGGTTGGCGGAGAGGGAAAACTCCAGCTCGCGGAAAAACTTCAACAGACGTATTCCGACCTTCGGTTCAATCTCAACCCCAAACTGTTGATGACTAATTTATTTATCTAATGAGAAAAGCGGTTTTAATAGCATTACCAATAATTTTTACGGCCCAGGCCTGCAATCTATTCAGCTTGTCCGGCGACGGCAGCGGAAGCAAGGGTATCTTTGTCAGCACTGACGGAGCGGATACGTGGGAAGAGCGAAGTACGGTCAGCGCGAAAGACAATCTCCAGAATGCTGATATTTCGAAGATTTTCATTGAGCAAAACAACCCAAAAAATTTATTGGCCGCCACTCTGAACAAAGGGCTGTACGGGTCCGATTCAAAAGCTTCCGCATGGATTCCGCTGCTGCCGGGTTTCGCGGCGTATGACGCGTTTGTCAACCCGTTCAATAGCCAGGAAGTTTTCGCGGTGGGATCCAAGAGCAAGCTGGCCGTGGTCTTCAAAAGCAGCGACCGGGGAGGAACCTGGGTAGAGATTTACAATCAGCCGTCAGGCGAGGCGGCTGTAACCGCGCTTGCGTTTGATCAGAATGTTCCCAATATTTTGTTCGTTGGCCTCTCGACGGGCGCGGTGATAAAGAGTTTAGATAACGGGGAGACCTGGAATATCGCCACCGATTTGATGGACAGGGTGGTTCGGATAATCATCGCTCCTGATTCAAATCGGACAGTGTATGCGCTCACGCGCGCAAAAGGAATACATCGAAGTGTGGATGGAGGGGCGACCTGGAACAGTGCTCAAGCTACTGGTTTTGGCGCAAGCCAGTTTAACGACCTGATATTGTCTCCCGGACAGCCACAAACGCTCTATCTTGCGACCGCGACTAACCTCCAGCGGAGCCGCGACGGAGGAATTTCGTGGAGCGAGATCAATCTCCCCACAACACCGAGAATAAATAATATCACCGCCGTCGCCATCAATCCCCAAAATCCCAGCCAAATTTTTGCCGCGATCAAGTTTAATGTTTATCGGAGCGATGATGGGGGTGTCACTTGGCGAACACATGCTTTGCCGACTGGACGGAGGATATTCCAGCTGGCAATTGATCCATCAGAGCCAAACCGAATATATGCAGGCGTTAGATAACCGCAAAGTAGAACTGGAAAAAGTCATCGAACATTTGCAAACCGAACTTTCGAAGCTTCGCACCGGCCGCGCGAATGCCGCGTTGGTTGAGGACATCAAAGTTGATTATTATGGAACCAACGTGCCAGTCAAACAGATTGCCAGTATTTCCATTCCCGAGCCGAGGCAGCTGGTCATCACGCCGTGGGACAAAAACGCTGTTCAGCCCACGGAAAAAGCGATTCGCGATGCCAATTTAGGTTTCAATCCAGTGAACGAAGGGGACAAAATTCGGATCACCCTGCCCGAGCTCACCCAGGAGCGCCGGCAGGACTTGGTAAAGGTCGCCAACCGGATGGCGGAAGAGGCGCGCGTACGGGTGAGGAACATTCGCGAGGAAATTGTGAAAGAGATAAAAAAGCAGGAAGAGGCCGGGGAGATTTCCGAGGACGACCGGTTCCGCGAGCAGGAGAAGCTCCAGGCCGCGGTTGACGAGTATAACGGCAAGATCAAGGAATTTGCAGAACGCAAGGAAAAGGAAATAATGACGATTTAGCTCAACGTCCCCCAAAAAAGAAAACCGCCCGGAGCAAGACAATCTGCTCGGGCGGTTTTGTCTAGACTAGAAAAGGAGGGTGGCGGTTTCAGGCCGCGGGTTTGGGGAACATGAGGTCGTCCACTATTTTCCGCAGCTGCGAGGGCAGGAACGGTTTACCGACAACCCTTACCCGATTCCCGCGGGCAAGAGCGACCTTGTCGACCTTGTCGAGCTTGTCATGGTTGCCGGACATCAGGATCACCCGCAAATCCGGTGTCTTCTCCGCCAGCTTCCCACTC
>Ga0209541_10003803_pt1 | contig 27374 bp, 35 predicted proteins | sample RifCSPlowO2_01_FD_184027 | JGI IMG/M metagenome (GOLD analysis project Ga0209541, IMG submission 184027) | Groundwater microbial communities from Rifle, Colorado - Rifle CSP2_plank lowO2_0.1 (SPAdes) (version 2) | ecosystem: Environmental > Aquatic > Deep subsurface > Groundwater | place... | reverse complement strand
AAAAGAGTTTGGATAATATGATTAACCACCTAAAGCCGGATGGCATATTGGTTTTGACTTGGGGCGTGGCTAAGAATGGGGAGCATTGCTTAAAGGAGGCGCCTGATGGCAAATTCTATTGTTTAAAAGCAGAAAAGGTAATAAATCATTTGACATCTAGGAACCTTAAAATATATATTTCAGTTTACGATTGTGAACTATGCAATTTAATAAAAGACGTAAAGGATTTAAATAGATTAAAAAAACTGTACATTGATGAAAAGAATAAGTGGAAAAGCGATGGGTTTGGTGAGTTTAATTTAGTAGCATTTAATTCAAGCTTTGCCGACAAATTAGAGGGTGGGTTCATTACCGAATTACAAGATGAGGATAGAATAGTAATGAAATAATATGAAAATAAACTATATCATAGCTACTTGGAGCGGTATTAGGCGTAATTCGGAAGAAAACCAGCCTTACTATAAAGATGTTTTGAAAAATCATGTTAGAACTTTAGCCGCTACGGAAAATAATATATCGCAAATTACAATAATGAAGCCGTTTAATCCGGCGGGAAATAGCGACTATTACAACATTGAACTAAATAACAAAATCAAAATTGTTGATTATAAAAATGAGTATCAATCTTACGGGCAGTGGTTAGGGGCAACAAAGTTGTTTTTGAAAGAGTTTGATTATTTTATTTTTATTGAAGATGATTATGTACCCTGTATAGATAATTTTGATTCTAGGCTGATTGATATGTATCAAGAAGGCACCTATCTATGTTCGTTGGCGAAGAAATATCTTAATCGTTATGAAATGCATTGCGCGCTCTCAAACGGATTAGTTTCTAGACAGACAATTGCGCCCCTGCTATTAAATCACGATTATAAAGAATGTTTTAATAGATATCATAGCGAGTTCCCAAGACTAACATACCGTGGCAAAAATTATCAGAGGGCTTTTTCAAAATATTTGATTGAAAACGGAATTACACTCAAGGACTACACTGAATTTTATAATGCTGATTACTACAGAAATAATAAAGTTCACAGCTATTTTCGTAAAAATAAAACCGACAGAGAAAAGATATTTACGCCCATTCAAAGCATATTTAAACCTGTATGATTTCAATTTATGGAAAATGTCCCTTCCTGAGGGGAGATAAGACAACAGGAGTTTTTGTAGTTCGCGTTTCTTCGCGTATAAGAGGAGAGGAGATATCTGCTTATATGGGAACCAAGTATAATCCAGAAGAAAGGGATGGGGTATGTATCTATTTAAAACCAAGAAGCTTGGATAGTATAAAGGATGGAGACTATGTTGATATTCTAGACGATTTTACTCTTGTCCCCAAACTTAAAGAACGTCCTGGTATTAAGGTAATTGCAATGTCTCAGGCTCAGTATGAGTACCTGAAAGAAAATCTTAGCAATGAAATTTTTCTAATCCATCATCATCATATAAACTTTGAAAGGTTTAGGAGAACAAGAAATAACAATCTAGTTGGCGGGGCCATAGGTCATTCTAAGTATGCCCATGACTTATATGGAGAGATTAAGGATGCCCTATCTGGGAGTAGTATTGATTTTGTTAGTATCCTTACCTATCAAACCAGACAAGATATGCTTGATTTCTTTAAGAAAATCGATTTTTTGGTTACTTGGTGGGGCGATTATGACAGGAACTGCGTTCGTAGTCATCCGACAAAAATAATAAATGCCGCTTCTTTTGGTATTCCTGCTTTGAGTCAGCCTGTTGCCGGATACAAAGAATTTGCGGGATTTTATATTCCCATTGAAGATATGAACTCTTTGGTGGAAGAAGCTGTTAAATTAAAAGATGCCTCTTATTACCAAACTTGGTCGGATAAAGTTTTTAAGGAGGCGGAAAAGTATCATATAAGCGAAATAGCCAAACTATATCAAGCATTAAAGTGAACTTTTATGGGTACAACAATAATTTATTATACAAGTAATAGAAAAGGTGAGAGATTTGAAAAAAAAATCAGAGATAATATTCTGAATGTTTGTGACGGAATGCCAATTGTTTCCGTGTCCCAAAAACCGATAGATTTTGGAAAGAATATTTGCGTTGGAGAAAAAGATAACAATTACTGGTGCGAGTTTAAGCAGATACAGACGGGACTGAGGGAAATACAAACCAGATGGGTACTTACGGCTGAGGCCGATGTTCTGTTTCCGCCGGATTATTTTACTTTTATACCGCCAGATGATTATATTAGTTACAGATATACTCCTATTTGGATAAATTTTATGGATAAGCGCCCGAATATATTTTATTTAAAAGGGAGCAGTGACGGCATAAAGATTATAGACAGGGTGAAATGGCTTGAATTAATAGACGATTGTTTGGGCACAGATGAAAATTGGAATAAACCGGATGGGTTTACGACCGAAAAGCTTATTTTAAAAGATTACCCCATTAAATTTTGGACAGGTTCTCCAGCGATATCTTTCAAAACCAGAAAAGGAGTAAGTTATGGAACGGGATTAAAGAAAGAAAAATGTGATACACTGCCGTATTGGGTGGACAGCAGAGCAAATTAAAGAAAATTATTTATGAAAAGATGAACGACACAAAGAATATCAAAATACTCACAGTCCTTCGTAGTACCAGGGGTTCCACTTATTCCAGCGGATACTTTCTGCATGTCTTAAATGAAATTAAAGCATTGGGGACGAACATCCAGGTTATTTCTCAAGAAGAATACCTAATGATAGGCCAGAACGATTACAATGTCTTGGTTTACAATAGTTTTCCGGATGAAACGCATCCGCGAAAGTTTGATAAAGGCCTTATTGAAAAATGTGATGAAAAATTCAATAGTTTCAAGGGAACAAAGATATTATTAGATACACATGATAATGGAACTAAAGATGGCTTCGCCAGATTTGACGATTTTCTTTTCCCCAGAATTAAGGTAAACCCCAGCTACGAGATGATAAAAAAAATGAATCTGGTTATGATGATTCCGTTCGTAACATTTTCGGTTTATCGTCGTCCGCAAAAAGAAAGGCCCTTTAAAATCGTTTGTGCTATGAGAACGGATTTGCCGGATATGCCCAATATGCCACATCTGCCTTATGTTAGGCAGATCCGGCAACTCACATTTCAAAGACTCAAACGCTTTAATCCTGATAATCGGTGGTTACCACTCAAAGAACACGCTAGAAGATTATGCCAAACATTGATAAATGTTGTTGCAAACGGAACTGTGTACTCTGTTAGAACTTACGCTGATACTTTGGCGGCCGGAGCATTGATGATGGCGGAAGAAAATATTAAAAATATTAAAATTCTTCCGTTTGCCGACTTGGAAGATGGGGTTGATTATATCCCTTACAATTTGGATAATGTCTGTGAAAAGTTAGATTTCCTTCTTGCCAACCCAGAACTTATTAATAAAATCAGGATGTCTGGATTGAATAAGTTTATAACCGGTTACGATTACGCCAGAAGCGCGAGGCAATTATTGGATTGGCTGGAAAAAAATAAATCAAATTTATTATGCACGTAGCGAATAATATTTTTTGGAAATATGTATCAAAAGAATTTTCAGATTTCTTTAATGAAGACATTATAGAATTTGGTAGTTTTAATGTTAACGGAACAATTAGGGATTATTTTAAAAATTGCAAGAGATATATTGGTGTCGATTGGAGAAATGGCCTCTGCGTAGATGTGGTTGGATTAGCCCATGAAGTCAGGTTTGATTTAAAGGCAAAGGCAATTCTGTCGGCATCAATGTTAGAGCACGACCCTTACTGGCAAAAGAGTTTGGATAATATGATTAACCACCTAAAGCCGGATGGCATATTGGTTTTGACTTGGGGCGTGGCTAAGAATGGGGAGCATTGCTTAAAGGAGGCGCCTGATGGAAAATTTCATTGTTTGAAGGCGGGGAAAGTCATTAATTTTTTGTCGGAGAGAAAACTGAAAATAAATACCACTATTTACGACGGAGAGTTAGACAAAATAATTAAAAACGAAGAAGACCTAGAGAGATGGAAGCTTACAATGAGGCGCACAAGGAAGAAAACCGACGGATTCGGGGAATTCAATTTAATAGCGTTTAATTCCTCTAATGGATTAAAAGACGGATTCATTACTGTATTACAAGAGGAGGATAAAGTTGAAAAAAATAAGGAATAAAAAATATAATAATAAATTCACATGATACCTTTATTTTGGCCCCAACAATTCAAGGCGGAATGGCTGGAAACTTTGTCTAAGGTTTTTGATACTAAATGGCTTGGGCAAGGCCCTATGGTAGACGAATTTGAGAGAGAGTTTGGAAAGAAATTCAATTACAAATATTGTTTGGCGGTAAATAGTGGGAGCGCTGCGCTGGAATTAGCCTACAATTTGGTTGGTTTAAAAACCGATGATGAAGTGATAACAACTTGCTTTACTTGTACCGCAACAAACATTCCCCTATTAAGACATAAAGTAAAGATAGTATTTGCCGACATAGACGATAATCTTTTAATAGATTATAGAGATGTTAAAAGAAAGATAACCGATAAGACAAAGGCAATTGTAGCAGTAACATTGGGAGGGTTACCGGTAGATAAAAGAATATTTGACTTAGGAATTCCGGTGATTGTGGATGCTGCTCAATCAGTCGGGGTGTCTGAAAAAAGAGGAGATTATATTTGTTATTCGTTTCAAGCTATTAAGCATTTTACAACAGGTGACGGAGGAATGTTGGTTGTAAATAATGAAAAAGATTACGATAAAGCTAAATTGATGCGGTGGTTTGGGATAGATAGAGAAGCAAAAAAAAAGGTAAATTTTAATGCTTTGAATAATCGAGAAATAACAATGGAAATAGAAGAAGTAGGTTATAAGTATCATATGAATGATATTGCCGCTGCGATGGGATTGGTTGGATTAAGACATACGGATGAGATATTGGGATACAGAAAGCTATTGTGTGAAACCTACGCTAATAATTTACCTAAAAGCATTAGGTGTGTTTATGGCGGCTCGTATTGGCTAATGGCCATAATTACCAAAAATAGAGACGATATAATTGAATATCTAAGACATAATGGAGCAGAATGTGACTTGGTTCAATTAAGAAACGATATATTTAAAATATTTGGAGGAGTAAAACAAGATCTGCCCAACCTGAATCGGCTGGAAGGTAAATATTTATATCTACCCCTGAATGCAAAAGTAACGATTAAAGACGTTAAATATATTTCAAAATTATTATGCAACAGATAACTTTATCAATAAAAAATATTTCTTCTTGTCTTTGCACTTTCTATAATAATGGAAAAGCTGATGTTATGTTGATTGATAGTGTTGAGACTAAAGAAGAGTTCAGGGGGAAAGGTTATGGAACTAAATTAATAAAAAAGGCAATCAAGCTAGCCAAGGAACGAAAAGTTGATTCAATAGAATTAGTAGTTAATAAAAATAATGAGATAGCTAAAAAACTATACGAACAGGCAGGATTTGAAAAAACAAATAAGGATTATTATAGAATTATTTTAAACAGATGAAAGACATAACAATTATAATGATGACGCCCAATAGGGTTCCAAAGAAATGGGCAGAGTTCCATAAAGAGAAACTTATGGAAGCTATTGGAGACACGCCTATTATTACCATCTCTAAAGAACCACTGGATTGGGGAATTAACTTGCTTCAAACTGAGTATGGGTTTCCTAATATTATTAAACAAATGCTTCGTGCCGCCAAGATAGCTACTACTAAGTGGATTGGAACGGCTGATGACGATACCCTATATCCCAAAGGCCATTATGCCTACAGGGGTGAAGATGGCTTCCACTATAATCTAAACCGGTGGCAACTGGCTACTTGGATTCCCCAATATTATTTTCACAGACCTGTTCCGGGCAACGGTTGTATGATTGCTACCAGAGAATTGTTAATTGAAAAAATTGAGGCAAGATTAACGATTAATCCGGCATTGGATAAAAAATATCAATGTAAGGAACTGGGAACTTGGAATCGTTGGACTGGTTTTGATGAACCAAGGTATCGTCCATTTTATTCAGGAGAACCTTTAGTAAGTTTTGTCCACGATTATTCAGCCGACCCGGCATCAAGACACCACAACAAGACTATATATCCGGTAAAAGCTTACGATATCCCACTATGGGGAAGATCCGAAGATCTAGCTAAAAAATTTAATTGATAAATATTATTAACATTTTATTTTAAACAGATGAAAGACATAACAAAGATAATCAATGCCGCCTCATTCGGTATCCCTACACTGACCCAGCCGATAGCTGGATACAAAGAATTCAATGGATTTTATATACCCATAAAGGATATGGACTCCCTAGTTAAAGAAGCGGAGAAACTTAAAGATGTTAATTATTATAATCAGTGGTCAGACAGGGTTTTTAATGAAGCCGAGAAATATCATATAAGCAAAATCGCGGAATTATACAAGCGGTTGTTATAATAATATTTGATTTATGCAAAAATGGTATCAAGAAGCTGTAATTCGCGGGGTTAAAATGCCCACCCAAAGAAATAATGATACTAGCGAAAAAAGGTGGGAAGGGCTTATTAAACCTTTATTACTCGGATTGTTTGGGAAGGGATTATTTGTTGATTTGGGATGCAACGCGGGATTTTATACAAGAAGGGCGATGGATCTGGGATTTAAAGCTATTGGAATTGAAATAGATGATGAGTATATTAAACATGCCAGATATTGGGAGAAGAATGAACCAAAAGGAATCGAAATAATTCAAGCCGATATTTGTGAGTATGATCTACCTGTTTGCCAAGTAGCTTTATTGGCCAATGTTCATTATTGGCTGACTGAATTACAGCTGAATAAATTAACGGATAATTTAAGAGAAAGAGCGCTGTCTGTGATAGTGGTCGGAAGGAACTGGAAGTCGGACAAACATAAATCGCCTTGTGGCATAGATGCGTTGAGGGCGTTATTTCACGATTTTACAGAAATCAAATCGGTAGTTGGCCGGAAACACTATTCGGTTATTTTTAATAACCCCGGGTTGATAGAAAAAGATGTTGATGAAATATTTAATAATCAGCCTTTAACAAAAAGCAGGAAATTCTTAAAATCCTTCAATAAATTAATAGACGATGATTCTGATCCTTTTAACTCCGATTATTATGGTTATCTTAAATGGCGAAGATTTAATAGACCAGAAAAATTATTGATCAGACGCATTGAATTGATTAAAGAGATACGTAAAAATGGAATAAAAACTCCCTTGCTACTAGGTAGACTAGATGAAAATGGAATATATGACAAAAACAGATTGACTGATGGGGATCATAGAGCCGTCATAGCTAAAAGATTAGGATTTGAAAAGGTAATATGTAGAATTTGGAAACCAGTTTAAAATATTATGGCAGATCTTACAATAATAATGCTAACTCCTAACCTTGTTCCTAAAAAATGGGTCGAATTTCACAAACAAAAACTTTTGGAAGCGGCGGGAGACAACCCGATAATAACTATTTCTAAAGAACCTCTTGATTGGGGTGTAAAAAACTTGATTCAGACGGAATATGGATTGTCGAATTTATACCGTCAGATTTTGCGGGGAGCAAAAGAAGCGGACACACCCTTGGTTGCCATTGCCGAAGATGACACTTTATATCCTAAACAACATTTTCAATTCAGGCCGATCCAGCCGGGTTACTACTATAATCTGAATCGATGGCATATGTTTACATGGAAGAATTCGTACTATTTTCAGGGAAGGCCGTTTTATTTCTATAAACCGCGTCCCGCGAACGGTTTATTGATTTCTACGAGAGAATTAATGGTTGAATCTTTGGAGTCGCGCTTGGCTACAAGCCCTGATTTAGAAAATCCCTATTTACGTCATGAATTGGGCACCGTAGATAGAATATTAAATTACGACAAAGTTCCTTGGCGGTCGTTTTACACGCGGGAGCCGGTTTTATGTTTTGATCATATTTATTCTGTGGGCGATTTGGCCAAGAGGCGCAAGAAGCGGCCTTGGCCGATTGCGGCCTATGATATTCCTGTCTGGGGTCGGGCCGAAGAAATCGTCAAGAAATTTCAATAATTTAACCATGGATGATGAAAAACGAAGATAGAACAATTAAACAAAGATTTGAAGATATATACAGAAACAAGTCATGGAAAGGACGTAATTCAGTTTCAGGAAGGGGTTCAGACCCAGACCAAACCAAACACATAATCAAGAAGGTCCCTGCCCTATTTAAGAATATGAAAATTAAAACAGTATTAGATATCCCTTGTGGGGATTTTAACTGGATGAAAGAAGTTAGCCTGAAAGGAATTAAGTATGTCGGAGCTGATATTATAGACGAGCTAATTAAGAATAATGGGGATAAATATGGCAAGAAGAACATTTCATTCCAGCATATGGATGTAACCGAAGACACTCTGCCACAGGTAGACCTAGTTCTTATGAGAGACTTTTTAGTGCACCTATCATATGATGATATTTTTAAGTCATTAAACAATATTTGCGATAGTAAATCTAAGTATCTTTTAACAACATCATTTACTAATAGAAAAGAGAACAAAGATATTATCACGGGAGGATGGTACCCGTTTAATTTACAAATGGTACCATTTTTCTTCCCGGAGCCAATCAGAATAATAAACGAAGGGTGCACGCAGAGTAAATCATCCTACGCAGATAAGTCGTTGGGGCTGTGGAAAATATCTGAATTATGTAAACAACTAACATGAAAACTTTTTACGACGACATAACAATAATCTTTTTAACTCAAAACAAGGTTCCAGAGAAGTGGGTACCATACCATAGGGAGATGCTGGAAAAAGCCGCCGATGGTGCTCCTATTATTTCTGTCAGTAGAAAACCCATAGATTTTGGAACAAATATTATTCAGACTGAACCAGAGAGTGCGGTTAATATCTTTTGGCAGACATTGAGAGCGGCCAAGATTGCGACTACACCATATATAGCTATAGCCGAAGATGACACGTTGTATCCAATAGAACATTACCACGGTTTTAGACCACCTCTTGATACTTTTGCTTATAATAAAACACGTTGGGGATTACACTCATGGGGACTACCGCTATACTACCATACACAACGAGTAAGCCATATGACCCTAATTGCCCCACGAGAATTGGCAATTGAAGCACTTGAAGAAAGATTTAAAAAGTATCCCATTAATAATGTTGGCGGGAAAAATGCCGGAGGTGAATTGGGAAAGTCATGGATGGAAGAACGAATGGGAGTAACATTAAGAAAAAGCTTAGAATTTTATACTAGTGACCCGGTCTTATACATCCAACATATCGGAAGCGTTGACCCATTAAACGTAAATCATAGAAAGAGAGTGTCTAGAATAAGAGCTCTTGAAATACCAATGTGGGGCCGTTCGGGAGATATGATTAAGAGATTTATATGAAAAGCAAGTATGATTTATTAAAATATCTCGCAGAACTAGGCTACACAAAGGGAGCAGAAATTGGGGTATCAGAAGGGTATTTTAGTGAGAAAATGTTTGAAACAATACCCAACCTAGAGCTTTGGTGTGTTGATAATTGGGGACAATATAGAGAAAACAAATTTGGACGTTCACAGGAAGTGAATGACAGGAAATATAAAATCGCGGTTGATAGATTATCTAAATACAATGCACATATAGTCAGGAAAATGAGTATGGATGCGGTTGGGGATTTAGCAAATGACTTATTAGATTTTGTGTATATAGACGCTAATCATAGCTACGACTACGTGATGCAGGATTTAATTGAATGGACTAAAAAGGTCAGGCCAGGTGGAATGATTATAGGGGACGATTATTATCCCATGAAAAGGGGTGGGGTAGTTCAGGCGGTTGATGATTACACCAAGTATCATCAGATTAAATTTAACATAATTGACCCAAGACCCTATGGCATTAAAGATAGAGGGTATAACGAGCAACCAACCTACTGGTGGATAAAATGAATTATGGATACAACAATAATATATTATACAAGCAATAAGGAGACACCGGAATTTGAACAGAGAATAATAAACAGCCTTTTAAAGGTTTGTGGGAATTTGCCGATTATAAGCGTCTCTCATAAGCCCATAGACCTAGGCAAGAATATCTGCGTAGGAGATGTCGGGACTTCTGGGTTTAATATGTTTAGACAGGTTCTAATTGGTTGCAAAGAGGCAAAGACTAAGTTTATAATCTCAGCTGAAGCTGATTGCTTATACTCGCCGGATTATTTCAAATTTATACCAGAAAGAGACGACATCTGCTATCGCAATACAAATACTTATCTACTCGGACTAAGACGTGATTATTTCTACAAGAAGAATGAAGGTGGAACATGGGTGCAGGTTATAGGAAGAGATTTTTATATTCAAAGATTAGAATATCTATTTGAAGGAGCTCCGGAATGGAGCGTAGATGAAAAGAACTTCCCCAAAGAGAGGGGTAAAGGCGAGGATATCTTTACAGCTGACCAGGTGGAAAAATTCGAGACAGAATATCCTTGTATATCAATAAAATCAGGGAAAGGAATGAGACATTACTCTCACTCAGAGAGAGCACCAATTTACGACTTGCCGTATTGGGGCAATGGTAAAGATTTTAGAAGAAAATATCTATGAAAGACAGGATAGAATTAGCTAAATATTTCGCGGAATTAGGCTTCAAGGTTGGAGGGGGTAAAGCAAAAGATTTACAAAAGGAGATACTAAATGAATTTTAGTTTCTTCTATAAAAAAGGCAGCGCCGGATACGTTAAAGGGGAGCAGATATCTGACTATCTAGGTGGCAAAAAGAATCCCGAAAAAGGCTTTGAGGATGATATTTGTCTTTATGTCAAAACATTCCCATCAGGAATAATACCTAAACGAACCTATATTGATGTAGACGACGCTCCGAATACCATAGAATGGATTAAGGGGCATCCAGAAGTAGGGATAATAGTTACCGCTCAAACCGCTAAAGATTTTTTGTCTAAGGAATTAAACAGAACAGATATTAACGTGATCCCTCACGCCCATTGTAATTATGAAAGATGGATAAGACCAGAAAGGGAAATTAAGAGAATTGGAATTATCGGAAGTATCACCTCGTTTCAATACCCCGTAGACGAATTTAGAAAAAAACTAATTGATAATGGATTTGAATTAAGCTACGAACAGGATTATTGGAATACCTACAAAAGCACTCCAGATATGCCCGGGAGATTAAAAGTAGTAAGGTTTTACAAGACAATTGATATACAGGTAGTTTGGCGACCTAAAATGGCTACAACTCACTTAAAAAATCCTAACAAACTAGTAAATGCCGGTTCTTTTGGCATCCCAACAGTAGCTTATCCAGAATTCAATTTTGAGAATGAATGGAAGGGACATTATATTCCGGCAAATACAATTGATGAAATGGTTAAAATGCTATGCGCGCTGAGGGAAGATTACGGTTTTTATAAAGACATATCAGCTAAAGCATTAAAGAAAGCAGATGAGAATCACATTGAAAAAATAATCAAATTATATGAAAAATTATAAAGCAACCATAACAGGGATTAATGGGTTTATCGGAAACGCACTAAACCAGAGACTGCAAGAAATGGGATGGGAAACAAGCGAACAGTTAAAGCCCGACTCTGATTATGTATTTCTATTCGGCTCTCCATCGTCTAATGACTGGTTTGGACCAGCGCTCAGTTATTCAATCAGAGAAACAGTAGATAACTTCTTAAACGCTGCAGATTTTTGTCGAAACAATAAAATTAAGTTAATCTACCCATCATCCGGAACAGTCTACGAAGGTAAAACTCCCTATGCTAAGACTAAAATGATTTTAGATATTCTTAATGATATTTATAAGAACAATATTCTTGGTATTAGAATCTTTGCCGGTTATGGAGTAGGAGAAAAGCATAAGGGCAAATATGCTTCAATTGTTTATCAATTTATCCAGGAGATGAAGAATGGTAAAAGTCCAGTTATTTGGGGAAACGGTAGTCAAACGAGAGACTTTATCTACATAGATGATATTATAGATGCAATTATTGAATACAAAGATTCTACTGGGATAGTTGAGGTCGGAACTGGAATCAATACTTCCTTTCTAGAAGTCACCAATATAATTAATGAAGAATTACACACCAAAATTAAACCTACTTATATTCCGAAACCCGAACAATACATTAAAGACACCATCTGTAAGTATCCATCCAAATTTAAAATATCTATTAGAGATGGCATAAGAAAAATTATTAATGAATAGTTAAAATGAAATCAATAATATACTACACGACCAATGAGCTAGATGAAACCATTGCAAAGATGGTTCGTAAACGCATCCAAGAAGTCGGATTACCCATAGTGAGCTGCTCCTTAAAGCCGATAAACTTTGGCAAGAACATTGTTTTAGATTTAAAACCGGGTCCGGTGACAATGGTTAGGCAAATACTGGCTGCTCTTGAGGCTAGTGAAAGCGAATATCTATTCTTCTGTGAGCACGACCTCCTCTATCACCCTTCACACTTTGAATTTACTCCACTCGATAAAAATATCTTTTACTACAACACAAATGTTTGGAGATGGGATTACGAAAGTTCAAAAGTTATAACCTATGATCATCTCCGTTCTTTGTCGGGACTTTGTGTATCTAAAGATAAGGCGCTTACACATTATAGGAAACGACTGGATACAATACTGGAGAATGGATTTGATAAATTACCTGGCAATAATCCAAGCTGGGCAAGAAAAATGGGTTATGAACCAGGTAAAAAGACCGGGGAACAAGTTAGCGAATGGAAATCAAAATATCCAAATATAGACATCCGACATAATAAGACTTTAACGCCAATTAAAATGACACTGGAGAGCTTTAAGCACAAACCAACCGGATGGAGAGAATCAACCATAGATAGGATAATATGAATCCCGATAGTGATAAAATGTTCTACTATGTTTATGTTTTACAAAGCAATAAGAATAAGAAATGGTATACAGGTTTTACATCTGATTTACGGAAGCGCTTTCATGAGCACAATAATAATGTGAGTACTTACACGAAGGGCCGTGGTCCTTTTGATCTAATTTATTTTGAGGCATATCTAAATCGAGAGGATGCTATGTCAAGAGAAAAACAATTAAAATCAGGACCAGGGAGAGCGTATCTTAAACAGAGAATAAAGCGCTTCCTATCACTATCGGGATGAAAAAAAATATAGCAACTTTAATTGATGAACTTAGCGTAACAAATATAAAAATCTATCATCTTATGGATAAGATACAAAAAGATAAACATACCCGAGAAGATACTAAAAAAGTTCGAGAGCTTAATAAATACCTTGCAGAGCTACATAGCGCCTTAAATAAATCTAAAGCTATGAAAAAATCTGTATCAACTCTGATTGATGAACTTAGTGTGACAAATATAAAAATCTATCATCTTGTGGAGAAGATACAAAAGAATAAGCACACCCGCGAAGATGCTAAAAAAGCACAGGATCTTAATAGATTCCGTTCAGAGCTCTGCAATGCCATTAACAGAGAGCTTAAGGAAAGGGAGAATATAAGGATATAAGATTATGAGAATTAAACAGTGTAGGATTTGTAATAATAACAAACTAATTAAAATAGGATCTATAGGTAAAATAGCCATCTCAGATTTTACAAGTAGACCTACAAAGGCTAAGAAGTACCCCTTAACGCTTGTTTATTGTGAGGAGTGTGCATTGCTTCAGATGGCACACAACACACCTAGAAACTTATTGTATACCAATTATTGGTATCAATCGCATATCAATCCAATCATAGTCAAGAACTTACAAGAGATAGCAAGATATGGCAGGGGCGTGCACATAGATATTGCTGCTAATGATGGAACACTTCTCAAAGCGTCGAAGGCAAAAGTTAAAATAGCAGTTGATCCTTCGAATATTAAGCCTGACGGCTTTAAATGGATAAAGGATTATTGGGAAAATGTAAAGACGGTTAAAGCGGATACAATTACAGCTATAGCATGTTTATATGATTTGCCAAATCCCAACAAGTTCATTAAAAATGTTAAGGTTCATTTGCATCCTCAGGGAATTTTTATTGCTCAACTCATGACCCTGCAACCTTTTATTGAAAACAATGATGTTGGGAATATATGTCACGAACATCTACTCTATTTTTCTTTTAAGTCGCTCGTCAGGCTTTACGAACACAATGGGCTTGAAATTTACAAAATAGAACAGAATGGAGTTAACGGTGGAAGCTACCGCATTTTTGCTAGACACAAACAAAAAGGGTCAATTATATTCAAAGAGAAAACCTATGGAGTAAAGGAATTAAAAGAATTTTTTGAAAGGGTCGAGATTAATAGGAGTAAAATGATTGAATTTATGAAGACACACAAGGTAGTCGGATTTGGAGCATCAACTAAAATGGGTACAATAGTTCAGTATTATAAGGCTAGTCCAAAAGTAATCGTTGACGCAAACCCCGTTAAGATTGGCAAATATACGGTTAATGGAGCAATCATAGTTAATAAGATTCCAAAGGGAACAGAATATCTTTGGGTATTCCCCTATGGATTTATGGATTATTTTAAGAAAAAAGAAAAAAATTACAAAGGGAAATGGGTGACGACAATTCCCAATTTTAAAATTATATGAAAGATTTATCAATACTTATCCCGGCTAGAAATGAGATGTTTTTATATCGCACAATAGAGGATATATTGACCAATATTGAAGCAGATACTGAGGTTATTGCTGTTTTAGATGGGAAATTGGCAGATCCTCCTATTCCTCAACACGAAAGAGTGAACGTAATTTACTTATCTGAAAGTATTGGTCAACGAGCCGCAACCAACTTAGCCTGCAAGCTATCAAACGCCAAATATGTGATGAAGTGTGATGCACATTGTTCCTTTGATAAAGGGTTTGATCTAAAAATGATCGAGGCATTTAAGGAGACGGGAGAAAGTTAGCGAATGGAAATCAAAATATCCAAATATAGACATCCGACATAATAAGACTTTAACGCCAATTAAAATGACACTGGAAAGTTTTATACACAAACCAACAGGTTGGAAAGAGTCCACAATAGACCAAATAATATGAAAAAAAATATAGCAACTTTAATTGATGAATTGAGTGTAACCAACATTAAGATTTTTATGCTAGTTGATAAAATTCAAAAGAATAAGCACACAAAAAAGGATGCTAAGAGATTACAGGATCTTAACAGCTTCCGTGCTGAACTATGTAATGCCTTGAATAAAGAGTTTAAGGAAAGGGAGATTATTAAGACATGAAAATATTGATTACAGGCCATCAGGGTTTCATAGGAACTCATTTAACAAAAAGGGTGAGAGCTATTGGTTTGGATATTAAAGATGGCAATGATATTGTTACTTGTAAATTGCCCAAAGCTGATGTTGTTATACATTTGGCTGCCAAAAGTGATGTGGTGGAGTCTATGATAAATCCTGTAGAAACAATAAGAACAAATACTCTAGGCACTATTAGATTATGGGAAAAATATAAAGATACTAGATTTATTTTTGCTTCTACTGCAGGAGCAATACAAGATGGTATATATTCTACTTATGGTCTATCTAAGTATTATGCCGAAGAATTAATTAAGATGTTCTTTAGTAATTATATTATATTAAGATTACCCAATATCTATGGAGGCAAAGGTAGCCGTAGCGTAATTGATAAATTTATCAATGAAGATATTATTATCTATGGAGACGGATCACAAACTAGAACTTTCATACATGTGGATGATTTAATAAATGGTATAATCGACTCAATTAATTGGCCGAAAGGACAATATACTTTTGGGAGTGATAAAACCTATACCGTTCTCGAATTAGCAAAGGCTACAGGAAAACCTATTTCTTTTGCAGATTGGAGACCGGGAGAAATTAAATATTCTAACATAAAAAGTACTATTCCTAATTTTAAATCGACTATAGATGTGATTGATTATATTAAAAATAAGATATGAAGGATTTATCAATACTTATCCCGGCTAGAAATGAGATGTTTTTATATCGCACAATAGAGGATATATTGGCCAATATTGAAGCAGATACTGAGGTTATTGCCGTTTTAGATGGAGAATGGGCTAAACCAGAAATTCCTCAACATGAAAGAGTGAATATTATTTATGTTCCTGAATCAGTAGGGCAACGCGCGGCAACCAACCTTGCGGCTAAGCTTTCCCGTGCAAAATACGTGATGAAGATTGATGCACATTGTTCCTTTGATAAAGGGTTTGATATAAAGATGATAGAGGCATTTAAGGAGGCGGGAGAAAATACCACTATGGTTCCCACTATGAGAAACCTCTGGGCTTTTGATTGGAAGTGCTTTCATTGCGGATGGAAGAAATATCAAGGACCTACGCCCGAAAAATGCGGTGATCCTAAATGCGGCAAAGCGGATAAAATGAGAAGGAAGATGCTCTGGATAGGTAAAGAAAAACCCCAAAGCAACTCATATTGTTTTGATGCAGTGCCGCATTTTCAGTATTTTAATGAATACACTAAAAGACCGGAGTATGAAAAAGATTTAGAAAAAACGGGCTTGACGGAAACAATGTCTCTTCAGGGTTCATGTTTTATGATGACCCGCGAAAAATATTGGGAGCTTGATATTTGCAGTGAAAATTTTGGCAGCTGGGGAAATCAAGGAATTGAGGTAGCAGTGAAAACTTGGCTTTCAGGAGGACGCGTTCTTGTTAATCATAAAACGTGGTATGCGCACATGTTCAGGACTCAAGGCGGAGATTTTGGGTTTCCATATCCTAATCCAGGTAATGAAGTTAGCCGTACCAAGAATAAGGTTAGAGACTTATTTTTCAATAATAATTGGGATAAACAAGTCTACCCTTTAAGCTGGCTGGTTGAGAAGTTTTGGCCGGTAAAAGGATGGACAGAGGAAGATCTCAAAAAGCTTCGCGCAAATAAATTTGAGTTTAAAGGATCGGATTCAGACACTAAGCCCGCTGAAATTGAACCGGTTGAAGAACTGAATGGAGTAGCGCAAGACAACGGGCCTGCCTCAATCCCGCCACAGGCGGGACAGGTTGAATCGGGGCCAGCAGGGAAGCTGCTAGAAAAAGGTGTAATATATGAAATATAAAAATTGTTTAGTAACAGGAGGGGCGGGGTTTATTGGTTCTCATCTTGTCCAGCGCTTACTTGCCAAAGGCTGTCGCGTCACTTGTTTGGATGACCTATCAGAAGGCAAGTGGGAAAATTTGCCCAAACATCCAAAACTTACAAAAGTTAAAGCTTCAATTCTCTCAAACATTTCAAAGTATGCCTCAGAGAATGAAGTAATTTTTCATCTGGCAGCCATTCCCCGCCTCCAAAAATCTCTTGCCTTCCCTTGGCAATCGCATAGAGCAAATATAGATGGCACGCTTAAACTTCTTCTCCTTGCCAAGCAACATAAAATTAAAAAGTTTATATTTGCTTCAAGTTCCTCTGTTTACGGTAATCAAAACCGCCTTCCTTTCGAAGAGACGATGGTACCGGATCCATTAGTGCCTTATTCTTTGCAAAAGCTTGTGGGAGAGAAATACTGTCAAATGTTCTCTCGTCTTTGGGGATTAGAAACAATCGCTCTTCGCTATTTTAGTGTTTATGGACCACGGATGAATCCGGATGGTGCTTATGCCCTTTTAATCCCTAAATTTATTAAACTTATCTCGCAAGAAATACGCCCAACAATTAACGGGGACGGTAAGCAAGTCCGCGACTTTACATATGTGTCTGACGTAGTTGACGCAACTTTGCTTGCAGCAGAGTCTGACCTTTCAGGAGAAGTATTTAATATCGGCTTTGGGAAGAGTATTTCAGTAAATGACGTAGCGCAAATCATCAATCGAATCATGGGCAAAAATATAAAACCTGTTCATGGACCGCCAGTAGTCGAACCGAAAGCAACATTATCATCCTCAAAGAAAGCAAAAAAATATTTAGGCTGGGAACCCAAGGTTGACCTTGAAAAAGGACTAAAAATGATGCTGAAAATGACTGGGTAAAGATTTGACTTTTGGGGGCTTGCATTTTAGTTAGTTTTATATAAAATAAATAGTGTGACTACATTAACGTATATTCGTGCCAAATATAATTTAAAGGCAAATCAATCACAGCATAAATTACATCGTAGTAGATTTGGTAGTTTGACCGTATTATTTAAGGAATTAGGATTTAATCGTGGTGCTGAAATAGGAATTGAAACAGGACGATTTTCCAAATCTCTTCTTACTGTTAATCCCCATCTTGAATTATTTGCCATTGATACCAAGGCGGAACTTGATAACGCATATTATAATAAAGCTAAAAATAGATTAGCACCATTTAATGCTCGAATCTACAAGGAGACATCAATGAATGCGGTAAAAAGATTCAAGGATGGATCATTGGATTTTGTTTATATTAATACATTTGGTGATTCTAAAGATGCATTTGACGATATTTCCGAGTGGTCGAAAAAAGTGCGCAAAGGCGGAATTGTAGCAGGATATAATTACGGCAATAAATTACTGTGGGGAGGACAACGCCTTGGACTTAAGAAAGTGGTTGATAAATGGGTAAACAATAATAAAATCCGGCCTTTGATTGTCTTTGATAATAATGATATTTCAACCTGGTTCTATGTAAAAGAAAAAAGTGCTTGATCTATCAATTCTGATCCCCGCTAGAGATGTGGAATTCTAGGTGTTTTCTATTACAATATGTATTGTTGTATCCTCAGATCAGAATTTCCAACTTCAAACCATTTGTTCCAAAAGATGTTTATGCATGGTGCGCGTGGGCGGAAAGCCTTGGGATTAAACCGGAGATCGCAAGGTTTTTACTGGAATCGAATAAAAAATGGACAACGAAATAAAAAGGAATTATTTAATCGATGAACTTAGAAGAAGTTATTAGAAAAAGAAGATCAGTTAGAACTTTTAAAAAAGATGATGTTGCTGATGAAATTTTAAAAGAGGTTATATCTTTAGCTCGTTTGGCTCCTTCTGCTGGTGCTATTCGAGGGCATAAAGCGATTATATCTAGAAAAAAGTTAGATAGGGTTGAAGCGCCTGTTTATTTAGTAATTTGTGCTAATCCAGAGGCTTCTGCCAAAAGATATGGAGAACGAGGTAGAGATCTTTATTCGGTTCAGGACGCAACGATATTTGGAGCATATATTCAATTATTGCTAGTTGATAAGGGACTTGATAGTTGTTGGATAGGGGCATTCAGAGAAGGAAGAGTTCAAAGAACAATAAATACTAATTTGAGGCCAATTGCCATAATTGCAGTTGGATATAAATGAAATGAGTAGTTTCTTAAAAATACCATAGAAGATATCTTAAAGAGTAAGGTCTGCCCACTACTTGAAAGGTCTATCTTTAAAGGTTTCTACCTTAAAGTTATCCCTCTATAAGCTAAATTTATTACTGTGAAATTTAGAAGGTTTCTACCTTAAAGTTATTCGTTCTGTTGATTCAGTAAGTAGGCATTTGTTAGTAAAACTAACTGTTGGATACTACAAAACTTTCCCTCTTGATGTCATAATGTGAATTCTTCAAGGACGTTCTCTCGAATAATACTCAAAGGCGGCACTCTAGCCTGACATAGTCAAAGTTATGCTAATTTGATATCATCAGGTATGTAAGAAAGCCTTTGTTTGGCAAAGATAAGCCACTGCTTTAGTGTCTCTTCTTCAGGGGATTCAAAATTCAGAGTATAGTAAGTGTTCCTGCCTGCTTCACGTCTTTTTAAAACATCTAGCTCAACTACTCTTTGTAAGTATGTCACTAGTGTTGGTCTTGTAATCTTACCCCTGGTGAATCTTGCTAAGTTTTTAAATTGTATTTCACCCCTTTTAATAAATGGCTTTAAAACCAGTTTCTCAGGTCCTAATACTTCCTGTCTATTAATAAACTCATTCCTTTTTGTTTCAAGGGCTGTTTTGACAACATCAATTACTGATAGAACCAATGCCTCAAGTATAAATGAGACAAAGTGGTTAAGATTTTTATGCTCAAGAGAATAGAGGAGATATTTATAATAGCGTTCCTTTTGCTTGTGGTAATAATACGATGTGCTGTATAAATTCTTCTCATTGATCCCAAGACTTCGCAGGAGTATATGTTCGAGAATCCGGCACACCCTCTTGTTACCATTATTGAAAGGGTGTAATCCATAAAGGGCTGTATGAAATATTGCAATACCAGCAATTGTTTGATTTTTTTGAAGGTAAGAGATTAATTCATCTACCCCTTTTTCTATCTCTGTATACGGGGCTGGTACATAGCTTCCTACCCTAATTAAATCATTATCCCGAAACTTTCCTGCTTTATAGACAGTAAATTCAGATAGATCATCCTTAAATATATCCAGTCCTTGTGTTAACTGATGATGCAACTCTCGGATCTTTTTTGGCGTTAACTCCTTTATTGGAAACGGGTTTTGATTAAGACTGCGGAATAACTTAGCAATATTAAAAAACTCTAATTGATCATAATCTTTTTGGGTTAATTTTTTCTTTGCTTTTAACTTTTTCCCCACAAAATCATAGTTCGGGTCAGAGATTATAAGACTGTAGACATCTTGTGCCTCCTTAAGGGTTAACCCCGAGTGCTCTGCTTTGGAAATAGCAAATGAGGCTAATAGTTCGTTTTTACTAATTAAGCTTTTCTCAATATCAGGATTTAAGGACACCTGCTCATACAAAAGTAGTTCCCTATCAAGTGATAATACCTCTTCATTGGTAAATGGTACTGTTTGGGGAGCCCAGACAAACTGGGATAGAAACGCTCCTGAAAATGGCTTTACAATAGTTGTATTCATACTTTATAAATTAGCTCAGCATTAGTTAAATATCAGTTAAATGATTGGTTAAAATATTAGTTAAATTACTAATCTGGTAAGATAGTAGCAAAGACTGCAAGATAAGTCAAACTATTCTGACAGTACCATCATTGAGAACCTTTTGCCTATCTTGATACAGCTAGTTTCACCACAAATCAGTTTTCATGATTGTGGTTCATTGTTCCCTCTTGATGTCACCTGAAATTGTTGCTAGTATGGTGGCGAATTATTTGAGGTGTCGGCTTTTTACCTATCCTGACTTTGAGTTTAGAAGTACTAAGGGCTCGTCCATCCCGCTAAGCGGGATGGTTACGGCCCTTTGTGCCGCGGTCATAACTGTTCAACTTATTAATGAACGCGGCCTAAAAATTCATCCATGGGCTTATCGCCCGTGGTTTTCTTGAATGCTGTTATAGTAAATGCAATACGATGCCCAAAATATGTCACCTTGCATATTTTATTTGGGTCACCCTATTTAAATATGTCAACTTCTAAGGATTTAGCAAGATCAGAAAAAAATTTATTCATTTCGTCTTTATTAAATGGTACTAATATTTTAGATATATCAGTAAATTCAGAGCTTTTTAGTAACTGTTTTGCAACTTGCATTGTACCCTGACGAACTCCATGTTTTATAGCAGCATCGTTTATTAACTGTTCAATAGGATAATCTTCCTGTTTAAGTATAAAATAAAGATCCACATAATCTCTCCCTCTGGGTGATGTCGCAATAGTATGAAATTTATTGACTGCTATATCATAAAGGCTATCGATCTCAAGACCTTTCCAGACAATGCCTTTTTCGATTCTTTCAGAGGGAAAGTAACTAAAATCTACTTTGAGTTTATCTCCATTGGAATAGGTTAAATTAAAAAAATTAAAGCCAAACTGTACTTCATGGATTATATCAACGACACCTAATTTATCTTTTAGACTGGCTATCCATTTAATCAGATAAGCACTGTTAACTTCTTCTTGCTCACTAAAAAAATCAAGATCAAATGAGTCCCGATGATGCAGATACCAACAACTTAATGCTGTACCACCACTTAAATAGAATTTCTTGAGGATGTAAGGCGTTTGGAGTACCACAGCCAGAAATTCTTCCTGTCTGTGCGTAAGCCCTTCTCCTTGTGCCACTTTTTGCCCCATATGAAGAATTCTAACGTTTTACGTCTATCCGGGTCAAGTGAATCTTTTATTTTCGGCCAAGCTTTTTTAACTTCCTCTCTATCTAGCTTTTCCCCGTCTAACCCATAGTTTATAAGTTGGGTTATTCTCCACAATTTATACTCTTCAGGATTACTTTTTTTAAATTTTTCTTCATCAGTAGACCAGTTATACATAAACTAATTATAACACAAAATGAACCTAAGGGCTCGTCCATCCCGCTAAGCGGGATGGTTACGGCCCGCGGTACACGCGGTCATAACTGTTCAACTTATTAATGAACGCGGCCTAAAAATTCATTCATGGGCTTATCGCCCTGTAAGTTTTATCAAGTTTTCAACTGCTCTATAAATCTGTCTAAGTCAGCTCTGTCTATCCTGATAAACTTACCCCCTAACTTAACTGCTCTTAAGTTTCCACTTCTAACATAACGCCTAACGCTTTCTGGGTTTACCTGAAGTAGCTTTGCCACTTCCTCTGTGGTATAGAAACGCTGCTCAGGGCTTGGTTCAGCTACATTTACCCTGTCAGGTTCAATCGCTTCTAGGTAAATATCCAAGGAACGGTCAACTGCCTCATAAATAAGGTTATAGAAATCATCCAAACCATGTCCCTTTTGAGCCTTTTCTAAAAAGTTTATATAAGCAAGCCTATCTTCCTTGCGGATTATGGCGGGCGGGTATCCCTCTTGCATTAAAAGCAGGTTCATTAAAAGGCGTGAGGTTCTACCATTACCATCTGAAAAAGGATGAATACTTACTAACTTATAATGGGCATTAGCTGATATTTTGACTATATGGTCTTTAGTTTCGCTTACTAGCCACTTTGCAAACTCTTCCATAAGGTCTGGAACTTTAACAGGGTTAGGTAAAACTACATCTGTTTCTGTAAGCCTTGCATGTTGCGTCCTATACCTGCCTGCACTACCTGCTTCAATTTTGTTTAAGATTAACCTGTGGATATTCATAATATCATCTTCAGTTATATCCTGTCTTTTTTTGCCAACTAGCGTTTTAATATATTCTAACGCCTCAACATGGTTAGTTGCTTCTAAATGCTCTGTTAAGCTTTTGCCTTGTACTGTAAGCCCTTTTTCTACAATTAAAGCCGTTTCTGCCCTAGTAAGAGTGTTGCCCTCTATGGCATTAGAGGTATAGGTCAACTCAACCTTGAACCACTCATCAAGGTTTTTAACCAGTTCCGGAGGTAATGGCCGAAAGGTGTCTAGCCTTTGTTTTTTAGTTGTTAGTCGTGTCAATTTATCATCCATAAGGCTATCTTACACTACTTAACACTATACGTCAAGTATGCCGAGTAGACCAATGTAGTATAGAATAGCCATATACGATTTATATTGAGAACCTTTTACCTATCTTGACTTTTTTTTGTACTTGACAACTCCAAAAAAACAGCTAATATGGAGTTATGTACTCCAGAAACATACAATTACCCACGGAGAAAAGCTTTTTCCTCTTTGGTCCTCGAGCAACAGGCAAAACTACTCTTATTAAAACACGTTATCCGAATACGCTTTATCTCGATCTACTAAACTCCGAATTATACCAAAGTCTTCTAGCCAATCCCGGTCGTCTCCAAGAGCTTATTCCTCCCAATTTTAACAATTACATCGTTCTCGACGAGGTCCAGCGCGTTCCGGAACTCTTAAACGAAGTTCATCGCGCCATCGAAAGTCCCAGACATTATCGCTTTATCCTCACCGGCAGCAGTGCCAGAAAATTGCGCCGCCACGGGCATAATCTTCTCGCCGGACGTGCACTTACTTATTACCTGCATCCGCTTTCTGCAGCCGAGCTGGGAGCTAACTTTGACCTTAAAAATGCTCTTCGTTACGGAACGCTCCCCGCCATTTTTCAAGAGTCAAATCAAGCTGGATATCTTCACTCCTACGTCGACACTTATCTGCGGGAAGAAATTATGCAGGAAGGTTTAACCCGCAATTTATCTGCTTTTTCCAGATTTTTAGAGATTGCCAGTTTTTCCGTCGGCTCCCCTATCAACACCACCGCCGTCGCCCGCGATGCCATGATCGGACGCAAAGTCGTCGATAATTACTTTTCCATCCTTCAAGACCTTATGCTCGGCTACCTCCTTCCCGCCTTCACTCGCCGCGCTAAAAGAAAGGTCATTTCTCATCCAAAATTCTATTTTTTTGACACCGGTATTTTCCAGACTCTTCGGCCAAAAGGCCCCTTGGATAATGCTTCAGAAATTGGCGGTCACGCACTGGAAAACCTATTTTTCCAGAACCTGATATCAATCAATGATTCTCTATCTTTGAGATATAACTTTTATTACCATCAAACGATTGGCGGAAGCGAAGTAGATTTTGTCGCTTATGGCCCCAGGGGATTTTTCGCTTTTGAAATCAAACATTCACCCCATTTCTCTCCTTCTCAACTACGCGGACTTACCGCTTTCAAAGACGAGTACCCGGAAGCCAAACTGTATTTCATCTACACCGGTACTCAAAAACTCTATGTCAAAAACACTACTGTCCTCCCCGCTCATACTGCCTTACTCAACCTCCCCTCTATACTTGCCACTACTACCCGTTTGCTAACCCCTACCTATTGAAATAAGGAGGATTAAATAAAATGGCAGAGGTAGATGTTCCTTCTTGATACATGCTAAAATTGTTGATAGTATATAATTAAAATATGGCGACGCCAGCAATCTTCTTATCGTCCGTGCTAACTATGGCTCACCTACAGATTCATATTGACAATAAACCTCAAATTTGGTTAAATATACTCACTTACCCCGTATGTTTACCATACGGGGCTTTTTTATAGCTACAATAGTAAGCTGTTTGGGGAGTTTTCTATCTGACCTAAATTCGTTATTGAAATTAAGAACAAATGCCCTCTCTACTTTATATGCCATTTCTAGAGAAAATCTATTGGGAAGAAATAAGGCATAGGTAGGAATTTTAAAAAGTTTTACTACCTCAAGGGGGTAAATAAGATCAGCATCCCCTGTCATAATCACGATCTGATTACAATTTTTTAAGAATATATCCTTTACAATATCTACTGATAAATGCACATCAACGCCCTTTTCTTTTCCAGAAGCAGGAGATCGGTGCCCTTTATAGAATACAACATTTTTTGTATGGATTACCTCTCGGTAGAAAAGCGCTTCAGCAACGAGTAACTTTTTTCGCTCAGGCGTAAGCTTCGATCGATTTCGTTGATTCATGTAAGAAGCATAGAAGAAAATCTTATCTATTTTTACGAGTTTTTGGATTTCTTTAATCAGATAGGGAAATGATAAGTGTTTATTTAAACCAAAGAGTTCATTCTGCCCAGCAAAAAGATTAGTCCCATCAATATAGAGAAATGTTTTCTTCATTACAGAGCTATTGTAGCATATATGAAATTACTCCTCGGGGTATACTTGACAAAAAGCGAGTTAATTATGATTTATCTTGCAAATCAAAATCAAGTGCGGAGTAAATTCTGTATGTATCATGCTCAATCCCACTTGTGTATACATAAGCTTGAGAACGTCCGGTTCAAAGTGGCATAGATGCGCAAAATCCAGAACAGAACCAAGAATACAAGTATACTTTCCCCTCTTGATGTCAACTCCCCAACTTCAAACCATATGTTCCAAAAGAATCGAGTGATAAAGTAGCGGTTAATCCCGTATAAAATCTAAGAAATTCTTTTGGTTAATTAATTGCACTTTTGTTCCGTATTCACTGGTAAAAGAGCCTGCACCCTTACTTAAAGAGCCACTACTATATTTAAACTCAAAACCCTTTAACTCCTTATTGGTAGCTTTTTCTATGTAATCTACTTCCGCACCTGAATAGCTTCGCCAAAAGTTAGAGGTGACAACCATAGCTTTATTGGCAAACAGCTTTTTCCTCTCAATAAAAAGGAAGTTTTCCCACAGAAACCCGCCGTCAGCTCTTAAATCCAGTGAGTTAAAATCACCAATTAAGGCATTTCTAATGCCTAAATCAACAAAGTATATCTTATAATGGCTGCCAATTTCCCTTCTGGGATTTTTTGAATAAGGATGTACGCTAACGATTACATAGGATTTTTCTAAAATATCCAGATAACTGACTACGGTTTTCCTATCAATCTTTAATCTACTGGAAAGTTCATTTTCGTTGACCTCTGAACCAATCTGGTAAGCTAGAGCTTTAGTTAAGTCCTTAATGGCCTGAGAATTTTGGACTCTTTGGAAAGTCAATATATCTTTAAACAAGTAGCTATCAACGATCCGTTCAAGTTGTGCCTGTTTTTGTTCTGGGGTATTGGATAAATAAACTTCTGGGTATAAACCATAGAGCATAACTTGTGAAAGTAATGCGTCTGCCTTATTTTTCAATAAAACCTCATTGCTCCCATCTACTCGCAAAACCTCGGTAAAAGATAAAGGGTGCAAAGTAAAATCCAGGTAACGTCCAGTTAAAGGATCGCTTAACTTATTTTTTAAATCAAAACTGGAAGAACCAATGGCTAGTACTTTTACTTTTGGGAAATTATCATGAATAATTTTTAAAGTCAGCCCTGGATTATCTAATCTCTGGGCCTCATCAATAAGTAAGACGTCCACTCCTGATAGCAATCTTTCCAGAACTGCCTTTGAGTTGGTATTTACTGCCCCGCTATCTTCTGCCAGGTCACAGTTTAGATACAATACTTTCTGCCCTTCCCCTTCCAGTTTTTTGCTAATATCTTTAACCAGTGTAGTTTTACCAACTTGCCTGGCTCCTAATACCAAAATAATCTTTCCAGAGGAATTTAGGCTTGAAAGTATTAAATCTTCAGTTAATCTTAGGATCATAATCCCAATATTAGTACTAATTATGGGATTTGTCAAGGACTTAATATTTACACCAAATCAAAGATTACTCCACTGGGAGTCCGACCAGATTATCCCGCCTGATGCCTTAGGCAAACTGGTCAGGATTATGAAAGCAGGAAATTACATGATAATCCATCCTAATTCCTGGACAAGGACCAAAGTGCTTCATTAGCATTTCCCTCTTGATGTCAACTGGAGCTCAGTCTAATGTAAGTTCTTCGAGGACGTTCTCCCTGGTAATAAGCTTGCTTGAGCTTTCCGGATAGAGTTTCTTGAAAGTCACAAAACCAGCTATTTTTCTCGGCCTTTTCTTTTTTTAATTTCAGCGTTGATATCCTTAAAAAGTTTACTAACTAATTTTTCCATAACTTCACCTGGGATATATTTATACATATCATCATTATAGCGATCAAGCAAACTGTATTTTCTGCCTGCCCCTAATTCTTTTACCCATTCACGGTGAGCTTGATGAATCCATTCCTCACATTTCTTTATCAGATCGGAAGAGC
>Ga0209541_10003801_pt1 | contig 27385 bp, 34 predicted proteins | sample RifCSPlowO2_01_FD_184027 | JGI IMG/M metagenome (GOLD analysis project Ga0209541, IMG submission 184027) | Groundwater microbial communities from Rifle, Colorado - Rifle CSP2_plank lowO2_0.1 (SPAdes) (version 2) | ecosystem: Environmental > Aquatic > Deep subsurface > Groundwater | place... | reverse complement strand
AAAAGTATATTTTTAAATAAGATTCAAAAAAAATGAAGTGAGCCTCGCTGGCGACTGAAGCGTTTGGAGCCAAAGGCGACTTAATTAAGAAAAATCACAGACTAAGTTGGTTGACACATTGGTTAGAAACCTTTTTATTCTTTTAAACTTTTATTTTTAATATGTTAACTCCAGAACAAATTGAATCCATCAAAGGCGAATTAATGTCTTTGTCTCCAGAAGATCAACAAAAAAAATTAAAAGAAATACTTTCAAACCTATCATCAGACGAGCGTGAACAATTAATTGGTAAACAACAATGTCCTTTCTGTCTAATGGTTGAAGGAAAAATTTCTACTAAGACTGTTTTTGAAGATGATAAAATATTTGCAGTTTTAGATATTAACCCAGCTAATGAAGGTCATACAATTTTGTTCCCTAAAAATCATTTTGACTCTTTACAAGAACTTCCAGACTCTATTGTTCAACATTTATTCCTGGTAGCAAACAAAATCTCTAAAGCATTGATTGATTCAAAAATTTGTAATTCTACAAACATTTTGGCTAATAATGGTGCTTCTGCAGGCCAAACTTCTCCTCATATTTTAATAAATATAATCCCCAGAAAAGAAGGTGATAAAGTTTCTATTGGTTGGGATCATCAAAAAATATCTGATAATAAAATGGATACTATTTTAAATTTAATAAAGAAAAATATCCCCAAGGAAAAGCCAAAAGAAATAAAAAAGTCTACTTATGTGGATCTTTATCCAAGAATTCCATAAATGATTATTGTTAATAAAAATGTAATTAATATAGCCGGTACAAAAGGTATTCCTATTCTTATCCAAACTTCATGAATATTGTATTTCTTTAAGATAGCAATATGTTTTTTTTCAATTTCTGGTTCTTTTTTAGAAATTAATTTCTTATTATTCAAAATAACATCCTTAGCTAACCAATCTCCCTCAGTTAATTCTGAAACTTTAATTTTCTTAATAAAATGTAATTTCTCAATAACTTTTACAAAAATATTCAAATAAAATAGTCCATAAATAAGGAAGATTAATGTTATTATCAACCCTCTTAAATTTACAGCTATTATACCAACGATAACTAAAATTAATGATAAAATAATAATATATCTTCGAATAGTTCTCTTTTTATTAAGTGATTTACTTAATTCAGTAAAACTTTGTTTCCTATTTTTTAAGAATAAATTAATTCCCCAAATTAATGAATATATCCCACCAACAATTAAGGTTATTCCTCCAAAAATAATTAATAAAGATATTTTACCGACGTAGAAATTACTTAATGCAATCCCTATACTTGTAAATATTTTTACATCTCCTCCACCAATCTGTTTGAAATAATAAAAAATATATCCTAATGAAAATACGATTATTCCTCCTAATATCGACGATAAAAAGAAATTAAATGATGCAAATAAAGAATAAATTAAACTTATTCCTAAACAACCAGCAATCAATGAATAACTTAACAAGTCTGGAATTTCTCTACTTTTTAAATCATAATAACTAGCCCATATTAATCCAAACAACAATATTATTACAAACAATACTCCGACCATAAAATAACATAATCAACAAGAATTTAAAAGGTTATTGAAAAAAATAAAATAAAAAGAAAAATTTATTGTCTTTTCTTTTTTTTCTTTGCTGCCATTTAAATTCACCTCTCTTTTTTTTATGACTATTTATATTATTACCATGTGCATTTTGTTTATATACTTTTTCTTTTTTTGTTTTTAGTCATTCAAAATCATTTTAAACTCAATTAACTTATTTTTTTTAATGATTTCAATTATTGGTGCTGGTCCGACGGGAAATTATCTAGCATATTTACTTTCAAAAAGAAATCAAGAAGTTCAAGTTTTTGAAGAACATTCGGAAATTGGTAATCCAGTTAAATGCACAGGGATAATAACTCATGAATTAGAAGAATTTATTAAATTAGATAAATCTTTTTTCATAAATAAAATAAACCAGGCTAAAATTTATTCTCCTAATGGGAATTCAATATTAATCAATTTCAAAAAACCCGATTTTGTAGTCGATAGAAAAAATTTTGATCAATATCTTGCAAATATGGCTAAATCTAAAGGTGCTACATATAATTTAAATTCTAGATATGAATCTAATGATGATAAGCAAGTTATTGTTAATGGGATTAGAATAAAATCAGATAAAATTATCGGTGCTGATGGCCCTTTTTCTAGAGTTGCAAAAAATAATAATCTTTGGTGCAATAGAAAATTTGTTACAGGTCATCAATTTACACTAAAAACAAAATGTGAAAAAGATTTAGTAGAATTTTGGTTAGGCACAAATATGTTTGGTTGGTTAGTCCCTGAAAATGAAACTACTGCTCGTGTGGGTGTTGTTACATACAAGAATCCTACTTCTCATTTGGATAAATTAATTCAAAAAAGATGCCCTAATGCAAAAATTATCTCTCAACAATCAGGCTTAATCCCAATTTATAATCCTCAACAAGTACTCCGAAATGGAAATGTTTCTATAGTCGGTGATGCAGCCACACAAGTAAAAGCAACTTCTTTTGGTGGTATTATTCATGGTCTTAAAGCTGCAAAGTTCCTTTCTGAAGATTATAACAATTATCCTAAGCTTTGTAAAAAATATATTAATCCTGATTTGTACATAAGTCTCTTAATTCGTAAAGCTCTAGATAAATTTTCTTCTGAAGAGTATGATGATTTTATAACTTTATTTTATAATACAAAAGTAAAAAATGTTTTAGAATTCAAAAGCAGAGATTATCCTACTAAATTTATTTTAGATTTAATTCTTGCACAACCAAAATTTTTAAAATTTCTTCCTAAACTAATATAATTTATATCTTAATATTGCTCCAATTCCACCAAGTCCATTTAATCTTTTTCCAGCATCATGTTCAGTAGAAATAATATGCACTTCTCCTTGGTTTCTATCAACTTCTTTCATAACATTATCAAGTTCTTTGAATTGTTTTTTCTCTCTTTTATATCTGATATATTCGTCAGTTACTAATAATATTTTTACTGCATGTGTTTCAGCAACTTGTTTGACTTCAATCCATCCATAAGCAGCATTTGCATTCTTTGCTATTTCTTTAAACAGCTCTTCAACAAGTTTCGCTTCTCTAGTTGTTCTATCTCTTTTCAACACTTGTTTGACTTCATCTCTTTTCAAAACTTCTTCAATTGCATTGATTCCAGTAGTATTACATGTAGCAAGGGTTATTTTACTTGCAAGATTAGAATATTTCTTTTTGATAATCTTGGACAAATCTTCTTTCCAAAATGCTGGACTTGCTATTATTATATTAGGTGTTTCATATCTTGTTGCATATTCTTCAATATTTTTTGCAACTTCAGAAAAGAATTCTTTCTCTTTTTTATCCTCAACACCTTTTTTTTCAACATCTCCTTCAACTTCTGCAATCATCTTATAACCAGAATTAGTCAGCAAGGCATAAGTGGCCTCATCTCTTTCTAGAGCAACAATCAATATCTTTTCTCCATGCTCTTGTGAATCCTTGATTTTTTTTAGTTGAAAGTTTGGCCAATTTTCCTTAATTATTTTAATTATACTTCCATTTTCAACATCAATAGTATGATATGAACCTAAAGGCACATCATCCAGCCCTTGTTTAACTTTTCCAGAGATTCTCAAAGAGTTTCCATACATACTAAAATCAATCTTTTCTACTTCTATCTCTAGGTGCACACTCTTTTTGACAACTTTCGCATTTTCATTACTCCCAATCTTAACTTTTCTAAAAGTTATTCCCGAAACTAAATCTTCTACCTCAATAATCTGCGCAAGATACCATAAATCATCTAAGCTCTGAACTAGTACTTTTATCTCTCCTTTCTTCAAATCTTGGAATATGACTTTCATTCTTAAGATTGAAAAAGTTTACATATTAGTAAATCTTTCGATTATCAATTATTACGATAATCAAATTATCTCTAAACCTTTTTCTGACTTCTAAATCTTGAGATATACTAATCCAGTTTTATAATTTCGAACTTCTGAGTCATAATATTTGTTAATTCGAGTTTATATTGTGCCATATTTTCAAATTTTTCACCTTTTTTCATAATAATATAAAAGTAGAATTAGTATTTAATAGTTCGCAAAATCATAACTGGATTAGTATATATGGCTGGTTTACAAGAGCCTGCCCATAGAAGATACTATTATCCTTGCAGAGAGATGTTCTTACTTGCATTAATATGTCCATTGTTTGGACACTATAATAATCAGTATAATCCCAAAAAGATTATAAAGAAGAAAATTCTTTTATTTAATATATGAAGAGTAAAGCACAGTCTGCAATAGAAGTTACAGTAATTGTTTTAATTCTTGCTATTGGTATGGTTGGTTATGTTATCTTATTACCTGAAGATGTTAGAAATGAACTTTTAGATGATTCAGCAACTAGTTCTAGTGATTCTGATGATGTTGATGGTGAAGTCTTATTATCTGAATCCCCTGGATATGTCAGCCCTTCAAAAAGTTCTTCTCATACTCGTTCTTTAGAACCTATCAGATTATATTCTACTACCGAATCTAATATTAAAACTTTAATCTCTTCAATCACAGTTTCAAAAAGCATTATTGGTAATAATTACAAAAGTATAAAATTTGATATTGATAATTTAGAGGAGTTAGAAGAATTAGAATTATTATTCTTTGTTTCTGAATACAAAGGCGACTTAAGAATTAAACTTAATGAACAATTAGTTTATGATGGCGAACTTAATTCTGCTGATCTTCCTATTACTCTTCCAATTGATTCATTGGTTTCTGAAGGTAATGTAATAGAATTTTCAACTGATTTCTCTTGGATCATTTTTTCACCGAACTATTATTTACTACAGGATATTAAATTAATTCAAGATTATTTGGTCGAAGATAAATCTACAACAAGAACCTTTTCAATTGATAGTCCTGATGATATTTCTTCAGTAGTATTAAATTACTTCATTACTTGTAATTCTAATGAAAACGGAATATTAACCATTTCCATGAATAATAGGGAAATGTTCAGTGATAGAATATTCTGTGAATATTTGAATAAAAGAGAACTTTCATTGGAAGAAGATTATATAGCAATTAGTAACACTTTAAAGTTTGAAATTACTGAGGGTGACTATAATATTGAAGAAATCCAAATAACTGAGAAAACAAGAGCTCAAGATTATCCTTCATTTTCATTTGATTTAGATAATGATTTGTATCAAGAAATTGCTTCTGGCGAAAAGGATATTTACTTGAAATTAACCTTTGATGACGATACTTCAGATAAAGAAGCAACAATTTATGTTCAGGATTATTCCTTTGATTTCAATACTGATGCTTCAAGTTACGAGAGAAAGATTTCAACTTATGTTGATGATGGTGCAAACACAATTACGATTGAGTCATTGGAAAGCTTCAAAATAACAAATTTGAAAGTATATGTTGCTTAACATTAAAGCTTTTTAATTAAATAATGATTTTTTTTTATTTATGGAAGCAGACATTTTAAAATTACCTCAAGACGAAGATTTAGTAAGAAAATTACAGGGAAAATTATTAGAGTATGCTGGAAGAATAGAAGAACATAAATATCAACATCCAGAATTAAATAATTATATTGTTTTAAATTCTACTTATAAGGCAATAATTCTTACTAAATTGCTTAGAGAGGGTCAAGTTAATAGTTGGGATTTATCAAAGCAAATGCATAAAAAAATGAGTCCATTAGATGTTAATTTATTTGATAGATGCTATGGTGTAATAGGCTCTTATATTGTAGATCCAAATAATGTTATTGGTGGCACAGGTTTAACTAAAAGAAATTTCACTCCTTCTCAACTTGAAGAAGTTCTTAATCAGTTTAGAATTTAATTTTTATCCAAAATAATTTGGTTCAGAAGTTTTTTCAGTTGCTTCTTGGATGCTTTTAGTTCTCATTAAAAGCTCTTTTTCCATTTCATCAATCTCTTCTGTTAGTTTATTTAAATTCATTTTAAATCCATACTTTTCATTTAGAATATGCAATGTTTCTTTTGCTCCTTTAATCCCTAAATATGCTGGGTGTGCAAAAGTTTGTGCTAATAATGATACTGCAGACAGCTTATTTCTTTGTGCAACACCTAATAATACTCCTGTTACACCTAATATTGGCCCAACTACACTAAAAATTTTATCATTAGCATGTGGAAATGTTTTTATTAAAGCTTTATTTGTCCCAGTAATGTAAACTTTAGGTTTCTTTGGAATTTTTTGTAATCCAATTCCTCCCAATGTAATAATCTCTTTTCCATTATATTTTTTGAACAAATCAACAACTAATTCACAGAATTCATAACATGATGGCTCATCAACAGGCTGTACATCCCCTGTTAAGAATAAGTAATCCTGTTTGTTTAAATTAGCATGATAAATACTTATACAAGGAACATCAATCAAATTCTTTTCATTGATAAAAACAGAATGTGGAAAATAGTTTGAGTATATTTCAATAACCTTTTTTGCTTTTATATTCTCTATTAAAAAATCCATAGCAATCTTACCCACATTCCCAATACCTGGTAAGCCTTCGATTAAAATTGGCTCTTTTATTTCTGGCTTTGCTATATGAACAACTTCAAACTTCATCTACTCAAAGAATTTAGAGGAGTTTATAAGTGTTTTGAATCCATTACTTCCAGTAAAAAATATTTTCTTATTTAATCAGAAGTCTATAGATTTACAACAAATTTAGTTTATCAAGACTTAGCAATGATTAGATATAAAAAATATAATCTAAGTTATTTTACTCAATGTTTTGATGAAATAATTGCAATTATATTCTCTCTGAATCATAATTATTTTTGCTTAAATTGAAAATAGTCCGAGGCTAATTGATTTTTAAGCTAGGTTTATTTGTTCTTTTTTATGGATTCTTCTCCAATGGCCCCATTTATCCTCAGGAGAATATTTTGCAGGTTTCAAACTAATCGTTTTTTCATCACAACAATTTTCTTTCATAGTGAATTTTTTGCATTTATTACAATAGAGAATTTCTTTGCTCATTTTTTCTTTGTTGCTTCAAAGAACCCCTTTCTTTTTTTAATCTCTTTAGAAATAACTTCATTTACTTCTTCCATTTGTTCTTCTGCAACTTTATAATCATTTGAAAAGACCTCAATTTGATATTTTGGTGCAGAAATATATCTTACAACCATTTTAATATCATTTTTCTTTGCAAATTCTTCACCAGCTTTCAATGATTCTTTTATATCTTCAACACCATTTTCAGAAAAGCTTTCAATGTTTAGTATTGAATCAACATTAATTTCTAAAGGTTTAATTTTATCTTGCACTATTTTAACAAGAACATCAGCTTCTATTTTTTGAAATTTTAATTCTTTAATAACATCATATCCATTAACTGAGATTTCATTGAATGCAATCTGTAACAATCCAAAATGATCCATTAATTTTATTCCAATTCGTTCATAAGCTCCTTTTAAATCCGTTTTTAATTCTTTTCCAATATATTCCAATAACTTCTCAGATTTTGCTTCTTGTTTATACTCTTCATTTTTTCTATTTCGCAAGGACATAGGTACTCTTCTTAGGGATAAATCAACTTGTTTTTTTTCTATATCAACTCTTAAAACTAAACAAACTAATTTTTTCTCCTCAGCAACATAATCTCTAATGTTCCTAATTCTTCCTGGAGCAATCTCAGAAATATGAATCATACCATCTTGATTTTGGTATTCATCTAAATCTACAAAAATTGAATGAAATAAAATTTTCTTAACTGTACATAAGACAATACTATTTTCTTCTGGTAATCCTTTCTTCTTATAAAACATAAAATTAGAATAAAATTAAGTCTTTAAAAATGTTTACTTTAAGTCTTCTAATGGTCTTGCAACCAATGAAATTTTTCCGCCTGTAGGTTTAGCAATTAATTCACCACAAACCAAACATTTGATTTCGCTTGATGCTCTATCAAATACAACTTGTTCATTTTTACATTTGCATTTAATTTTAATAAAATTTCCTCTAGGTTCCATCTTATACAAACTCCAATTTTTTTGTTCTTATCCCAAATGCTTGAACTTGTGATTTCCCACAAACACTACACTTATATCTTAAATCAGTTTTTTTAGAAGTCTTAGCTCCAGTTCTTTTAAACTTTGAAATTGCTGGCCTTGAATATTTTCCATGATTTCCGAATCCCCTTTTTAGACCTCTAGCCATCATTCTAGAATTAGATCCTCTTGACATAGGTCTTGCAGTACTTCTAGTTCTTTTCTTTGAATCTGCAACTTGGGTTTCAGTATGCTTTTTACACTTTGGGCAATATCTTTTAATTTTCTTAGGGATTTTCATCTTTTGCTTGTCCTGTGCTTATTAACATTCCCGCAACCATAAACGGTAATTCTTGTGTTTCTCCAACTTTGTATGGCCCATAAACGTTCAAATCGGGTCCAACAAACTCTGGCACATCATTAAGCACTAATACTAACTTGCTATCAGTTTTCTCCTCTGTTTTTAAATCTTTCTGTTCAACCAGCTTAATTTCAGGCATTTTATTTTCCAAGATATTATTAATAATTCCTTTCCTATACGAGTCAAACATATCTTTTAGTCCACAATATAAAGCATACTCTTCAGGTAACATTGTTGAAGTATCTTGTAAATTCTGGCTCCTAGATGAAAACAATGCAAATTGTATAATTTTAGTCTCTCTTTTTTCATACAATTCCTTCAAAATTTTGATAACATTTCTTAATTGCGTTTGCGTTTTCTCTAATTCAGTGGATGCGAATATACTATTTTTCTTTGCTTGTGATTCTAAGATAGCCAGTTTTTCTTGTAAATATTTGATAACACTTGCATAGAAATTTTCATCAACTTTTTGCAATTCTGCTCTATACTTTTCCTTCCTTAAGATCTCATAAAGAATTTCATAAGTTATAACTACATCTCCCATAATTTCACTTATTTTACTAGATTTAAATTGATTTCTATAATTTGAGATACCTTTTTAAATTTCCGTGGTATATTTTAAAAAATGCACCTTAAAATATATATCTTTAGGCATGGTCAAAGCGTATATAACCGTGATAAACGCTTTACAGGTTGGAAAGATTCTAAGTTAACTACATTGGGTGTTAAACAAGCTAAAATTATTGGAAAAAAACTTAAAAATAAAAAAATTGATGTAGCTTTTCAAACTCATTTATCTAGATCTAAAGACACATTAAAAGAAGTCTTAAAATTTCATCCTGAATGTAATCAAATTATTATTGATGATAGAATGATTGAACGCAATTATGGAAAATTAAATGGTCATTCCCATTCTTTAATTATAAAACAATATGGCCAAGAAAAATTCAATCGTTGGCATAGAGATTATAATTATCCACCTCCAAAGGGAGAAAGCATAAAAATAGTTGAAAAAAGAGTGAAATCATTCATAAAAGATTTAATTAAGTTCATGAAAAAAGAAAAAGTTAATGTAGCCTTATCAGCCCATGGAAATTCAATGCGCCCTTTTAGAAAATATTTTGAGAAATTAAACAATCAACAAATGATGGATCTTGAAAATCCTTGGGACGATTACTTTGTATACGAAATAAAATGAAAATCAAACAAATACCTGAAGATTTTATTGTTAAAGAAAATCTCAAAATAAAAATAGAACCGGGAAAATATTTTTATTATAAATTAACCAAAAAGAATTGGAATACGTTAGATATTATTAAAGAAATTTCTTATAGATTAAAAACCAAAGATATTGGTTATGCTGGTATTAAGGATCGTAATGCCTTAACCACCCAATATATTTCGACTACTAAAAAGATTGACTTTAAGATTAAAGATATTGAATTTGAATACTTTGGTACTGGGAAAGAAAGGATTTATCTAGGTTTTTTAGAGAGTAATGAATTCGTTATTACTATTCGTGATTTAGATAAGCAACTAAAAGCCCCTAAAGAAATGATAAATTATTTTGGTGAACAAAGGTTTAGTGAGAAAAATCCCTTGATAGGAAAATTACTAATTAAAAAACAATTTAAAGAAGCATGCTTAGAACTTAATTTAAATATTGAAAATAATGATGCTATAAAATCTCTTCGTTCTTTAGGATTAAAAGAATTAAAGTTCTATATTCATGCATATCAAAGCGAACTTTGGAATCAATTAGCAGAGAAATCAAAGAAGAAAATAATCCCTATTATTGGTTTTTTAACTGATGGTAAGGATTATGATATAATCTTAAAAAAAGAAGGCATTACAACGAAAGATTTCATAATTCGAAGCATTCCAGAAATTAGTTCTGAAGGCTCTGAAAGACCAAGAGTTATGGAAATAAAAAATTTCAAAAGTTTAGAATTTACAGATGACGAACTGAATTCAGGAAAGAAAAAACAAATCGTCTCATTTAAAATTCCAAAAGGCTCTTATGCAACAATAGTAATAAAAAATTTAAAAAATTAAAATTTAATTTTTACATCTTTCTTTTCTTCTTCTGTAACTTCAAACATAGTTTTTTGTTGCAATTTCATAAAGTTTGCGATTACACTGTCTGGAAAAGATTCCTTTTTGATGTTATAATTATTTACAGATTCATTATAGAATTCTCTCCTATCAGATAATTCATTTTCTAATCCACTTATCCTCTGTTGAAGTTGCATGAAATTTTCATTTGCTTTCAAGTTTGGATAGTTTTCTGCTACTGCAAACAAGCTTTTCAAAGCATGAGATATTTCTCCATCAGCTTCAGCTTTCTGAGAAATTGTTTTAGCTTTCAAAAAGTCTGTTCTAGCCTTAGTCAATTCCGTCAGCAAACCTTTCTCATGTTTCATATATCCTTTTACTGTCTCGATTAATTTTGGCAATTCATCGCTTCTTTGTTTCAACAAAACATTGATATTTCCCCAAGCTTTCTCTATGTCATTTTTTAGTCTTACAAATCCGTTGTATATCATAACAATATATCCTACGAATATAACTGCTAAGACTAATATCCCAAATCCAATTATAATTCCTATCATTTTTTTCCTCCTATACTATTTGTAATCCTAATGCAAATCCCATAACTGTTAATATTATCCCTAATATTAATGTAACCCCAATTGTCCAATTATGAGCTTTTAACAAAGCCTTTTCATCTTTGTCTGAAATAAAGTATACTTCTTTTCCTTTTTGAATCATAATATCCTGCTCATTTTTTATTCCTTTCCCTTCTTCAACGTATGGATTATCATCTGCAGTACCTATAATAAATAATTCTTGGTTAGGTTTAATAATATATTCTCTGAATCTTAAATTCCTTCCAAAACCAAAAAAGGTTGAATGTTTTATATCTCTTGCTTCTAAAAATTTTTTTATACTTGGAGATAATGCCTTTGTTTCATTGTCCATAGGAATATCAATCTCAGCTTTTGTAGGATCAACAAGTACTTTTCCGGTTGCATCTTTCAAATAAAAATTTTCCTTAAGAATTTCATTTTTAATCATAACCCAGGATTTAGATTTCCATTTTTGTCGATATTCTTCAATAGTATACCTACAATAAACACAATCTGTTTTTGAAAATGGGCTAGAAAATTTTTTAATTAATTCAACTTTCCCAAATATTTCCACTAATCCCATAGCTAAGGATCTGATTTTAGAAGTAGCAAGCCCTTCAATTAATCTTTTTCTTTTTAATTTACTATAACTTATCACTAACAAGAAAATTCCAATTATTAATAACAAAATTGCTAGAAATATTGATTCCATCTCAATTAACGAATTAATTCATTCTTATATATTTACCTTTCCTAAAGCTTTATATAACCTTATTTGCCCTATTTTGACTATGTTTGGCTTCCTAAAAGATAAGATTAAAGGTGCAATAAAGAATGTTACTGACCGGTTTGATAAAGAGGCAGAAGTAGTCGAGACTAAAGAAGAAAGAAAAGAGATTAAGAAAGTAATTAAAGAAGAATTTTTTAAATCCAAAGAGGAAAAAGGCACATTAACTTTAGAAAAGGAATTAGAGTTAGCTAAAGATTATGCTTTTGATAAAGATGATTTTCCTAAAGACCATATGGATCGTTGTCTTGAGAATGCTAAGCAAATCGCTAAAAAAGAAGGTAAAGATATTTCTAAAAAAATTAAAGAAATTGAAAAAATCTATAAAAAAGAAAAGCCAAGAGATTTAGTTAAAGAAGTTGCCAAAGAAAAGTCAAATATTTTTGGAAAAATTTCTCAAGTTATTACTACCAAAAAAATTTCAGAATCACAATATGATGAATTATTCTGGGAATTAGAAGTTGAATTATTAGAAAACAATGTAGCTTTCGAGGTTATAGAAAAAATTAAAGATGATTTAAAACCAAAATTAGTTGATGTTCCTATTTCTCGTTCTAAGGTTGAAGAAACAATTGAAGAGTCTTTAAGAGATAGCATTAGTGAATTATTAAGCTTTGAAAATATTGATTTAATCAAAGAAATAAGATCAAACAAAGAAAAACCTTATGTTATAGTCTTCTTAGGCACAAATGGTTCAGGAAAAACTACAACAATTTCTAAGGTCGCGAACTATTTAAAAAATAATAATATTTCATGTATTCTAGCAGCAGCAGATACTTTCAGAGCTGCAGCAATCCAGCAATTAGAAGAACACGGAAAAAAACTGGAATTAAAAGTAATAAAGCAAGATTATGGTGCAGACCCAGCAGCAGTTTGTTTTGATGCAATCAGTCATGCAAAGAGTCAGCATATAGACTGTGTTTTGATAGATACTTCTGGTCGTTTGCATAGTAACAAAGATTTAATGCGTGAATTAGAAAAAATAATTCGCATAGCAAAACCAAATTTAAAAGTTTTAGTTGCAGAAAGTATCACAGGTAATGATGCTGTAGAACAGGCCTTACAATTTAACGAATTCATAGGTTTAGATTCAGTGATTTTAACTAAAAGTGATATTGATGAGAAAGGTGGAACAATTATTTCCTTTTCTTACATGACAAAAAAACCAATTTTATTCTTGGGAATTGGCCAAAATTATAATGATCTAAAAGTTCCTGAAAAGAAAGAAATTCTTAAAACTTTAGGTTTTTGAAAATTTTTCAGCTAAAGAAACCTTTTTAATTCTATATTTATTCCAAAAAGCTCATGAAAGTCTTCGTAAAAACTTATGGTTGTACATTTAACAAGAGAGATGGCCAAGCAATTGAAGGTGTTTTAGCGAAAGCTGGTTTTAGTTTAATCAATAATGAAAAAGAAGCAGATATAATCATAGTAAACACTTGTGGAGTAAAATCAGTAACTCAGAATAAAATTATAAATTACATTAAATCTTTAAAAAAACCCACTTTTGTAGGTGGCTGTCTTACTAAAATGATTGATTTCTCAAAATTAAAGGTTCATATCTTTGATACTAACACAATCTCACAACTTCCTAATCAAATAAAAAATAATCTTAAAACAAACATTTCAAATGAAAAAGAGAATCACTTAAAACTTCCAGTGATTGAAATAAAAGATTTACAAATTATTCCTATAGCTGAAGGATGTTTAGGCAATTGTAATTATTGTTCAGTCAAGTTTGCTCGTGGAAACTTACACTCTTATCCTATTGAAGAAATAGTCAGTTCAATTCATGCAAAGAAAATCCTTTTGACATCTCAAGATAATGGCTGTTATGGTCTTGATATTAATACTAATTTAATTGAATTATTAAATAATATTTTAAAATTAAAACAAGATTTCAAATTAAGAATCGGAATGATGAATCCAGAACATGTAATAAAAATGCTTCCTAAATTAATTGAAATTTACAAAGATCCAAGAATAATAAAATTCATTCACATTCCAGTACAATCTGGTTCAAATAAAGTTCTCAAAGAAATGAATCGTAAATATAAAATAGAAGACTTCAAAAAAATTGTAAATGAATTTAGAAAAACAATTCCAAATATTTGTATTTCAACAGATATTATCGTCGGCTATCCTACAGAAACTGAAGAAGATTTTATAGAAACAAAAAAATTATTAGAAGAATTTGAATTAGAAGTAGTCAATATTTCAAAATTTGCTCCAAGACCAAAAACTTTGGCTTCTCAACTAAAACTTATCTCAACAGAAATTATGAAAGAAAGAAGTAAAATATTATTTAATATAATAAAAAATTAAAGATTTTTAGAAGCCACACTTACATCCTTCATATTTTTCCAGGCCATATTAAACATATTACTCATAGCTCCAGAAAAGTATGGTGTGTTTACCCAAATACCTACATCATATGTTGGATGAACATCTTTATCGTCCATAACCATGAACACAAGTTCTTGTTCATCAACAATACAAAATCTAGCATCCATTTTTTCAACAGCTTTTACCTTTGCAAATTCACCAAATTCTTTTGCAACTTCTAAACTATCTTTATCTAATGGTGCTGCAATTCTAATATCAACACCTTTTTTAGCAAGGGCTTGCATAGTTGATTTCAATGCTTCAGATTTTCTAATTAAACCCTTTGAAGATGTCATTAAATAAACACTCTTTTTTGCATTCTTAATCATAGTTTCCATATGCGTATAAATATTATGTCTTCCTCTTAATGCTCCAGATAAATCCGAAGGTTCAACAAATTCAATTCCTTGTTTAAACAAAGACTCTAATTCATTCAAAACATCTCCACCTTTTAATCCTTCTAATTTTTTAACTTGTTCTTTAGCATCTCTATTAACTAATTTTTTTGCTCTTTCAACAACTTCACCAGGTTCAACTGCAACATAATTTAATGGTTTCCCTAATTTCATTACAATAAAACCTTTCTTTTCTAAACTTTCTAGAACATCATAAGTTCTACTTCTTGGAACATCACTAATTTCTGATAATTCACCTGCAGTAGAAATTCCTCTGGACAACAATGCAGCCCAAATTTTAACTTCATATAAATTCAAATTGAAAAATTGCCTCAATTGATTTAAAAACTCTTCTTTGACTATCATTTTTTCCCCCCTGTGGGATTCACCCCTCTTTTTTTTGATTATTAAGTTATAGTAACGATTAGCTACTATCACTGAACAACATTAATCTAAACTAATATTTAAACTTATCTGTAAATATTCACTTAACTTTAAAATTCACTCTTGTTTCAGGCGACAGATTTGTCACTTTTGTTCTTGGTAAAATTTTTCAATTTCTTTTAAAGTAGATATATCCCTAATCCCTTTATCATTCCTTAATCTAATTATTCTTGGAAATCTTAATGCATATCCTGATGAATAACCTGGTGATTGTTGAATTTCTTCAAAAACAATTTCAACAACAACTTTTGGTTTTAATTTTACTTCTCTTCCTTTTTCTTGAATAATATTTTTTTTCAATTCTTCCGTTAATTCTTCATAAGAAACTCCATCTTCAGATTTTTCTTTTAGTCCGCTTCCAACTTTTCCAATCTCTTTTAACTGATCTCCATCTCTGCATGCAACAATAAAACTACTTAACCAATTTGCTCGTTTACCTTCTCCCCATTCTGCTCCAACAATAATTAAATCTAAAGATTCCATTACAGGTTTTATTTTTACGCCTTGTCCAACTCTTTTTCCAGGTTTGTAAGTACCTTGGATACTCTTCATCATGATTCCTTCATGTCCTTTTTCTAAACATTCTTGATAATATTTTTTTACTTTCTCAACATCACTAGTAATCATTTGTTCAATCAACTCTACTTTTCCTTTTTCGTCGTGAATAATCGCTTTCAATCTTTTTCTTCGTTCTTCAAAACTTTGATTTAACAAACTTTCTCCGTTCAATTCAACAACATCAAAAACATTTACAACTACAGGTAAGCTTTTTATCAAAACTTCTACATTATATTTTCTTTTAATTCTTTGTGAAATATTTTGGAATGAAATAACTTTTTTTGTTTTAGGATCAATACCTACAACTTCACTATCTAGAATAAAATCCTTGGATCTAACATTTTCTTTTATTGCTTTAACAACATCCGGAAATTGTTTGGTAACTTCTTCTAAATTTCTTGTATAAAGTTTAATTTCATCTTTTTTCCTATGTATTTGTACTCTAAACCCATCAAGTTTAGGTTCAATCATTGCTGGTTTTCCAACAATCTCAAATCCATCTTCGATATTTTTTGCTTTAGGATACAACATAACTTTTATGGGCTTACCAACAACCAACTCTAAATGCTCTAATGCTTTGTGTCCATGTACCATCAGCATTTCAGCCATTAATCCAAAATCGTTTGTCACATTAAAAGCATCTTGTAATTCTTCTAAGGCCTCATTATAATATTCTCTTGCTTCTTTCTCATTCTCAAAATTCATTACTTCTTCTTTATACTCCTTTTCTTTGTTTTTTACAAAATCTTTTTCTAACTCATTCTTACAATTCAAACATTCTTTAACAATCGGATTCCACTGTCCACATTTAGTACATTTAATCATAATTCCAACAATAGGTTTATGAAATGCCCATAATAATGAATCTCTAATCATAGAATTTCCAATACCTGCTCTCATATCTTCAGCAATTGTACGAACAATATATTTTGCTTCCAAGATTGAAGCACTTCCAAGCAATTCAGAAACTAACGCAATCTTTTTTTGTACAGTTCCTTCTCCTTCGAGCTCTGCTAACTTAGAAATATTTTCAAATACTTTTTTTACAGTTAAATCTTTTCTAAATAATGTGACTTGTTTTTTATTTTCAATTAAAGCTTCAGCAACTAATCCTAAGTCCCCTCTTTTTTTCCATTCTTCTTCAATTTTTTCAGTTTGTTCTCCAGTTGCACTTGCGATTGCCTTTACTAATAGTTTGGAGCTCATCCCAATTTTTCTATCATCCCATTGTGCAAATACTCTCCCTTGTAACAAATATATAATTTCTCTAATATCTTCACGTTTACATTCTCTTAGAAATCTATAAAGTATGAATGTTTTTTCTAGTCTTTTACTAGTATTTTCAAGACGTTCATAAATTTCAGCTAATTTTTGGTATTGCATCGAAAAACTTAATAAGCTTAAATATTAATAAATATTTGGATGGCCTTTGATTTATTAGGTGGTGGTGCAATAACTTTTGTTTTAATTGCAGTTGTTATTTTAGTAATTGTTATGTTTTATAGAACCTTTTTTGGTAATAAACCTCTAGGTAATTTGCTTGGTAGTGCTTCAAAACATATTGGTGGTATTTTCAAAGGTGTTGCTGGTTTAAGAAATTCTGTTAAAGGAATGCGTAATAATGAACGGGGATATAATAAGGATAGAAAAAAAATAGCTGGAATATCAAGTTCTGTTGATTCTCAATTGAAAACAGTTACTGAAGAAAAAGATTTTAATTCCGTTCGTGTTAATACAATTAAAGAAGAAATAAACCAAATAAAATCTATGGCCTTAGATGACCTTAAAATATCAAATAATCTTTTAAAAGAAGCCAAATTTGGAAATCCTATTGTTAAAGAATTGAAAGATATAATCCCAGAACAAAATCAAATTGAAGCTAAGGTAACTTTTTTAGAAGGACGCTTAATGAAGCACAATCTAAATTTTCCAGAACTCCAAGTTATTAAAACTCTCGCTGAAGAAATAAAAAGTTCATATGCAAGAATTATTGAATTAGAAATGCAAGAAACCCAAATTGATGTTAACTTGGTTGAAATAATAAATTTTAGAATCCCTGTTATTCAGCAATTGCTAAATTTGATTGATGCAACACTTTCCTTATTAGACCAAGATCCTCCTTTAGAACATGTTTCAGAAATGGAAAAAAATCTTATTCAAATAAAAGCAACTAGTTCTTCTTTAAGTCAATATTCTTTAGATTCCTTGCTTGAAAGAAAAGAACAGATTATTGAACAAATCTTACAAGAGTTAACACAAATTCAACAACGTTCTGTAGCACAAGAAGAAATAAAAAAAAGAGCTACAATCTTTATTCAATCTGAGATTGCAAAAGGAGCAGCTTCTAGAAAAAATCTTCTTTAGTAGTAAGTAATAAGTCAGCTCATTTCTTTATAAATTAATTTCAATTCTAATTTCTTAAAAATACAATAGGTGGTATCGTACTTAATGGTGTAATACTATTTTGCTTGATTAGACTTATTACTTACCCTTAGTATAAACATTTATAAACTTATTATTATAATATCCTATCATGCAATTTAAAGAGGTTTATCTCAGTAGAAGATCTATTCGCCGTTACAAAGATAAAGAAGTTCCTCTTGAAACTATTGCAGAAATAATTGATTTAGCTTCTTATGCTCCTTCTTCGGGGAATATCCAAAATTGGCGTTTGGTTGTTATAACAAGCACAGAAACTAAACATGAGATTATGGAATCTTGTTTGAATCAAGGTTGGATGATGGAAGCACCTGTATTTATTGTTGTTTGTAACGATTATGAAAAAGTTAAGAATCATTATGGAAAACTCGGAAAATTATATAGCATCCAAAATTGTTCTAACATTGCATTCGGTTTAACATTGGTTGCAAAAGAACATGGTCTTGGTTCTTGTTGGGTTGGTGCATTTGATGAAGAAGCTGTTAGAAGAATTTTAAAAATTCCGGATAATATGGACCCAGAAATAATTATTACTTTGGGTTACGCAGAAGAAATTAAAAGCCCTTCACTAAGAGATATTCCAAATTATATTACATTTTTTAATTATTGGGGAAATAAAACTTTTCCATTCAAATCTCATATTGGTAGATTAAAACAAGCAATTAAAAAACCATTTAATAAGAAATAAAAAAATAATTATCTTTTAGCTTTTTCTGGTAATGGTCTCTTAATAACAATAGGTAAAATCCCTTCTTCAAATTCTCTCTTTGCAATATTTATTGGATTATATTTTAATTTTTCCAAATCATCTTTATCAAGTTTCAATAATATTGGTGCACCCATTGCAATTTGTAAAGCTCTTGCTCCAATAATCCTTGCCCTTTCATATTTTGTATATTCAGATATTTTCATTTGAAGTACCTCCTAATCTCTTTGGTTTTTTCTTCAGCAATGTCTATCATTTTAAATATTTCCTCAGCTCTTAAAGCCATACTTCCACCTTTTTGCATTGCACAGATTTTTCCATTTTCTAAAATTACAATACTCAGTCTTGCATCAGAAGCTAGTTCTTCTTCCTGTGTTGGGTCTACTAAGAATTTTTCTCCAATCATCCAAACAGTACAACTTATTGGCATTTTGGTTAAAGGCAATTTTTCTTTACCTTTTTCTTTGTAATTGATTTTATCTTCTTCCAATACTGGGAAGTTAGCATCTTTTATTGCTGCTAATGCTGCCATGTAACAAGCATCGAATAAATTTCCATCAGCATTTATTGGATAAATATCAATAAACACTAACCAAACTTTTTCTCCTTCTCTAACACAAAATTTTTTGAAATCTAAAGCTTTACTTTCTCTGATTCCTCTATCTGTTACTCTTGCAAGCTCAATTGCATTAATACTTGGTGGTCCAGATTCAAACAAAGATGAAGCCATTGGAATCAGTTCAACATTTACCATAATTGAACCTTCATCAGATTTATCTGGAAATGGTGTTCCAAGTTCCATCTTAATACCAGCTAGAACTTCAGTATCTCCAATCTTTACTCTTGCAGAACCTTCTGCTGATCTAGATGAAATACCATACTCAACTTCTATTTTTCTATATTCCTCAAATTTTCTTCCATCAATTCTTTTATTTTGAGTAATTATTGATTCCATATATTCTTTTGAAACTATCATTGTTTTGTCTCCTCATATTTAGCCTTCAAAACTTGTTTTTGTATTTCATAGATTTTAAGACAAGCTTCTTTTCCAAATTCTATTGCTTTTTTCAAGTCTTCTTTAGAAATTTCTCCATCTAATTGCAATAAAGTTATTTCTCCTGTTCTAGGAGTCATAGCAATCGGAATATCAACAGCGCCACCTTCATAATCTTCTTCAGAATAATCTAAATCCGCAACAACTTGATCTCCAACTAATCCACAAGATATAGCACATACAAGATCTTTCATTTCAAATCCTGCGTCTGCTAATGCTAATGAGGCTGCACAAATTCCTGCGCATCTTGTTCCAGCATCAGTCTGTGGTAATTCTATAAAAACATCAATTGCAGCTTTTGGAAATTCGCTTAAATCCAAAATATTTTCAAATGCTTTTTCAATAACCATTCCAATTTCTTTTCCTCTTCTATTTGTTCCTGGTCTAACTCTATCCCCAGAACCTGAAAATGCCATCATATTATAATTGCATCTTAATATTGCTCTGTCTGGTTTTTGTAAGAACTTCGGAAATACATTATTAGGTCCATAAACTGCTGCGATAGCAATAGTTTTTCCGATTTGAAATTTTGCTGAACCTACTGCATTTTTAATTACTCCAACTTCTGCTGTGATTGGTCTAGTTTCATTGAACTTTCTTCCATCGTTTCTTTTAGCGTATTTCATTTTTGATTCTCCAATTTATTTTTTTCAAGGAATTCCCCAACTCTTTCAGTAAGTCCACTGGTATGCGCCTTTTCTGCAATCAAATAAATTGCATCTGTTGCAAGTTTTTCAGCTTCGGGACTTGAACCTCTAATCCAAATTCTTCCATTCTGTCCTACGAATAATGTACATCCAGTTTTATCTTTGATTAATCCAATCATACTTCCTTGCTTTCCAACAACTCTTGGAATTTTGAATGGTGTAATCTCAATAACTCTACCACCATTTAATTTTCTTAATCCTGGTGCTTTCATAGTTAAGTCGATATTTCCTTCTTTGGTTACGTTAGCAACTTTTGTTATAATTACATCTCCGACTGCAAAATAATCACTTAGGCTCGCACCTCTTTCAATAAATTCCGCTGTTGCATCCTTCATTGATAGTGATCCTTCATATGGATATCCAACATCAACAAACCAAGAACTATAAGACATATCTTTTACAACTCCAATTATGGTATCATCTCTTTTTGGGAGATATTTTCCTGCTAATGGAACGATTTGTACAACTCTTCCACTTGCATTTACCAATCCTAATCGAGAAGCAATTATATTTTCTCCTTCTCTAAATGTACCTTTTCCAGGTAAAAAATCCATTCCATCTGCCAGAATTTCACCTGGTACAACAATCTGTTTTTCTACTACTACTAATTTACTCATTTTATTTTTCTCCTTATTTTTTATTTAATATTTTAATATCAACATCCCCTTTTGTTAGCTTGTTTAGTTCATTTTCAATTTCTTCTTGAATTCCTGCTGGAATTTCAACAATTGCTATCAAATTTCCATTGTCTTTCCAATCTTCTTTGATAATCTTGGTCTTTCTTTTTAGCAAATTCAAAACTGAACTTGCATAACTTGCAGAAACATCTATTTCAAGCTCTCTTGTCTCCAATTTTATTGGTATTAATGGTCTTAATTCTTTTATTACATTTTGAATTTCATGTTCTAATGTTTCAAACTCATTAATCTTTATTTTTGCTTGTTCCATTAACATTTCAATTCTTTGTGGCGGAAATGGATTTCCGGTTTTTGCATCTACTGCATTTGTATGTATAAAATAAATAATCTGTTTTCTTTTTATTTCTCTAAGCTTAGCTTTATGTTCTGCAGTTAATTGGATTTCTCCTTTCTTCAAAATTAAATCAATAATCACATTTTCATCAATAGTCTCAAATGCTTTTTTGATTTCTTCTACATTAGCTTTTTTTGCTTTTCTTACATCAACAAATATCCCATTAGATGCAACTACTTCATTTAAATCTTTTATTTTTCCAGCCCTATAATCTAAAGCTTTTTCACAATCTACAAGTATCTCAAAGTTTAAATTTCCCTTTTTAATCCTTGCAATTATTGCTTCTTCTAAGTTTGCCATTTTAAATTTTAAATTTTTTCTTATCAATTAATTGATAAGTTTTTTCTTTTGTGTCAATATAAGCTCCATCAATTCTTCTCAAATCGAAATCTTTTCCTAATACTTTTTTTAATGCCCTTATACAAAGTTTTATTCCTTCGTCTGAGCTCATTCCTTCAGAGTATTCTTTGTGTAAAATTTCTTTTACTGGATCAGCAGCTTCTCCTAATGCTGTTGCTTTGTATTCAAAGAAAATTCCTGTTGGCTCTGTTCCATATAAACAAGGTTTTTCATCATCTATTCCTATGAACAAAACAGAAACTCCAAATGGTCTTGCTCCACCATATTGTGTATAAGATTGATATATATCCGAAATTTCTTTTACTAATGTTAAAGTTTCAATTGGTACTGAATATGTGATTTGATGTTGTTGTGCAATCAATCTTGCTTTTTCAACTAAAATTCTTCCATCCATAACATACCCAACTGCTGTTGCTCCTATGTGTTTGTCAATTTGAAAAACTTTCTCTACTGAATCAGATACAATTAATTTATCTGCAATTCTTTTATCAGCAACAATTACAACTCCATCTTTACATACAACAGCGATTGCAGTTGATCCTTGTTTCACAGCTTCCTTTGCATATTCTACCTGTAATAATCTTCCATCGGGGCTAAACATTGTACTCGCTCTATCATACCCCATCATTTGATTTGTTCCTTCCATTTTTCATACCCTCCTTTCAAAAGCACTGATTCCTTACTTTTTCTATTGATCCTGATAATGCTAAGCTCTTGATTATAATTTTTTCTTCTTTAACTAATGCTATTGATGCTTTTAATTCATCAACACTATTTGTATTTACTTTGATGATTCCTTTATTATTTTTCCAATCATTCATGAATCTAATTCCTGCTTTAGCTATTCCAATCTCCCCAACAAGTCTTTTCATACTATTCTCTATTAGAACTTGAATTTCTTTAGAATCTAACTTTTTTTCTGATTCAACTTCAAAAGCTAGATAACGCTTTTTTTCTCTCAAACTAGGCATTAAAAGCCTCAACTTCATTTTTACTAGAACTCTCCGTTTTTCTTCTCTCTCTACATCACTTTCAAAAGTAATTGCCCTTTATATACTTTTTGAATACCTTTATAAATCCTCTAATTCTCCAAAAATCATGTTAAATCTCATAGGAATTGGTTTAAATGATGAAAAAGACATAACTTTGAAAGGCTTAGAGCTAGTCAAAGAATCAGATTATATATATTTGGAGAATTATACTTCTACATTACAATATCCAATAGAAAAATTAGAACAATTATACAGAAAAAAAATAATTTTAGCTGAGCGTAAATTTATAGAAGATGGTTCAGTTATAATCGACCAAGCATCAAATTCAATTGTTTCCATATTAATTATTGGTGATGTCTTTTCTGCAACAACCCATATTTCATTATACCTACAAGCTTTAGAGAATGATATTCAAGTACAAATTATTAACAATGCTTCAGTTTTAACAGCCATAGGTATAACAGGTTTAGAATTATACAAGTTTGGTAAAACAACTTCTATTCCTTTTCATGAAAGTAAAACTCCTCTGGAAGTTATTGAAAAAAATTATCCTTTGCATACTTTATGTTTACTTGATTTAGTTCCAAAAGAAAAACATTTCATGGAATCTTCAGAAGCTTTAGAAAAATTATTTTGTTTGGGTTTCAAGAAATATACAAAAGTAATTATTTGTGCACAGCTTGGTTCCAAAAATCCAACAATAATTTACACAGAAGCTGAAAATATCAAACCATTAAACAAATTTCCACAATGTATAATCGTTCCTGGAGAACTACATTTTATGGAAGAAGATATGTTAGAAAAATACAAAATTTAATGATTTATTAAAATGTTTATATCCCCAACAAATAGCCCTATAAACTCCTTTTATGTTACTAATACCAACAAAGTTAATACTACCAACCAAAAAGCTTATTAATCTATTATTCGTTTGTTAAACCAACATGGATGAAAGTAAACTTTTAAAAAATATTGAATTAATTCATCATTCTGCAGATTTGGTTTTTAATAATCAAGATTACACTTCCGCAACAATTCTTTATTTCAAAACTTTATTATGTGTTTTAGATTATATTTTATTGAAAAGATTAGGAAAAGCTCCAAAGGATCATACTGAAAGATTGAGAATGTTAGAAGAATCTCAACCGAATTTATTCGAATTACTAGATAAATATTTCAAAGTTTATAGGGATACTTATTCAATTTCAATAGATAAACAAATTTGCGAGGAGATAAGAAAAAATGTCAAAAGAATTATTGAAGAATACAAAATTTAAATCAGTTGTAAAATCATTTTTTAAAAATCATGATTTGATAGATATAATCTTTTTCGGTTCAGCAATTAGAAATAAGGATAATCCTAATGATATTGATGTTTTAATTTTATTTAAGGATAAAATCGATTCAGATATTAGTTATGAATTAAAAAAAGAATTTCGTTCTGCAGGTTTTGAAGTTGAAATATCTTCTATTAATTATGAAAAATTAATTAGTGGAAATTTTTTACCCTCTGAAGGCATAATTTCTGATGGTTATAGTTTAATTTATAATAAATTTATCTCTGAGGGTTTAGGTTATATGCATTTTCATTTATTTAGATATGAACTTCAAGCTTTGAATAAATCAGAAAGAATGAGATTTTATTATAGCTTATATGGCAGAACAAAAGACCAAAAGGGTATGATATCAGAACTTAAAGCTATTAAGTTTTCAGAAACAATTTTATTATGCCCTTCAGAAAATTCAGATAGAATGAAAGTTTTTCTAGATTCCTGGAGAATTAAATATTTAGAGTTTTCAATTTTAATCCCATTGAGAATAAAATCAATTATTAAATCCTAAAAAATATTAAAACGGTTCCTATATGGAAAGCTTTCAAAATAATTTACCTCTATCTAGTTACAAATAATAGAAAATTATATAAACCTCCACATTTACAGAAAACTTATCAAAATCAAAAGGAAATTAAAAAAATGTCAAATATAATTCAAATCGGTGATGTTCAACTTCATAGGTTTCCAGATAATGGTTGCTTACCATTAGAAGATTGTTATCAAATGTGTGAGGATGCTGGGTTGGTGGTTGCCTCAGCAAAAGATCTTGCTCTATTGCGTATCAAACACAATGGACCCCATTTTTTTAATGCTTGGAGCAAAATTAAAGGTGCTACTAATACTATTGTTGGTACTTGTTTATTGGAAGGTAAGCCAACTATTGTTGTTGCCCATGCAAAACATCCTTTGATGACTGCAGAAGCCATTGCAAAATTTAAAAAAGATCCAAAAACATATGTTAATAATGCAATCCTTATTCCTGAACAAGTAATCATAGATTTTATTGGGCCTTATAGAAATAGTACTGAAAAAGTGCGTGATGTTTGGGTTATACAGGGTAAAGAAGGGATTTCATTATCTTCAGGTTTTGTTCCTGCTACAGTTGAAGCAACAAGAAGAACTCTTTTAAGACCTTTCATTGGTTCTAATGCTGATGAAAATGTAATAAAATATTTTAAGGGATATTTTAGGCCTAATATTGCAGTAGTTTTTAATAAAAAATTAAATAATAATCCATTTTTTTTTAACCATTTGGTCATTGGCGTCAACTACTACTATGTTCCTAGCCACCGTTACTACGAAAATGACTGCGTCTTTGGGATGCTATCGTCCACACAAAAAACTCTAACAGAATTATTGTAGTTTCATTATTTTTTTTATTACATATCTATCTTTAGTATCATCAATAATAAATCCTTTTTCCTTAATTTCATTTCTTAACTTATCAGCTTCAACCCAATTCTTTTTCATTTTAGCTTTCAATCTTTTTTCGGCCAAGGCAACAATTTCTTTTGGCGTTTCATCTTTTTGATAATTCATCACTCCTAAAACTGAATCAAACTTCAATAATGTTTTTTTAATCTTCAAAGCATCTTCTTTTCCAATTTCATTAATAATTTTATTACTTTCTTTAACAAATCCGAATACAGCTGCTAAAGCTGCAGAGATATTCAAATCCTCATCCATGGAATCTTCAAAATCTTTTTCTGCTTTTTCAATAATCAAAACAACTTTTTTATTTTTCTTTTCACTATTAACATTATCTAATTTAACAAATAATTCTTTGAATTTATTCAAAATCCCTTCAACATCTTCTAAATTGTTCTCTTTAAAATCCATTTGTTGTCGATAATTTGTAGATATTAATTCATACCTTATAGCACTTGGAGTATATCCTTTTTTCAATAAATCCCTTAATGTAAAAAAGTTTCCTAAAGATTTAGACATTTTTTGCCCATTCACAATTACATGTGCATTATGCACCCAGTAATTACAGAATTTTTTCTCATATGCTGCTTCAGATTGTGCAATTTCATTAGTATGATGTGGAAATATTAAATCAACTCCTCCCATATGTATATCAAATGGTTGTCCTAAATACTTTACAGACATAGCAGAACATTCTATATGCCATCCAGGACGACCTTTCACCAATTCTGTATTCCAAAAAACATCTCCATCTCTTTTATCATAAGCTTTCCATAATGCAAAATCCCTTGCATCCTCTTTTTCATATTCATCAGCTGCATTTAATCTTCCATCTGCATTTTTCTTTAATTGTTTTAAATTTAGATTTGCTAATTTTCCATATTCTTTAAATTTTGAAATACTAAAATAAATATCACCATTTTCAGTTTTATAAGCTATTTTTTTCTTTAATAATATTTTAATCAATTTAACCATTCCATCAATTTCCTCAGTTGCCTTTGGCATGATGTCTGGCATATCAACATTTAATTTTTTAATATCTTCAATAAAAGCTTTATTATAAAATTCAGTAAATTCTTTCAAGTTTTTTCCTTCTTTTTGCGATTCTCTAATTGTTTTGTCATCAACGTCAGTAATATTCATTACATGCTTGACTTTGTATCCTTTATACTTTAAATATCTCTTTAATAAATCATAAGTCAATACTGCCTTCAAATTTCCAATATGAACATAACTATAAGTAGTTGGCCCACAGCTATAGATAGTAATTTCTTTTTCTTTAATTGACTTAAAGACTTCAATTTTCCTAGATAAAGTATTATACAGCTTTAACATCTACTAAAAAATATCTTTCTCCTTTAAATGTATTTCTTCAATAAACTTTAAATATTCCTCTTTCTAATTAAGAAGTATGAATTGGAAAACTTGGACGAAAATTACTGCTGTTATTATCTTTTTAATAGCAATTGCAAATTTTTATTATGCTCATTATTACAACGAAGGCCCAATAGTTTCTATAGAAAATTTCCCTTCTGAAACAGACTTAGATTCATTATCAACAACTGATGATATTTCTTTTAGCTTTTTCTTATACAATAATGGCGATGAAACTGCATTTGTAAAATCTATTTTATTAATGCGTTATGATTCAGAAAATAATTTAGTAACTTCATATTATACTATTGAC
>Ga0209541_10003800_pt1 | contig 27386 bp, 28 predicted proteins | sample RifCSPlowO2_01_FD_184027 | JGI IMG/M metagenome (GOLD analysis project Ga0209541, IMG submission 184027) | Groundwater microbial communities from Rifle, Colorado - Rifle CSP2_plank lowO2_0.1 (SPAdes) (version 2) | ecosystem: Environmental > Aquatic > Deep subsurface > Groundwater | place... | reverse complement strand
GGCGATGTCGCTGGCGTGAATCATCTTTACAGTTGATTTTTCTTAATCAGCGGCGCTGTCCTAAATCCTGTTCGTGTAGCTACTGCATACCCTCAAACCTGTTCTCCAAAACTTCTATGACCACTCTATGGCTCACATACGGCAGAGCAGGAGGGGAGGAAGTATGGACGTATAAAAGGAAGCGATAAACATGTGAGAAAGAGCTTTTAGGACAACGCCTTAATCAGCACAACCTTTATAAAAAAGCCTTCTTTTGGGAAAGCTTAAGGAGGTGGTTTGCCATGTGTCCGGGGACAGACTGCACTTGCGATGGCGGCAATTAGCCGCTATTCTTTTAATTGGATGATTTGTTCAAATGTTTATCAATGATATAGATCCGGTTCTTGTAAGTATCGGCCCTTTCAGTATCCGCTACTACGGCCTTATTTTTGTTTTCGGCATTCTCTTCAGCTATTTCATCTTTAAATACCTTGCAAAAAGGCGCAAGCTTCCTTTGTCCGGAAAGGACATTGACGATGCGATTGTATACGGGGTTATAGGAGCTGTTCTTGGGGCAAGGCTCGGCAGCGTAATTTCTGAATTCGGCTATTATGCGGCTAACCCGCTGCAAATATTTGCGCTCTGGAATGGCGGCATGGCTTTTCATGGCGGCCTTGCTGGCTTAATCATCGCAGGCTATTACTACAGCAAAAAAAAGAAAATTAATTTTTATGCTGTTGCCGATTTAATCGTAATACCGGTTGCTCTCGCTTTGGCATTTGGAAGGATAGCAAACTTCATCAACGGCGAGTTTTACGGCACTCCCACAAGTCTTCCTTGGGGTGTTAAGTTTTCTGGACTGGAGGGTTTCAGGCACCCTGTGCAGCTTTACGAGTCTGCAAAGAACCTTTTTATTTTCGCTTTCTTATGGGCGATTAAGGATAAAAACCCCCGGGAAGGAACCTTATTTTGGTTATTTATCGCATCATATGGCGCTCTTCGCTTTTTGCTGGAATTTTATAAAGACCTGCCGCCGTTGATTTTCAGCTTGACATGGGGCCAGGTATGGAGCCTGCCGATGTTCATAATCGGAGCTTGCATGCTTTACAAATTAAAGACTCTGCGTTAAATAGGCCTCGGATAAAACGGCTCTAGCCCTTCTTTTAACAATTTTTCTTCTTGTTTAATGCAGTCGGGATCCATTATCCCTGGATAAATATTGATGGTTCTTATTCTTCCCTTGAGTTTAATCCTTGCAGAAGCAACATGGCTTTCTTCATTGTTAGCATTTCCAAATATTCCGAACCTGACTTTAGTGCCGGGTTCTGAGGGATAATAACCTGTTTTTAGTGCCTCTATAATTATTCCGATAACTCTTCCACTAGTTTCTATTACATAATCCGCGCTTGTGCCTCCTTGTAATCCACCAGCATCAAGAATAAATCCTTCCATGACTCTCCATAACCCCCTGCTATGAGTCGCCATCAAATCTTCCAGACAAACCATTTAACAGGTTAGTGGCATGTTTTATTTAAATTTTCACTTTCTTTTCTTTTTTATTGAAAAGTCGCAGGGTATAAAATGTCAGAAATGCAAAGCATTTCTGAGCACCATCAGAAATCTACGATTTCTGAGGAACCATAATATTCGTGGAATTCTGAGCGCAACAAAATCGAAGATTTTGTGCGCAAGAAATGTTCCATTTCTTTGCGTCAAAAACCGCATGCCACCGGTCTCTGACCGGTGGTTTTTGACAACTTTTCATGGCAATGGCTAAGCGCATTGAAAACCGGCCTTTCAGTAACGCATTGCAGTCAATAATTTTTTATACTTCCGCTACTCCTCACTTTAGCGGTATGAAAAACCGAATAAGGCAAGCGCGCACTGCTTACAGGAATCGCGACGTTTCTGAAACAAAAAAAGTTCATACCAAGGCAGCAATAACTAAATCCGTGGAGGAGCATAAGGGGGCTGGCTCTTACGTGGGCGATTTTATTTACGGCGCTATTGACGGCTCTGTTACAACTTTTGCCGTTGTTTCAGGCGTGGCAGGCGCTTCATTGTCTGCAAATATCGTCATAATCCTTGGCTTGGCTAACCTTTTTGCAGATGGTTTTTCAATGGCTGTGGGCAATTATTTAAGCACCAGGTCCAGCAACGAGTTCGTTCAGAATGAGCGGAAAAGGGAGGAGTGGGAGGTGGAGCACTACCCTGAAGGCGAGGTGGAAGAAGTGCGGCAGATTTTCAGGAAAAAAGGGTTTTCAGGAAGGGGGCTTGAGAGCGCGGTCAAGACCATTACTTCCAACAATAGGGTGTGGGTTGACACCATGATGGCTGATGAGCTCGGTCTCGCGGAAGAGAGGCTTTCCCCTTTTAAGAAGGGCATGGTTACTTTTGTGTCGTTCGTGCTTGTTGGCTCAATCCCCCTGCTTTCATATTTCCTCTCTTATTTCTGGCATGCTGTGAGCTCTGTCGCTTACCTTGTTTCCATATCCCTTACGTTCCTCGCGTTCTTTCTCATAGGCTCTACTAAAATCTACGTGACAGGGAAAAACTGGCTTACAAGCGGCTTGGAGACCTTGTTACTCGGCGGGATGGCAGCTGTAATTGCCTACATGGTTGGTTACGGCTTGAGAGGCATTGCCTGAATATTCTTTTAGGAATATTTCTTTCAGCATTGTTTTTAAACAGGAATGTCGGGTTCGTCGGTTTGTCACTGCTGCTGCTTTTTGAATTTTACTAACGGCAGTAGTTGGACAACTAAAATGGAGGGACAAAATAAAATGGCTAAAATAACTTATGTAACTTCCGAATCCGTAACCGAAGGGCACCCGGACAAAATTTGTGACCAGATAAGCGATGCTATTGTTGACGATTTAATAAGGCAACAGCCGGATTCAAGATGCGCTATTGAATGCTTGACAACCACCGGCTTGATAGTTGTTGCCGGCGAGATAAGGACTAAAGGCTACTCTGACATCCAAACTATTGCCAGGAACAAGCTTAGGGAAATTGGCTACACTAACCCTGAGTTCGGGATTGACTGCGAGGATGCTGGCGTTCTTGTCTCAGTTCACGGCCAGAGTCCTGACATCGCGCAAGGTGTTGATGAGGGCTCTGGCAAGGAGCAGGGCGCCGGCGACCAGGGAGTGATGTACGGCTATGCAACAAATGAAACGCCTGAGCTGATGCCTTTGCCGATAACTATTGCCCACAAGCTGACAAAAAAGCTTGCTGAAGTAAGAAAAAACGGGGCGATAACCGATATAGGCCCTGATGGCAAATCACAAGTCAGTGTTGAATACCACAATGGCGTTCCCAAAAGGATTTCTGCTGTTGTTATTGCCTGCCAGCACACTGACAATAAGCCGGAGGGGAAGCTGAAGGAAGAGATTCTTGAGAAGGTGATAAAGCCTGTCTGCGGCAGTTACTTTGACGCAAACACTGCCGTCCACATCAATGCAACCGGAAAATTTGTTATTGGAGGCCCTGAAGGAGACACTGGAGTTACCGGAAGAAAGATAATCGTTGATACTTATGGCGGTGTTGGAAGGCACGGCGGCGGCTGCTTCTCCGGGAAAGACCCTTCAAAAGTTGACAGGAGCGCTGCTTATGCCGCCCGTTATGTTGCAAAAAATGTTGTGGCAGCAGGTCTGGCTGACAAGTGCGAGGTCCAGCTTAGCTACTGCATCGGCGTTGCCCAGCCAACTTCCATAAGCATTGACTGCTTTGGCACGAATAAGGTGGATGAGGAAAAAATTGTGGAAGCTGTAAAGAAGCATTTCAAGCTTACTCCCAAGTGGATTATTGAGCATCTAAAGCTTCTTCGCCCAATCTACCAGAAAACAGCAGCCTACGGCCATTTCGGAAGGAGCGACCCGGACTTCACATGGGAGAGGACGGATATGGCAGAAACGCTGGCGAAGGAGTGCGGCTTGGCATAAACAGGATTTTACTGGTTCAACGCATTATTTATATAGGCTCTCTATACATTAACTTTTTATATATGTGTTTGTTACCTTTAACTGTTGTAAATCTCTTGATTGTTGATGACGGATGGCTTAAGGTAAGATTTGTGGTTTAAAGCAAGATTTAAAAATAGCCCGTTACCCGCCTTTCGTATTACCTTCGCCGCTTCTTGTTTAAGAGCGTTAGAACCTGTTGGTAGAGGTCGAATGGCATCTTCACAATTGAGAAACGGCATTGAACCCGCATTGGCTACCCCCGCCTTGAGAATGTTGGCGGTGGTAAACGCGCTTAGTAATCATTATTCAGAGAGTGATGCCGTTTCAAGGAGCATGGTTGCTGCAGCTGGCCGGGAGTTATCAGATATTTTGCTTAAAATCCCGCCTGGTATCGTTTACCTGACACATTCTGCCAAGGAAGGAGTCTACGCACTTAAAAGCGTTTTGGGCGGGGATGTAACCGACTTCTCTCCAAAATATGCTATTAAGCGGTTTGAGAACTTAAGCCAAGCAAGCCTTGTTCATTCGCTGACTGTCAAGTTGCGTCAGCTAGCTGAAGGAAGAAAAAAAACTGGAAGGGCTGCTTACCTCAAAGTGCCCGATGCGCGTTGGCCAATGGAATTGGACGATTTCGCCGTTGTTTTCATGGATGCACTGGACGGCAGGAACATGGCAAAGGTTATGCCCGAACTTGACAGGCTTATCCAAAACGGCTCACCGGCAGCGACAATGATAAGGGAATACTTGGTTTTGTCAGTTTTAGATGACATTGCTTATTGGCAGACCATAGCCCCCGGCCTTGCGCGCGAGTTCGGGTACGAACTCGAACCTGGCGAGGTGCATGGATTCCTGAGTAAATCCGTCAGAGACAGTGCCGCAACCCTTGAATCCGTTACCGACGCACGCCTTTTGGAGCGGGATTATGCCAGAATACGCAATGCAGCTGACAACTTACAGTCTCTTGTCAGCCCGGAGCTTTCTGTAAGTTTTGATTTCGGACCAAGAAACATTATCGCTCAAAGAACGCTTCTTGAAACTATTGACATGATTGTTGGAGCCGATAGCCGCGAAAGTCAGCCTTCGCTTTATGGTTTGCATAGGCCAAAGGTTGCAGACTCTGTATGGCACGTTGACGTTCCTCACGACTTCAGGACTATCCACCCTGTCCGAGAAGCTGTAAGGTTTCTGTTTGGCCTTTCGTCGCTAAGCGAGACCAATCCGGATTCAGATGAAATTGATAGGTATCTGGCATATGTTTTGCTTGCAAAAAAAAGCTTTGACAGCACTGATTTTAACTACACCCACTCTGCTCAGTTCCAGCGGGATTTGCTTTTAAGAAGAACCCTGCCGCCTGGTTATGTGGACGTATTTAGCAGCTATCGCAATAGTCACCCCCATGATATCTATGCGCATGTTGTTGCTGAAGCGGGCAGGATGACCTCTCTGATTCCCAACTTATTCCTGAGCAAGATAGCTGCTGAACAGGAGGGCTATATTCCACAGAGCACTCCACATGAAGAATTGGACTCGGAGCACGACTCTTTAGTGCGGCAGGTTAAAAGGTGGGCTGCCATGGGAAAAGAGGCTTCCTGTTTTATAGAGTGCCAATTCCCAAACAGTAGCTTTGCCGGTTTGTCCAAGTTGTTTGAAGCTTGGGAAAAAGCGCAGATTTTTGAGAAACGCCTGCCTCGCTATGAGAGCTTCATGCGAGTATGATTTTTATGTTCAAGAATTAAAGCGAATCTTCCAACCCTGTTTGTAAATCTCCTATTACCCTCCTTATTACCCCTGTCCCGGTTTCTGTTAATTTAATATAGGCGTCTTGCGGTATAATAAGGCAAGGAACGTGCTCCTTTGGAATGGTTGGGTCAATAACGCCTATCAGCGCTCTTATAGTGCCTTGATGTGATACGACACAGACGCTGTCTCTTGGGTGTGCTTGCCGTACGTCTCTCACAAAAAACTGTACCCTTTCCTCAAGCATTCTGTAACTTTCTCCACCGGGTATGACGAAGCCATACTTATCGGCCTGACGTTTAAAATACAGCTCTTCGTCTTCACGCCTAACATCCGCCTCGTAACGCCCATCAAACATGCCCAGGTGTAATTCTGTTATCCTTGGGTCTGCACTGAATTCAATCCCGGGGAAGTGCTTTGCTAACTCAAGGCCAAGATAGGCTGCCCGCCTTAACGGTGAGGAGTATATGGCAACGAGCGGTTCGTTTTTTGGCATGTCAGCTATTAGCATGTCAGCTATTGACGTGGTTTGCTGCACACCTCTTTCTGTAAGATCCTCTTCCCGCTGCCCAATATATATTACATCTCTATTTGAAGGCACTTCTCCATGCCTCGCCAAATAAAATATCGTCATTGTTATTCCCTTTAGAGTAGTGATTGTCTTTATAAGTGTTTTGGTTTACCGTTAAAGTTTCAACACGAGAAGAGCATCCACCATTTCGAACACCTTCTGCGTGATAGCTATTGAATGATAAACCAGCCAGTTTTCGGCATAGTTTAGTTTTCTCTTTAGTAAGCCGTGTACTGTCTCTACAACTGCATTTCTTTCCTTTTTAAACACCACAACTCTTTCACTGTCGAATTTATAGAATAGTTCTGAATATAGGCGAATTAGCTTATTGGACTTTTCAAACAATTGAAGGACTTCTTTTCTTATCTTAACTTTTTCTTTATCTAACTTTGAAAAATGTTGGAGTAAATACTTGTAGTGGTCTGCTAACTGCTCCAGGCTTTCAACCATGTGGTACAGGGGCCCTACTTTGTTAAATGTGTCTGCTGCACCTTTTGTGTTTAGATATCTCATGCAGATTGTTGTAAAGCGATTATTCGCTTCTTCTAAAAAAGCAAGATTTCCTAAAAGAGTGTAATTCTCTTTTCTAAAAGCAGAAATGCTTTCTTCACTCATTGTGTTGAGCAACAAAAAAACTCGCCTAAGTACTGAGTTAAATTCTGTTGTTTCGCCTGCAACATGCTTTATCATACAGGTGTTTTCTCCCTGCTCTAGTATTTCAAATCCTACTGTGTCTTTTGCCAATGCTTTGTGGAGAATACTGAGTGACGTTGGATCAGAATATGTTACCCTTAATGAATCAACACCACGTTTGTAAAGGGCAGAGATGCATCGGGGAATCATTACATCCAATTTGCTTATGTCAATCTCTGCTTTTTCTATAAAGGGTTCCGCATTGGCCATTACTACAATAGTGTTGCCGTTTTCCCGCACTTCTATTTCCTGCCCTTTCTGCAGGTTGTTCCTCTTAGCCCACTGCCTTGGCAGCGATACGAGCTGTGTTGAGCCTGCTATCTGTATGACTTTTCGCCTCAATTTGAACCCCCCTTAATTTTTATATTTGTGTTATAAAATTCATAATCTGTTTTTAATTTTTATAATGATTTATAAATCAAGCGCAAAACTTAAGGATATTTGTCTTTTATTTAAATCTTTCTGTTTTTATAAATATTTATAATTTTTATAAATTATAACGGTTAATTATATAATCTTCCATTGGATACGCCTTCTTATGTGAGGTGAGGGGGTGTGCAGGGGGTATTGTGGCACGACTGTCTGGTCTGCGGGGACACCATTTCCAACCACATTTGCTACCGCTGTATGCAAGACGAGGTTGAGAACTGGCTTGGCAATAGAAATCCGCTTTATATAAGCAGCGTAAGAAGGGCGGGGGAATTTTTTACTTCTTATTACCGTGAGGGGGCTTATTGCGTCATGTGCGGGGAAGACCTGAACGTATGCGGCAAATGCTATTGTTTTGCCGTGCATAAGTCCATTAGGAAGAATAGGATTCTTGCTTCGGAATTCTTGGATTTTGCCGCTTCAAAAGGATTTATGCTTTCCCCTATAAAGGGGGTGCTGAATCTTCAGGGGTGATGGCTGTGGTTTGGAAGGATGATGTTGAGGAGGAGCTGTTGTCCGTCAGGGAAGCAGAGATAGAAGAGCTTGACAGCGACCAGCTGACTGCGAATGAGGCTGCCTTCCTTGAAGGATATGAGGCTTTTGATGAGTATTAGCGAATAGCAAGGCAGGCTGCTCCTAGAACGCCTGCTTCGCCGAGTTTGTTCTTTGCTATTTTTGCTTCCCTTGTCAGCGAGGCTTGGCCGTATTTTACAACTTCCTTTCTTAGCTTTTTTAAATCAACATTTTTGCTAATGCTGCCTCCAAGCACTATGCATTCAGGGTTGAACGCGTTTACTAAGTCGGCTATTGCAATTCCAAGTTTCTGATAGAAGTCGCTTACTATTTTTTTTGCCGCTTTATTCTTTGATTCGAATATTTCTTTGGCACTGATGCTTTTGCCGCTCATAAGCCTGTATCTTTTTTCAATATACCTGCCGCCGCACCATGATTCTAAATCGCCGTTATGGCCGCAATGGCATTTAATTCCTGTAGCGTCAATTATCATATGGCCGAAATGGGCCGCTCCTTTGTTTTTTCCTTCAAGAAGCATGCCGTCAACTATGGCCCCTCCCCCGATTCCCGTCCCAAGCGTCAGCCCTAAAACGTTTTTCATGCCTTTTGCAGCGCCTGCCTTCTGCTCTGCGAGGACAAAGCAGTTTCCGTCATTCTCTAGGTGTATTCTGCGGTTAAGCCTTTCTTCAAGCGCTTTTTTCAGCCGAAAATTTTCAAACTGCTTGATGTTTGGGGTTAGCCTTTGCTTTCCTTTTCTGTCAGAAAACCCCGGAGCGCCTATGCCGATTCCTTTCACATCCTTTGTTTCCAATTCCCTTACAACCCTTGCGATGTTTTCTAATATTCTGTTCCTGCTTCTGCCGGCTTCTGTTGCTGTTCTGGCCCGCTTGAACACTTTCAGCCTTTCATTAACCAGCGCCCCTTCTATCTTTGTCCCGCCAACGTCCACTCCGATGTATTTTGCCATTGGTGTTTTTCTCTTTCCCGCTCTTATAAAGCTTTTTATGTGCGTTATTGACAGGGTCATACTTGATGTCTCTGCTGTCATGCGGCTGAATTTCTCCTTGCCATGCCTGGTTAAGGTGAGGAAAATTCAGCACGGCAGCAGGAAGCGGCTTTTCAATACAGCTATTTGTTGACAACTAATATATATTGGCGGCTTTTCCTGATTTTCAATGAAACAACAGTTTTTTGTTTTTCTCGTAGTGCTTCTGTCAGTGCTGTCTTACGCCAACACTTTCGGCAACGACTTTGTCTGGGACGACAAGCGCTTTATCCATGATAACATAGGGATACGCTCTATTGAAAATGTCCCTGCGTTTTTCCTCGGAACAGTGGACGGCCTTTACCGTCCTTTGCGCACGACTTTGTATGCGATAACTTATTCTTTCTGGGGGGAGAATGTTTTTGGCTACCACCTTAACAGCTTATTATGGCATTCGCTTATTTCGGTGCTTGTGTTCCTGCTTGTTGGAAAGCTCACTAATCGCAGTTACGTTCCGTTGGTTGCTGCACTGATTTTTGCAGTGCATCCCGTTCATACAGAGCGGGTAACAAACATGACCGGTGGATTTGACCTGCTCGGCATATTTTTTATGCTCCTCTCTTTTTACTTGTACATTCTTTTCTCCTGCAATAAAAAAAGGAACTGCCTTATTGCGTCTGTAGCGGCATTTGTGCTGGCTCTTTTCTCCTCTGAAGAGGCCTTCATCCTGCCTTTGCTCATTCTCTTATACGAGGTTGTTTTCAAAAATTTAAGATTTGCTGATGGGAAAAGATTTGCCTCAGCAGCTGTTTTCCTTGTTATCTCTGTTGTTTTCTTTTTATTCAGGCTGTTTGTCATAGGTGTTGGTGCAAGGGCCGCCGAGCATGTTACCGGCAGCCTTTTTACAACTGTTTTAACTATGCCTAAGGTTTTCCTGTATTACCTTTACCTTGTTTTTATTCCATATCCGCTAACGCTTTACCGGCAGATAGAGCCGGCAACCACTATTTTTAATCCCCTTGTTATTTTACCGCCACTGCTTTTTTTAGCAATTGCCATTGTCGCAATAAAATGCCATAAAAAAAATAAATTGCTGGCTTTTGCGGCAGGATGGTTTTTCATCACCCTGCTGCCTTTCTCAAACATCCTTCCATTGCAGGCAATCATGGCAGACCGCTACCTATACCTGCCTTCAATAGCTGCATGCATTGCCCTTGCTTTTTTCATTTTTAAAATTAAGAACAAGCTGCTGTCGTTTGCAGTTGCGGTAATCGTTATTTTCTCATTCCTCCTGCTGGCTGTTGACAGAAACGCTGACTGGAGCGATGACGTAACTCTTTGGGAGGCTGCTGCAAAAACGAGCAAGGATTCTGCGGTTTACAGCAACCTCGGGTTTGCCTACGAGCAAAGAAACCGCCTGATAGACGCAGAGGCTGCATTGAAAAAAGCTGTTGCTCTTGACCATTTGAATGAAAAGGCGCATTACAATCTCGGGATACTTTATATGCGGCAAAAAAATTACATGCCGGCTGCAGACGAATTCCTTTTGGCAATCAAGATAAGCCCGCCATACACCATGGCTTACGATTCCTTGGGATTAACTTACTATTATGCTTCTTTTCAAATGCCCGAACAGGAAAGCATATTATTAAGGCTGGCGGAGGCAAGCTTTGAAAAGGCGATTGAGGTGGAACCTGCTTACTACAGGGCTTACAGCAACCTTGGAATTATAAAAGCGCAAAAAGGAAATTTTAGTGCCGCTGTTGAACTGTTCCGTCACTCCATTTTGCTAAACTCATGGAACCATGAAGCTTATTATAATCTTGGAATCATCTATGAGTTCTTCAATGAAACCGGGCAGGCGAAGGAAAACTTCCTGAAGGCGGCTGAACTGCAGCCGGAAAACGGGCTTTACAGGGAAAAGTTAGCCATCATTTCCAATGTTGAAGAGTGAGTATGATTCCTGTCAGTTTCCCTTTTCCTGCTGAAGGGCAGATTAAAGTAATCCCCGGAAATTCCACTGGACATCTTGAAGGATTTGCGCAATGAGCTTTCAGGCTTTGAAACAGCTAAAAATCAGCGTTTCAGGCTTTTCTGGCATTGCCATTGGACATTAGCGGATAGGGTATTTAAGTCAGGCAGGGCTGCAAGAAAAATGTGCCGGTGTTGGCTAACCAGGCAAGCCGCTAGATTCAGCCTCTAGCGTCCGTAAGGACCTGAAGATCCGCGCACAGGCGCGCACATAAGATTAAAGAAAATGAAAAGAAAAAAGCGGCCGCCAAATGGCAGGCACGAAGTGTTGAAACCACTAAATTAGCTAGGGTTAACTGGTATATAAGCTTTTTTATGCCGCGGACGTGCAAATGGAAGCACGAAGTGTTGAAACCACTTTGCTCGAAAGAGCGTCTGGGTTCAATGCCAGTCATGGGCGAAAGTCCCAGCCGCGGCGCAAACTCCGGAAAGAAAGTGAAAAACTAGCCTAGCATATGGGTAATGCGCCATCCCTAGTCGAAAAATGTTTTAGCATACGTTTTATAAAAAACTTTGCATCAATTCCCTGGCATTGGCGCCTGAAAATCAGGCGCCTTTATTTTCAAAAATGGAAAAGTTCATTGTCGTCAACGGCAGGATTCTGGATTTTAGCAAGTATAGGGATGATTTTTTGCTGCTGCAGAAACTTATTGCTTTGGATTTGAAAGAATATTTTTTAAAGTTGGGTTTTAAGTCTTCTTCTGCAAAAAATAAGAAACTGTTGCGGCAAAAACTAAAATTTTATAATGAAGGGCTGGATTTGGAAATAAATGTTTTGGCTGATAAAAAAGGAAGAATGGACTTTGTCTGAGCTGAAATATAATTCTTAAATTGTTATAATCCGCCACGGCTGCGGAGGGAAGCGGTATAGGCGTAATAGGCGCAAACAGGTGGGAAACGCTACTATTACAAGCACTCAAAGAAAATAGAAGCATTAATTTTTAACGCTTTTTTTACTTAAAATATGGGTGGTTAAAGTGTTCACGTTTATTTCCAAGTGTTGAACGCCTTGTTTTACTTCGCCAAGTTCCCTATCCATAGCAAAAACTTTGTTTTTCAAAGGATTAAGATAAAATTTCCATGAACCAAAACCAGTTAGGATTAGCGAACCAAACCATTGTAGCTCTGTGGGAATCGTTATGCCAGCCACAGTAACAGGGTCATTGGTAACTATTGAAATAACTACTAAAGCCCCAAGAAATATAAAAAACAGTCCACCGTTTTCGTTAAGAAACTTAAGACCCCCCTTGAAATTAAATAGGGAAACTAAAAGATAGATTAATGAAAACAGAAACAACAAAATCCAGAAATAAAGCATGAAAGCTGCCATACATCTAAAATTGCAACTTAACGATTTAAATGCATTTAATTACTTCCATCACTTAACAGGAGGCGCAGAAATGGCTAAAAGTCCCTAATACTTAACAGCGCCTCTGATAGCAACAATTAAAAATCAAACCTTGCTGGCTTTTCATTATGATACCTGATGAAGAAATAAGCAGGAAGCTGGACAAGTATTTTGCGATGACAGAGAAAGCCCTGAAGTTGGTTGCAATCGCATCAGATAAAAAAAATGCGGAGGATTTCCTGTCAATGGCTCAGAATTACCTTTCAGACGCCAGACATTTTAGGAAAAAGGGGGACTTGCTGACTGCACTGGCTGCTGTAAGCTACGCCCACGCATGGCTTGACGCAGGCGCCCGCCTTGGCTTGTTTAAGGTGGACAGCAGCTCAAACCTCTTCACAGTAGATTAATGTGTAATGTCAAGTTTAGTGGCATGCCGTTTCATTTCTTCTCCTCCCTGGCATTGCAAGGGGGAGAGAAATGAAGTAAAAAGGAAACGAAACACGCGATAGTTGGCTTTACCGATTAGTGTAACTAGTAAGTAGTTACAAACCGAAAGGTTTATAAAGTGGGGGTTGTGCAGCTTCTGCTATGGGCGTCAATGAACTTTACGAGGCTTTTTCATCCCTGCCTGAGCCAGTCGAGGGGCTTGAGGAAGAAGTGCGCCGTATATGCGCACTTTCTGCAGATAGTCCAGAGCCTTCTTTTCCTAAATTTTTTGAGCAGGACACTCTTAATTATCTGGTGAGATGGCTTGTTGGAACTTATGAGGGCATAAAAGCGGTAAGAAGCTTAAACGGGTGGCCTGCGCAAAACGTTGAAAACAATCTTCTAACGAGCGTGATATCGGGCTTACTTGCAGAGAGCAGGGGTTGCGAAATTGGCCTTCCTGAGGTTCTGACGGTGTTCAGGAAAATTGTGCCTGGAGAAGTTGATTCAGCTACCTTAACTAAATTCACTAAAGACCTTTTTTCACCTATCGATGCCTTTTCCCGTTTTTTTTACTCTGGAGGCACAGAGCTTCAAAAATATCTGGATACGCATATCGTAGGCCTTCCTAAGGAACTAAAGGGTAAGGCGGCATTCCAAACCTTTGCATTATGGCATCTTGACATGGTGCTCAGGTTTGAAGCAGCCATGTACAGTGGGCTGAAAGAGCATTACGGCGTTACTGTCTAGCTTCATTCTTGGGATAGGTTCCAGTCTCCATAAAAACAGCGTCAGGTTTTACTGCTACGCCCATTGTGCTGCTTTCCATTTTTCCCGAGTCAATGACTGCGGTTCCGTAGCATACAAGCTCGTTTTTCAGCGTCATCACCGCAACCACGTCTCCCTTTTTTATTCCGCTTTCAAATTTGCTTATTCCCGGAAGCTTGAGGCTTGTGCCATGGCAGACGCTGTCAACTGCGCTGTCAGCTGTCCACACTTTTGGAAGGTGCGCTACAGCTGCCTCTATTGGCTGTATTACATTCCTTATGTATTTTTCATTGCCTTCATTTTTGTAATAATGGTAGCTGTCCATAACATCGTGAAGCGTGAAAGAGTTTTCTTCCTTGAAAGGGCCTGCCTTGGTCCTGCGCAGCTCAACCATGTGCGCCCCTCCTATTTTACTTCCGATGTCTGAGACAAGCTTTCTTATGTAAGTGCCTGCCTGGCACCCAACCCTGAACAGCACGTATTTTCCGACGATTTCGATTATTTCTATATAATAGACTTTTCTCTCCCTGATTTTCCTCACAACCGCGCTTTTTACCGGAGGCAGCTGCTTTATCTTTCCTGTGAAGACCTCGCAAACCTTTCTCAGCTTTGCTTCCTCAACATCCTTGTGCAGCTGCATCAGGCACACGTATTCTTTCCCTGCTGTCAGCAGGACCTCTGCTATTCTCGTAGCCCTGCCCAATGCAACCGGCAGGACTCCAGTTACTTTTGGGTCAAGAGTCCCAGAATGCCCTGCTTTTTTTAGCCCGAGAATCTGCTTTACGTAAGCTGAAACCTGGTGGGAGCTTGGTCCGGAGGGCTTGTCAACGTTTATTATGCCGAAGTTAATGAGCTCGCTGGCGCTTCTCTTTTCCGGATTGCAGCCGTAGCTGCTGCTTGTTTCAGCTTCTTTCTTGACAATAACCTCTCTTTCAAACCTTTCAAAAGGCAGCAGTGTTTTCATGAGCAGAAGAAAATAGCGGTTAGTTAAAGAATTTTACTGTTTGCCGTTATTGTTGCTTTTCTTGTTGTCTGCAGGAGTGGCGGTTGCTTCAGCTTCTTTTTTAGTTGCGCTCACATCTTTTTCCGCCTCTTTAGGGGCGCCGAAAAGCTCAACCATTATTGTGCCCTTGTCATCCTTTAATGTGCTAACCTTTATCGCATGAGGGACATTTTTTATTCCATGTTGCCAGAGTTTTGTGTTGAGGTGCTTCCCTATCCTTACATCAGAGGATTTGGAGTGCCTGATAACGAATTCCCTTACAGCGCTCACTGCCTTTTTTGCCTTCTTATATTTAGGGGCTTTGGCCACCTCCCTTCTCAGGGGTATCGTGTAAGTTCTTTCAGTTGCTGCCATTTTACGCCTTTAGCTTGTTGCGTCTCCAGTTTCTCTTGACAGAAGTATGCCTTCCCGGATGAATTCGACGGCCCCTGCCGTATATCTTCGGAACCGTCCAGAATGGAGCCCATTTTGTTTGCGAGGCTTTTTTGTTCAGCCTTTTCTTCCTGCTTGGGTGCTTGTAATGCGCCATTTTATTTAGGTTCTTCTTTGCTTTTAGATTCCTTTTTAACGCTTTCTGCGGTTTTAGTTGCGCCCATGCTGAGGGCAATTGTGTTCATGAGATTGGCTGCCTTCTTTGTTATTACCCTTCCTTTATGCGTGCCTTTTGCAGCTTGCCTTACCAGCCCTGCTTTTTCAAGCTGTTGGAGTATCTTGCGGGCAATGCTCCCCGACCCTTTATAGAAATGCTCTGGTTTATGCCCTCTGTTTTTTTTCCCGCCGTATTTGTTCCTGAGCTTTGATACGCCAACAGGGCCGAGCCTTGCAACTGAGCGCAGCACAGCAGCTGCCCTTATATGCCACCAGTTCCCTACCGGAGGCCTTTCTTTATGCCTTCCTGTCTTTACAAAAGCAGCCCACGCAGGGGCATTGATTTCAGGCTCTTTCTCCAGCTCGCAGGCTACCTTTTCTATATGTTCATTAGGGCTTACTTCAAGCATCTTTGGCATGTTAAATCACGAAAAAAGGCACTGGTTTAAAAATGTTTAGCTTGGTTCGGCTCTGTCCTGAGACTTTGCTTGCACCTTTTGTAGCTCTCCTTCTTTACTTTTCCACTCCTTGCTTTGTAGAGGGGGGAAAGTAAAATGTGTGCAGAGAAGGCAGCAGGAACAAGGATTCGGGACAGAGCCGCTTGGTTCCTTTTGCTCATGCTATTTTGCTCATACTATATATAGAAATGCGGGGAGTAGGATTCGAACCCACGCAAGCACTAAGCTAACAGGTATCTTACATCCAGCAAAGCTCCAGCAAAGCTGTGTCTTTGCCGAATTGGCCTAAACTTAGACTTATTCTAAACTTGGTTTAGAACAATCTGCCCCGTTTGGCCACTCCGGCATCCCCGCATCTTACTATCTGTCCTGCCGAGTTTTTCCTAGTTCTTGAACGGAAAACCCTTTAAAAACTTATCCGTTTCTGACAGGCTGGCAACAACTTCAATAAAAACCCTGTAGTTTGGCGATGCATCTTTTTTTGATTTGGCTAAGAAATCAGCGCTTTAATAGCCTATTATAATAGCCTATCATTATATGCCCAGTGTCCAATGCCAACATTATACTTGTCTCGACGAGAAACAATACTAAACCTATTGCTTCCACTACACAAATCTTTATAAAGAAGCCTTTTCAATATCATGCAATTCCCGATGCTGTGCTACTGCTGGCGGCACGGGCAAAAAGCATTAAAACAAAATATATTTTGCATTATACACGAAACCAAAAAGTTTATATACTCCCATAATCATGGAGAGAATGGCGCTATACATGCGTCTATAATAATTAACAAAAAAACACGGAGGTGTTTATTGTGAAGTTGATAAAAACAGTTAAAAAGATTATGGCTCTTAGTACAGGGGCAGTTATGGTTGGCGCTACTGTCTTAAGCGCGAGTGCAGCTGCTGACCTGGCAGGCTACCCTGCGCCATTTGTAAAAGATGGTAAGTTCAACGGCATTCTTGTAGTTGGAGATGCTGCTAATGCAGCAGATGTTCTCGGCTCAGTTGACATCGCTACAAGCCTCCAGTTTGCATCCAGGATTAAGAAGTCCGTATCAACATCAGCTGGTTCGCAAATTTCTGTAAGCGGAGAAGCATGGAGAATCGGAACTTCCTCAAAGAAGCTTGAAATGTCAGAAAGCGTGGGAGCAGGCTCAAGTTTAGTCTCTGAAAACATAAGAAACATTACAACGTTTATATCAGATGATGAATTGACTGGCCTGTTGGCAGACGACACGTTCAGAAACGCAAAAGGAGACTACGACTACCACCAATACCTATACTTTGACCCTGTAAACGCTCAGGACGGAACAAACCCTGCAAGTCTTTCAGTTACATTTGCCGAAGACCCTGACACTGATGTTACGGGTGATTATTTCTATATAAAGAACAACGACCGCGTTGCGCGATACAGCCTGGAATTCACTTCCTCTGCCGAGTCAGATATTACTGACAGCGCAGGCAGCGCTTCCACTTCAGGAACATACCTGTGGAGCATGGAAGGAAAAACAATTAATATGCTTGGCAAGACTTTTTCAATAGTTAAGGCTAGAAGGTCAAGCGCTAACGGCAACAGTGCAGAACTCACCCTTATGGGAGGGGCTGTGCAGGACACGCTTAACGAAGGCGAATCCAAGACCTACACAATAGGCGGAAAAGAGTATGACTTGAAGCTGGACTTCGTCGGCACTACAACAACCAAGTTCGTCATAAACGGCGAAATAACAGACTCCCTTCAGGAAGGCGACACTTATACGCTTTCAGACAAGTCTCAGGTAGGTATAAAGGACATCTCAGTGCAGGACTTCGCAGGGGGTGTCAGAAAGACAGAGTTCTACCTTGGAGCAGACAAAATCTTCTTGAAGGACACTGACGTGAACGCGGCAGGTGCTGGCTCACAGACCCTTGAAGTAGGTTCGGAAAAGATAGACGACACAAAAGTTACTATAACGGGCACTGATGACAACACAACTTTCAAGATAGACACTATAGAGCTGAACATAACAGCTGACGACGATATTTACATCCCGGCTGGTGGAAAGCTATCAGGGCAGCTTGAGGAGCCGCAAGTTCTTCTCAACGCTTGGGATATAGAATACCAAGGACTGGACAACGTGCCTGTTGAGACATACAAGCTTGACACGTCTGGCTCAAACCAGTATGATATTGTATTTGTTGATGGGGACGGCAAGTCAGCATCAATCCCGCTGGCATACACCTCTACAGGAACAACCCTGAAGCTTGGCGACAACAACGACGACCTTATATTAGTTGAAAACAACGGGGCTCTTGGCAATAACAATACGGCAATTATTACGAGGAATGATTACTTCCTTGTAACTGACAAGAGCCAGCAGCAGGGCTCCAGGAGAACATACCTTTTGAGGTATAAGGGCTCTTCTGCAACTTCAGACAGCTCGCCTGTCATAAAGTTCCAGAATGTTGGTTCTGGGGAAACCCTTGAGAGGCCTTTGGCAGCAACCGGTCTGACTGTGCCGTTTACAGGGACAGCAGCAGCCAACATACAACTTGGCGGCGCAACCTACAATGTTTACAACGCTTCGCTCAGCACTTCAGGCGACTTCGACATCCTTGTTGACATGGACGGTGATGGTTCACTGTCAGAGATAGTTTACAGTGAAACTGACGCTGGAAACGGCACAGAAGTGGGAAATAATGTTATCAACGTAACTACACGTGCTGGCATGCAGATAGTGATAAAGCCGGTGCCGTTCAACGCTACGCTTGGCTCAGTCCAGGCGCCTACCCACATTGAAGTGTCTTTCCAGACTGTTGACGCAGATGACTACGATAACGTAGCCCCATCTCCGATTGACTTCAACATTTCGGCAGCTAGCGCTGAGGTGCAGTTTTCAGAAGACACGTCAAACGTAAACCAAAATTACATCTCGCCAGAAGAGGAGACCAACACCAACTATGGTTACACAACAATGGGTGCTAAGATTAAATGGGAGAATCCAACAAACTCGCCTGACAAGTTGACCATTGAATATCCGACAGTCCAGAGGCTGCCTTTGATCTACATAACCTCCCCAGAAGCTTCTATAAGCACCGGTGAGGCAACAGAAGCTGGCCAGATTGTCTATTATGAGACGCAGCCTATTGCGGTTGGCTCTGCTAAGCTGGCAGGTGAAATTACAGACATAGCAGCTCAAAACGCCATAATTGTTGGTGGTCCATGCGCTAATGCTGCTGCTGCTGAGGTTATGGGCTTCCCAGAACCATGCGGTAAGGACTTTTCAGTAGGAAAGGCCGTGGTCAGGCTGTATGAGCAGGCAAACGGCAACGTTGCAATGCTGGTAGCCGGTTACGAAGCAGCAGACACAAGGAGAGCGGCTCGCGTAGTTGCCAACTATGAAGATTGGCAAACTGCCGGAAAGCTGCAGGGCTTGAAAGTAGAAGTTAGCGGAACAAGCTTCAGTGACATAAGCGTTGCTGCAATTGATGTTAAGGCTGAAGCCGATGCTGCCGCCGCTGCCGCCGCTGCCACAACAACCACAACCACGACAACAACAACCACTGAGTGAGAATAACGTGGCTTGAAAAAAGCCACTTTTTTCCTTTTTTTCTTAAACTCTTTATTTCTTATTTCTCTAGAGTTGCATCTTTTCTTTCTTCTTTTGTTCCTGAGCCTTTCTTCAAAACAGTAGAAAATGAGCAGTGGCAGTGTTAAGTCAAGTTGTTAAGTGTGCACCACCTTGCTGTTGCTGGCTGCGCCAAAACTGTTTGCTTGGTTAGCTTCTCTCCCCTACGCAAGTTAAGGGGAGAGAAGCTAAGTTAAGAGAACCGCAGCCAGCAAATGGGCACTTGGAAAGTTTACTTAACAGGTAGCGGAGACTTTGTCAAACCCAAAAACAATAAAAACAACAGCTGTTAAGTTTCGTTTTTGATGTCTTATAAACAATACCTGCCCGCTGCCGCCTTTTTTGCTGCGGTTTCTGTCGTTTTCTTCTTTCCTGTGTTCACGTCTTTTGGCAATTGGGGACTCTATGACTGGGACCAGCACTTGTTCTACCACGCTTCTCCCAGGATTGGCATTCTGGATTACGGCCAGTTCCCTTTGTGGAATGCACATTACTGCGGCGGAAACCCCCTTCTTGCAAATCCGCAGTCTGCATTTTTATCGCCATTTTTTCTTCTTGTGCTGCTTTTCGGGGCTGTTGCAGGCCTAAAGCTGCAGGCAATCCTATACATGTTTTTTGGGCTTTTTGGCACTTTTTTGCTTGCTAAAAAGCTGGGCATAACGCCCATACCTTCTGCTTTGGCTGCTGTTGCCTTCATGCTCAGCAGCTGGTATGCCGTCAGGGTTGTTGTGGGGCACACAACATTTTTCCCCTTTGCGCTCATGCCTTGGACGCTGTTTTTTTACCTTAAATCCCTGCAAAGCAGGAAATGGCTTGTCGCAGCAGCCATTACGCTTGCAAGTATGTTCCTTGCAGGAGGCGTCTATCCTTTTTACGCCTCAGTTCTGCTGTTAGGCGTTTACTCGCTTTTATCCTCTATAAGCAGCAGGAATCTGAAGCCAATACTTGTCGTAGCTGCCGTATTCGCCTTAACCATGCTTTTGGCAGCAGTAAAAGTGCTGCCTGTCATTGACTTTACAACAGGAGTGCCTGTTGAGAAGGACGTGCAGTTGACTAGTGCCGGAATCGTTGCAAGAGCCCTTCTCCTCCCTTCCCAAAATATTGTAAAAAATGATGCGGCAACTGGCCGCTCTCTTACCCCTGAAAGCAGGGAAAAGGAAGTGGCAACACTTTCTGGGCTGGTTCCCTGGCAGTGGCACGAATATTCTGCTTATATTGGAATCATTACGCTTTTGTTAGCTGTCCTTTCTCTTATTAACTACAAGAGGAACTGGAATCTGCTGTTGCTGGCATTGTTCTTCTTCCTGCTGAGCCTAGGGAACAGTTCGCCAATACCCCTGTGGCAGCTCCTCAGAAACCTGCCATTCCTAAGCTCGCTGCACGGCCCTTCGCGCTTCATCATACCCTTTGTTTTCATAACAGCCCTGTTGGCAGCAAGAACCCTGACAACCATGAGTGTTCCCCGCAAAAAAATAGTTTCAATAGCCTTGCTCGTAGCTGTAACCATAGAACTTCTGTTTGTATCCCTGCCTTTAGTTTCAACAGCCTTTCCTTTAACTCCCCTTAAAAACTTGCAAACAGCCAATCCGGATTTCATTCAGTTCTACGCTTCAGAGCCGTATTCATCCCAGTACCCCAACCTTTTGCAGAACCTTGGCACATTAAACTGCTACGAGCGCCTTCATCTGGTGACGAGGGCTGTGCCTCAATTTGTCGACGGCATTCCTTACTCAGGCTTTATCGGGAATGCCTACATTGCTGAAACAAACAAGAGCCTTAACCTGAGCTACTTCTCTCCAAATAAAGTTAGAGTTGACCTTGCTGAAGCACAGATTAACAGAACATCCACTGTTGTCATAAACCAAAACTATTACAAAGGGTGGAAAGCGAGTAATGGGCGTGTTGAGTCGCACAACGGCCTGTTGGCTGCAGAGGTAACTTCTGCTGACAGAGAGATAGGGTTCAGGTACGCTCCAAAAAGCTTCACCATAGGGGCGATAATTTCCGCAGTTACGTCGCTGCTACTGCTGCTTATATTTCTAAAGCTAAAACTAATAAGAAAAATACTGTTTCAGCCGCAGTCGTAAACGTAGTATTCCTTCACCCTGCCTTTCCACGGCGTTTCAAACTTCTTGGCAACAGCGCAGTCTTCTTTAATAAACGCATCAAACTCCGGAAGCGTGCCCACGCCATACCCCAGTTTTACGCCCTCTCCAAAATCAAGGCTTCTCACAAGAAAGAATTTCAGGTTGCCCCTTAGCTTGTTTATAACGCTATCAGCATCTTCCATTCCTGTCCTGAACCTTAAGTCATTGCTATCCACGAAATCAAGCGCAATCCCCCTCTCGGATAGAAGCGATATTAATGGTGCCGTAGCATCCTCTCCAAAAACCAGCTCGCCTTCATCAGAGTTTTCCTTGACAAAATTCGCAATTTCCCTGGCATTCTCAAAATCATAAGCATCATTCGCTGCAAAGCTGCCGTAATTCAGGAAGCCAACTACTGCCATTACCGCCAGCACCGAGCCATACGCTAAAACCCTTCTCACCCGGAAAGTCTCGATAATGCCGCTGATTCCCTGGCCTGCAAGGATTGCCAGAAAGGGAAGCATGTTGAGTATGTAGTAGTCAAAAAAGGTTTTCATAAACAAAAACACTGCGACGCAGGCTGCTATTATGAAAAAAGGCACAGCAACCTGTCTCCTGAACTTGCTTTTGGCAAATACCGCTGTTGCAGAAGCAGCCAGTATAAGCCAGTTCCTTGTGACAACCCTCGTGATTACCGCCGCTTTGTCCAACACTCCTTCCGGCTTGAGAAGGTGATACGTTATAGTCTGGGTTACGTAATCCCCTCTCGTGATTGCCAGAAACAGCGCATTTACCGTTGCGAACACGGCAAGGAAGCCCATCATGAACTTCCTAAACTCCCCCAATCCCCTGATAAGAAGCCACCCTGCCATTACAGCAGCGGGTATGAGCGCAAGCAGCCCTGTTATCGCCCCGAAGCCGAGCAAAACGCCGCTAACAACGCTCCTTTTTTTGTGGAAATAATAAAATCCTGCAGCAGAAAACATCATCACGAACTCGGTTCCTGTCGGAAAACTCGTGAAAAGCAGGATAGCGTGGGTGAAGAAAAATAATAAAATTGCGGTTACTGCGGCAATTTGCGACTTCTCGTTGAGCAGCCTGAACACGAAAAATGCGGCTATCACGGCTGCTGCTGCTGATAAAAATTTCAAAATGCCCAGGTTAAACCCGAAGAGCTTAAACACCACGGCATACATGTAAGCCTGCAAAGGCGGGTGGGCGAAGAAGAAGTCAACGTAAGGCACTTCTCCGGCAGCAATAAGCTGCCCCATCTTGTAATACGTGTTCTCATCACTTGCAGCATAGCCTGCAGCATCTATCTTTATTGCAAGAAATACTACCGCCGCTAATGCAAAAGCAACCCAGCCCCAGTTCACCAATCTCATGTTCAATAAGTTGAATTTATCCCTTTTCTTTATAAATAAATCGCTAAATACAGTATCTCCGCAGCTAGCTGCTTTTGGCTGTTTGCGCTTGAGCTAAGCTCAAGTTCATTTCTTCCCTCCTTCGGAAAGTTAAGGAGGGGAAAAATGAAGTTCGCTATAGCGAACCGTAAACAGCCTAGTTGCGGAGATACGAAAATATTCAATAAAGTGAACAAATCCCGCTCTGTTCACTCCCCAGCAGAAATGACGGAAAATGCGGTTGCGAGATTAAAAAAAGAGCCCTTTCAAACCCCAAAACCAGCAAAAAACAGCCAATTGCGTATATGAACGGTTAAGTCCAATCGCTGACTACGGGCGCCAAATAAATATGTTTATAAATCTGATGATATAACTTTGAAATATGACAGAGCAGAATAAAGAAGCTGTAACAATTCCTAAAAAATACATAATTATTGGAGTCATAATTTTAGCCGTTATTGCTGTGGGTGTAGTAAGCTATTTAATAGGTTCTCAAAAACTCCCGATAACAGGAGAAATTACTGGAACTGGTCAAAAACAATCATGTCCATTTGAGTGTTGTATAAATGACCCAAACTATGAAAGCAGGGTTTGCCAAGGTAGCAATTATCAGTGTATTAATAACAAATGTGTTAAAACTAATTGTCCCTATGAATGTTGTTTCGAAGGGGAATATTCAGCCAAACTTTGTGAAGCAGATTATGAATGTAAAAATAACAAATGTGTTCTTTTGGATAGTGATAAAGATGGGCTTACTGATATAGAAGAGAAACAACTTGGAACTAACCCTAATCTATATGATAGTGATGGTGATACTCTAAATGATTACCAAGAAGTTAAAGTTTCTGGTACAAATCCTTTGAAACTTAATACAGATGACGATAGGTATAACGATAATGCAGACCCAGACCCAAAAACAAAGAATTCAGCTTCTATAAGTGTATTGGTTTCAAACAAAGATTTCGGGATTGATTGGATTAGTATAGGCTTAGTATTTATTGGTGGCGGTGTAATTAATCCTGATACGGTCATAGCAAAACCCAAAGTTACAATAAACGTAGTTAATGCTGGGAATGATTACTCATCTTTCTTGAGTTATGATGTTTTATTCATAATTGCAAATACAGAAGCAAAGAAATTTACTGTTCAAAAAAATAGGATTGAGAAAAATGCTCAATTTACAGATGTTCAAAATTATGAGATAAAAGCAAGAGATATACCCTCTATTCTGATTAATGTTATAACTAAACAATCAACTCAATGGGACGTTCAGATTCAAAATATTAACTACGAAAAATTCTAAAATACGGGCGCCCTCCGTCAGCGACTTCTCCGGATTTTTGTTTCAAAAATTCTCGACCTTCGCAAGTTTGCTCAGGTGAGCCTAACAACGATTATATTCAATAAAATTTTACTTTTTACAACGAGAACGAGGGTTTCCTAAAATTGGTAGGGGGAAAATCTATTTCTCCAAATAAAACGGCATATTTTATATATTGCTTTGTTTAAATGGGATATGTGACATCGATAAATTCATTTGATAATACAAAAATACATCATGTAATCCATAAAGGTGTCAAGCATTATCCGATTGCCACTCAATCTTCAGTTGTATTAATGTTTGAAAACTCAAAATTAGAGGGCAAGAGAAGTTGAGCCATCCTTCCTATATTTCAGTCGAAACATTTATATATATGCTGCGTATATATGGGATATAGGTGATGTATATGGTACAAGCTATGATAAATATTTCAGATGAAGCAAATCAAATACTCAATATAGTAAAAGCAAAGCACAACCTTAGAGATAAGTCTAAAGCAATAGAAAAAGTTATTATTGAATACGGGACAGAAGTGCTAGAACCAGAACTCAAACCTGAATTTATTGAAAAGATGAAGAAGAGACAGCTAGAACCTGCTGTGAAAATTGATAATTTCAAAAAACACTTTGGCTTAAACTAAGATGTATTCTTACGAATTAAGGAAAGGTGTTGAGAAAATATTCTTCAAACTAGCAAAAAGAAATCCAAAACAGCTTTTGATAATAGAAAACAAAATCCAAGGATGCTACAATTATGGACTAACGGCAATAAAGCAATACGGATTTTTTAAAGGGTGGGCGAAAACCATTGGAAGAGTTTTGAGATGCAATCCTTGGAATGAGGGTTCCAATGTGGATTACCCCCGAGTACAGAAAAATTAGTGGTGTTATTAAATATGAAACGGGAATGTAAATTATGTGGGTTAAATAAAGAATTAAAAGAAAGCCATATTATTCCTAAATTCATTACTGATTGGATTAAAAAAACTTCTGCAACTGGCTTTTTAAGACAAGCTGTAACTTCAAATAAAAGAATCCAAGATGGCATTAAGGAATATATGCTTTGTTCAGATTGTGAGATGATTTTTTCTAAATATGAGGATTATTTCTCTAAAGAGTGGTTTTATCCTCATTCTAATAATAAATTAAAAGAATTAAATTATGGTATTGGTCTTAAAAAATTTATTATATCAGTTAGCTGGAGAATTTTAGCATATAGTTTGGACGATTTTGAAATAAATAATCCAAAGATGGGGAAGTATGCAAGAGAGGCTTACCATATTTGGAAAGATTACCTCTTAGTGGAGAGACAAGATATTTTGGAATATAAAACTCACTTATTTATTTTTGAGTATGTGAATGATTCTACAAGCAATCTGCCTTCAAAATTTCAATTTTACACTCTTAGAGCGATTGATGGAACTATCTATTATAATCAGGAATTGGTTCATGTATACGTAAAATTTCCCGGTTTTATCTTATTTTCAACAATTTATCCTACAAATCCAAATGGGTGGGTAAATACAGAAATTTTTGATTCAGGAACATTAATTATCCCTCAAGAAATATCGTATGCTGGTTTTGGTGATTTTCTTAAAGAAAGAGCAGAGTTAATATCTAGAAACCCCGTTTCTAATCCTCAGCAAAGAAAATTAAATGAAACAATCTTAAAAGATAAAAATAGATTTATCAATTCAACGACTTATGATGTATGGGTTGAAGAAAATAAAAGAATTAGCTGATTATTTACTATCCTTAATTTCTTATAACTAAACCGCAACATTTATAAATAAGTATATCTTACTATAAGAAAATAAGAATATTGGAGGTCAAAATGCCAGCAGAAACTATTAAGATGTCCTCAAGAGGGCAAATTGTGATACCTCAAGATATAAGGGAAGAAATTAAAGCTAGTGAGGGGACTATTTTTTCCGTTGTTTCTTCCAAAGATGCAATTATTTTGAAAAAAATATCAATTCCGTCTAAAGAAGATTTAATTAAGGAAATAGGCGCAATTGCATTAGAGGGCAGAAAAAGGGTAGAAAAATTAGGCATCAAAGAAAGTGATGTGCCTGAGCTAGTTCAAAGAGCAAGAAAATCAAAGAGATAAAAATGAAAGTTACTGTAGATACTAATTTTCTTATTTCAGCCACTCAATGGGATTACAGCGTTGCACATAAATTATTGAAGAAACTTATTCTTTCAGATGCTGAAATCGTTACAACGCAAGATATTTTGGATGAAACAGCCGAAGTGCTTGAAAGAGATTTTGAGTACAACAAAAATGAGGTTAAGAATATTATTGGAAAAATATTACTTTTTGCGAAACAGATAAAACCAAAGCAAAAAATAGATGTCATAAAAGATGACCCCGATGACAATAAGATTATTGCATGTGCTATTGAATCTTCTTCTGAATATGTCATAACTTATGATAAGCATTTATTAAAGTTGAAAGAATATAAAGGAATCAAAATAATCACTCCAGAAGAATTTAATAAAATATGTTACTAAGTTTTCTCGCCTTAATGTATGTTCTAGATGTATCGCTTTGCTCATTTAAAAGAACTTTAGCCCAAAAAATTACTCTGCGGACGCAGGTTTTCGGAACTTCGTAGCTGGAAAAGAACTTAACAGGCATTATATTCAATTGAAAAATGAGCCCTAACGAACAAACCATCTATCCTGTATCTCTCCAGATTCTGAGATGTACGGTTCAAAAACCGCTATATTTTTTTCTTGTAATTTTTGCCATACTCTTTTAGATTGCTTTTCAAATGAGATTACAAAATGAGTATCAGAGTATAAAGTTGTCCCCAATTTACCTCTATAAAATTCATTTGCCAAGATTATAAGTTTGCCACAAATACCCCGACCTCTAAATTCCTCTTGTGTTTCCTGATAACTAACATAAGGTTTGGGGACAGGAGGGTTTCTGGATAATTCTAAGAAAAATCTGTCATTATACCTACCCGCGCAGTTTAATCCTCTAGTGATAGTTATGTGACCTACATAAACGCCATTTATGAAACCCTCTACACGATAACCTTCCCAGTCTCTATCGTTAAGATTATCTTGTCGTGTAGGATTCAAGGGTGCCTGTATGATTAAATCATCTAAAAGGATATCCATACAATAAGGAACGACTATTACATTTTTAAATCTTTGGCTCATTTTTCAACTTTCTCCTCACTTCATTCGTCGAACTTTCTTTCAGAAAAAGGAATATAACAGCGATTATGCTCAATAATCCTCGCTCCAGGTATTCGCTGCGGCTTACGAAAAATTTAATGTCTTTCATGCTGCATCGCCTCAAGCTGATGCCGGAGGAGGCACTGCATGAGAATTATCATGGCATCTTAATGTAGAATCTTCCCGTAAAATATGTTGTGCTTGTCGCTTGTTATTTTAACCTTTACTTTTTTGCCGCTGCTGCCGCTACCGTTATTTAAATTATTAAAACCATTGAAATCAG
>Ga0209541_10003797_pt1 | contig 27401 bp, 24 predicted proteins | sample RifCSPlowO2_01_FD_184027 | JGI IMG/M metagenome (GOLD analysis project Ga0209541, IMG submission 184027) | Groundwater microbial communities from Rifle, Colorado - Rifle CSP2_plank lowO2_0.1 (SPAdes) (version 2) | ecosystem: Environmental > Aquatic > Deep subsurface > Groundwater | place... | reverse complement strand
GTGAGCAGGAAATAATCAGGAAGAAAGAAAAATCCAATAAGCGGCAAGGCAAGCGTACCCACAAACTGCCCTAAAAAAAAGTTTCCTGTCAATATTACTGGGATAAGCATAGCCAATCCCCATGGTAAAAACAGGTTGTAGAAATCAACTCCAATCAAAATTCCAAAAAGAGATGCTATTGCTTTTCCTCCTGCAAATTTTCTGTCTTTAATATAAAAATATAAAGAATAACAATGTCCCAAAACTACACCAAATGCTCCAAATGTTACTGCGAGCTTAAGATCGTAATTAAAATATGCAAATAATTGAGGAAGCAACACTCCCAAATATCCTTTAAACGCGTCTATAATAAAAACTAAGAAGAAAAGATAGAATTTTCCCGTTGTCCGGGCAGTATTCATTGCTCCAACATTTCCTGTTTCAACTTTTCTGATATCCCGCCCTGTAAATTTTTTAACCACAAGATAGGCGGTAGGAAAAGACCCCATTAAGTAGCCGATGATAAGAAATAATAAAACCATATTAATATTATACCATCACGTGTCATGCTGAATTCATTTCAGCATCCCGATTGAACCGAGATCCTGAAGCAAGATCAGGATGACAAAAGAAAGTTCGGAATGACAATGCGTTGTAGTATAATGAATATGATGAAACTTTCCGCTTGGGTATCTATTTCTGACTTACTTCCGGAGAAAAAAAACGGATTTGGAGAATTTATTTTTGACAAATTTATAAAGCAAAAATTATTTACAAAAATCAATCAAAAGGAAGTTTTGCTCGCGCTTAAAAAATCCGGGGTAAACGGTATTGAGTTGCTTTCTACTTCAAATGTCACGGATGAAGACATTCAGAAAGTTCAGGAAATGTTAAAAGAGCTTGGTTTGGCGATATTTAGCATTCATCAATCTATCTCAACGCTTTTTAATATTGGCATTCAGGAAATAGAAGGGTTATTTCAAATTGCAAATAAATTAAAAGCTGGCGTGATAGTGCTTCATATAAACGTCATAGGAAATCACATTTACGAAGAACATTACGTTCAATCTCTGAAGGATTTAGAACGTAAATACAAGATAAAAATTGCCATTGAAAATAGTCCCATTAGTCCTCTGACACTTTTTAATAAAAATACTTGGAATGGAAATAAATTTTCTACTTTAGTAAAAGAAAAAGGGTTTAATATCACATTTGACACAACGCATTTATCGCAAACAGGCAAAGATATTGTAGATTTTTATAAAAAAAACAAAGACCGAATAGTTAATATCCATTTAAGTGATTACAAGAAGAATATTTTAAATAAATATTTACTTTTAGCAAATGGCACTCATCTTCCATTAGGAAAAGGGTCATCGCCAATAAAACAATTCCTTAATGTCTTAAAACAGAGTAATTACAGTGGTGTAATAACAATGGAAATCAGCGGAAACCTCCAAGATTTATGCGATAGCGCTAGGTTTATAAAATCTACTTTTTAATCCTCAATACTTAATTGATTTTCCGGCAATAAATCTAAGCCTTTTATTTGCGGCATTGATGCGCCAACTTTTCCTTGCATGTTTCCAACAATATTTGCAGCGCTTATTATAATGCGCTCTGCCTGGCCTTCTCTTTGCTTCCACGACCTTTCAAACGCAGCTCTTTCTCTTGTTATTTGATCTTTCATTTCTTTGTAAACCTCGACAATTCGCTCTACCTGCTGCTGAAATTCATGGCCTGTGACATAGCTATATAGCATATCCGCTTTCTCGCCTCTATTTGCCAAGACTGCTTTCTGGTACCCGACATCGAGTAAGTTTTTTCTTAGAATTGTCGCGATTGGCAAAACTAATTGATGAGAACATATCCAAACACCGTCTTTGATACCAAATCCATCACTTGCCTCTTTTGGTAATACGATACTCACAATTATCGGTATATTTGCTTTTTGCGCTCTTAAATCTTCTTTTAGTTTGGTCAACCATTTATCCGACCATTCTTTTGTTCTTTTAGATTCCCAAAGGATAGTTCCGCAGATAATACCTTTCGGACTTTTGACGATTTGACAAATATCTGCTCCGGAAATTCCTTTGGCAACAGCTATAAATTCATCATGCGGAAACGCGTCGTTGAGTAACTTTTCCAATTCAAGCTCCAAGACTTCCCCTTGTAACTGTTGTGACTTTTGTGAAGATTTTCTTTGGGCATCTTCCAATGCTTTTTTTGTATCGTCAAGCTGTTTTTTAATTTCCGCTATTTCTAAATTTGATTTTTCTTTTTCAATCTTTATTACATCTTCCTGAATTTTTTCGCGCTCGAGTGATAATTTTTTTTGCATTTCAAGTTCTCTTTCGTCGTCTTTTTGTTTTAGCAAACGAAGTTGTTTGGTTATTTCCAAAAGCTGTTCGCGAAGTTCTCTGCTTTGTTCTTTCGCTTCCTCAAGCTCGCTTTCCGAATTTTTAAACTTAAGCTCCAGTTCTTCTTTTACTTTTTTCTCCGCCTTTTGTTGTATTTCAAGCTTGAGTTTTTCGACCTCTTCTTTGTGCTTTACTTCTGCTTTAGCAAGAATAGATTCCTGAAATTGGTGTTTAAAAGCTTCCGAAATCTCAATTTCCTTTTTGCAACTGGGGCAAGTAATCTTATTCATATTCAGAATACAATCATACTATTAAACGAATTTTGCCGCAAGAGCTTTTTGGTGTTGATCTGTTTTTGATTGGTTGATATAATGTATTGACCGTGAAAAATAAACTCACAAATTTTTTACTCTATGCTTTCGCGCTTTTTATATTGACTCTTATTTTGCCTGGAGTAAAAATTTCAGGCGGAATTCCTACCTATATCATAGGGGGAGTTGTTTTGTCTTTGATGTTTTTGATAATAAAACCCGTCTTAAATATCGTTACTCTTCCTTTAAACCTTATAACTTTGGGATCGTTTTCTTTTTTTATAAATGTTATTATTCTATATCTTCTGACAGTTTTTGTTCCAAGCATTTCGATCAGCTCTTTTGCATTCAGCGGTATAAAATTCGCAGGCTTCATAGTCCCCAAGTTGTATGTAAATACATTTTTTGCATTTGTGCTGGCATCGTTATTGCTATCTTTTATATTCACATCCTTAACATGGTTAATAAGGAATAAATAAAATTATGGATTATCTTCGAAAAAAAATTGTATGCCTTGGGGGTGGTATTGGTACAGTCAACCTGATTACAGGATTAAAAAATTATTTTCACAATATTGCTGTTGTTATTTCAATGGCGGATGACGGCGGTTCTTCCGGAAGGCTAAGACGATTATACAATGTTCCTCCCCCCGGAGATCTTGTATCCTGTATGGCTGCAATTGCATCGACCAGTAATCCTGTGATTTCAAAAATGTTAAAATACAGGTTTAGCGGCAACCGGTACGGAAAAGACGCTGATCTTTCGGGACAAAAACTCGGAAATCTAATAATGATAGCGCTTAAAGATATAACCGGAAATTTTAATGAAGCTATAAAACTTTTCCAAAAAACATTTGGCATTGAGGGAGTTTTTCTTCCGGCTACTTTGCAAACTGTAAATATTTCGGCAAAAACAATTGAGGGCAAAAAAATATACGGCGAAACCAAGATAGACCTTGGAAAGTATAAAGGCAAACGGGTATTGGAACGGGTGTACTTAGAGCCTGCCAGCGCAGATGCAAATCCTGAAGTTTTGAAAAGCATAGAAGAAGCGGATGTTATAATTGCCGGTCCAGGAGATTTGTATACGACAATATTGCCGGTTTTGATAGTTGAGAAAATAAATGATGCTCTGAAAAAAAGTCCCGCACTTAAGATATTTATTGTTAACGTCGCCAACAAGCCATTCGAAACTAAGGGATATAGTGTTTTTGATTATATCAATGCCGTAGAGAAGCACCTGGGCGCGTTTCCTTTTAGTAAAGTTATAGTTAATAATAATTTTGCTCCAAAAATTCCAAAAAAATATAATTACCATTATATCGACATTAATCAATCAAGTTTAAACAAATACGATATCATAAAAGAAGATATTGTGGATGAAGCTTTTCCTCTTTACCATAACCCGTCAAAACTTGCAAAAATCATAGTAGAAAATATATAATCAAGCCAAGCTTGATTTAACCCAGCTCAGCTGGGTAATAGGAAAGCGTTATTTAACCTAAGCTTAGGCGGGGTAATAGAATTATGATTCTTAACATTTTAGCAATTATTATCGCTTTAGTTCTTATAATTCTTATCTTGCTTCAAATGCAGGGAAGCGGATTGTCTTCGGCTTTCGGAGGCGGGGGGGAGTTTTACCGGAGTCGTCAAAGCATTGAAAAATTACTCGTTTTAGCAACAGCAATTTTCTCTATAATCTTTGGAGTCTTGTCAATTATACTCCTTATTCCCCAATAAGCTTATGGTTAAATTCAGGCACAGGCTTATAACGTGGCTCATTAAGGCATACATTAAGAAATGGGGCAAACATATATTGGTTTATTTTGCGATTGGCTTGGCGGTTTTTTTTATTCTTCGTTTCTTTTTTGGAACAACATTAGAAAATTTACAAGTCCAAAAACAAGAATCAATAGGGATGGTAGGTGCTTATGAGTTGGAAAATCTACAACCCGATATCTTAAACAAGCTGTCTTTAGGGTTAACGGTAGTAGAAAAAGACGGCACTATTAAACCCGGAATTGCGGAAAGGTGGAAAGTAGGAAACGACGGCAAAGCTTATGTGTTTTACCTGAAAAAAAATTTATATTTTACCGATGGCACCAATCTAACTTCCGATCATATTCAATATAACTTTACTGACGTATCGGTTACTCGGCCGAACAAATACACAATCGTTTATATGTTAAAAGACAGATATTCTCCATTCCTAGTGACGGTTTCAAAACCAGTCTTCAAAAAAGGATTAATTGGCATATCGGAAACTAAATTAAAAGATATAAAGTTGAACGGTGATTTTGTACAATCTTTATTCTTGGTTTCGAAAAACGGACACAAAACAATTTATCAATTTTACCCCACAATTGAAGCTTTGAAAATCGCATATTCTTTGGGTGAAGTATCTAAAATAGTTGACCTTCCCGATACAAGATTTAAAAATACAACATTTGATACGTTTAAAAACGCAAAAGTAGAAAGAGTTGTTAATTACCTGCGGCTTGTTACATTGTTTTATAATACTCAAGACAAATTAGTTTCTTCAAAAACCCTAAGAGAAGCATTGTCATATACTATTCCGGATGAATTTAAGTTTGGCTTAAGAAATTTCGGGCCTTACACCCCATTTTCGTTTGCAAATCAACAAATATCGGGATTGCATAAACAAGATCTTGCTCACGCAAAAGAACTTCTTGACAAATCTAAAGAAGAAAATAAGTCGGATGAAAAAATTACATTAACAATAGAATATCTGGACAAATACAAAGCTGCTGCGGAAGATATTGTGGATATTTGGAAAAAATTAGACATAGACGTTGAATTAAAGATTGTCGACAAAATTCCATCCCGTTTCCAAATATTCTTGGGAGAATTTAATTTGCCTGTTGATCCGGACCAATATACACTTTGGCATTCGGATCAGTCAAGCAATATAACGCATTACGCGAATTTAAGAGTTGATAAGTTACTGGAAGACGGCAGAAAAGAAATAGATATAGAAAAACGCAAAATTATATACGCGGATTTTCAAAAATTTATCCAATCCGACCCTCCTGCTTCTTTCCTGTTCTTCCCTTACCAATATAATGTAACGAGAAAATAGTGTATAAAGTATATATGCTTAAAGTTAAATCGTTCAAACAAAGTACAGGGTTTTGCGGACCCGCATCTCTGCGGATGGTTTTGTCTTTTTACGGAATTGGTAAAAGCGAAAATGAATTAGCAAAATTATCAGGTGCAACAAAGGAAAAAGGTGTCGGCGCGGAAGGATTACTCAAGGCTGTAAAAGAGTTAGGCTTAAAGGGTTTTATGAAAGACTTTTCAGACGTCTCAGATCTAAAAGAGTATGTTTTGGAGAAGAAGATTCCGGTAATAGTTGATTGGTTTTGCTGTGAGGACGGACATTATTCCGTAGTTGTCGATATTGACGAGAAAAATATTGCTCTTGCCGATCCTCAGTTTGTGCGTGTTAGAAAAATGGACTTAGACACATTTAAGAGAGTCTGGTTTGACTTCCCGAACGATTTCTTAAAATCTAAAGATGAAATTATTATAAGAAGGATGATTGTAATTGGTAAATGAGGAAACTGCTCAAATGCCGGTTAAAAAGCGTTTGGATCTTAGTCTGCGATGATAAGTAACTGCAAATCTGTGGGCTTCGTCGCGGATTCGCATTATAAGTTTCAAAGCTTCCGAATCTTCTGGAAGCTTTATTTCTTTAAAATCAGATGTAATTATAGTTTCCTCCCTTTTCGCAAGCCCAATCACAGGAATATTTATTGTTTCATTGTTGAATTGTTTCATTGTTGAATTGTGAGCATTGAGTGCATTTAAGGCTGCAGACACTTGACCTTTTCCTCCATCAACAACGATTAAATCCGGATAAGGCCATTCACCGTGTCTCAGCCGCCTTTCAAGAACTTCCTGCATCATCGCGAAATCATTTGGCACTTTGTCAACAGTTCTGATTTTGAACTTCCGATACCAGGACGAATCCTTTACTCCGTTTGCAAAAACTACCATAGATCCTGTTGCACTATAGCCTGAAATATTCGAAATATCATAACATTCTATTCTCTCAAGTTTTTCAACCGAAACATTATGTGATAACAAATATGTTTTAAGTTCCAGAAGTTCTTTATATCTTAAATCTTCCTCAAGGTTTGGATTTATTTTAAAATCAAATTTTTCGTACGCAGGACTTGTAACGTAATTTATCGCATCAATTTTTCTCTGCAGATCCCTTGCTTGTTCAAACTCCTCGAGTTTACTTAAAACATCCCTTTCTTTCTCAAGGTTCTTCAAAACTTTCTTCGTGTTTCCCTTTAAAAAAGTAATTATATGATTAATATTTTTATTATAATACCTATCATTTGTTACTTCCGGGCATGGACAAATACCCAAATGATTGTACAAACATATTTTGTTTGGGTGATGAGCAACAGACTGAAACGGAAAAATTCTCCGAATAGTTTTTAGCACCAAACGCAAAGCCGAAGAGTTTGGAAACGGACCGAAGTATATTGATTTTATGTCCTCACTCCTTCTTGCGATTAAAACTTTTGGATATTTATCTTTTGCTGTAATACGAATAAGAGGATATGCTTTGTCATCGGTTAACTTAGCATTATATTTGGGCTTATAAAGCTTAATGTAATTAGCTTCCAAAAGCAATGCTTGTATTTCGGATTCTGCTATAACACTTTTAATCTTTTCTATTTGAGAAACCAAAATCCGTGTTTTTTCGAGAAGATTTTTGCTATTCTGAAAATAAGAACTAACCCGATTTTTGAGATTTTTCGCTTTCCCAACGTACAATATTCTGCTCTTTTTGTCTAAAAAAAGGTAAACGCCGGGTTTTGACGGCAATAATCGATAAAATGATCGTGACAATAACAACTATAACACCTCCTAAAATTATGCTTAATTTATGTAAGAAAATTGGAACAATCTTTATTTTTTTGGAAATAGATTGTCCGTTGAGGGTAATTGTAATCGTATCTTCCGTATTTGTCAAAATTGGAGTCTTGTCAAAACTAACATCAACTGTCAGAAAACCTAAAGGAGGAATTTTATTTATCGAGATCTCTTGGAAATTGGGATTAATAATTTTTGAATAGATTGTGGCGGTTTGAAGCTCGGAAATTTGTCCTCCGGTGTTCCTTACAGTCACTCTTCCTTTAATTGGGAATCCTGAGAAATTTGAACCGGGGAAGTCTTCAATAATATTAAATTTTGCGGGAGCGTTGCCAAAAGCATTGCTAAAGCCAACTATAACATCTTTCTCTATCGCATCCCCTTCTATTTTGTACCCTCCTGCCGCAATCGGATATTCGCTGCTTTCTCCCTTTATGACAAAAGCAAAATGATCAAAGTCAAACGTATGAAAGTAGTCCAATCCTCTTGTTGTGTTGCCCCATGTGGGATCAATCATTATCCATGCTTCCCTTTCGTAGTCGTAATACTCGGGCCATGCATGTAAAATATCTTTTACCAGAGATAACGGACGATCCGCATCATCTTCCGTGTACGCAAATCCGTCTATTTCTCTTGCAGGTATTCCGGCAGCGCGGGATAACGCAATAAAAAGATCTGTAAATTCAAGACAAACCGCCGACTTTGGATTTTTCAAAACATTCGCTCCTCCCAGTCTGTCTTTTTGCGCGGTAACGCGCGATAAATCATACGTTAAATTTTTTACTAAATATTCATAAATCGCGTACGGAGTTTTAAGCTCTTGGGCTAATTTTTTAATATCAATATTAGAAGTTTCCCAGTATGGTTGTTCTTTCAGATATTCTTTCAGTTTTTCTTTTTCAATTACCTCTTTCTTCGGGTTGAGAAACAACTTTGCGTTACCCTCGACAACCACATTTATTTTTTGGGAGGCATTAAGCAAATATTCTGCCAGCCAATTGCCATCATTATCGATTCGTACATTTAATGGCGCAGGCTTTATATTCTTTATTTCTATGTCCTGATAATTGGTAGTTGGCGGTATAGCGATCTCCGTCTTAACCTTAAAAAGGTTGGGGTTTTGAACATGATAAACTAGATTAAATTTATAAATTTGATAGTCTCCGAATCCAATATATATGCCTGACTTTCCTAAGTTTTCTTTTGTAAAATCTAAATTATTTCGACTTGTTGGTATTACGTCCGGCTTGATATAAGAAGGCTTGCCAAAGGAGTCTGGCACTCTCACATGGACATTAAACGTTTGAAAATTACCTTGTTCTGCCAGGCCCGGAATATTTACTTCCCATAGTCTTCCGACCTTTTTTGCAACTTCTTTGGTATCAAAGGATAAGTTAAAGTTTAGCCTATTGTTTATCCCGACAACACGGGAATTAAACGTAAGTTCGATCTCCTGTCCGTTGTCACTTTTTGTAATATAAGGTACTATTTGTCCGCCAGGATCCGAGGCTTTTGCATTTTCGATATTTTCAAAACCCACCTTTATGCTGTAGGACGAGGCGTAATATTCGGTTGTTTTGTTTGTAAGGCTAACGTCAAAATTTACACGAGTTAACCCACTCTCTTTAATCGTATATGTTACATCGTAGTCTGTGGAAAAACTGGAGGGAATAGATTCATTAGACGCGGCGAAAACAGCTTTAGGAGCTAAGAGAATAAGTAAAAAAACTATTACAAAAACTTTAAATATAGTCTTCTTCACCTCCTAATCATCTTACCACAAAGTCCTAAGTTTTAGAGAGCATTTTGAAAGTTCGTTTTTGTGTCATTGCGAGGAGCGAAACGACGAAGCAATCCCTTTGTTTTGAGATTGCCGAACCCCGCTTAGCGGGGTTCGCAATGACAGATTGTGCGAAATTTTCAAACGCGTTCCTAGAACCATCGACTTAATCTTGCCATAGCCGTAATAAGTCGACACAATCTCCCGTCTTCCAAGAGTCGCCTAAAATCTAATTATAAAACTTTCTTCAAAAATTGGCCTGTGTAGGATTTGGTGTTGGCAGCGATTTCGGAAGGACTTCCGGTTGCGACTACTTCCCCGCCCTTTTCTCCCCCGTCGGGCCCCAGATCTATGATATAATCCGCGTTCTTAATAACATCGAGATTGTGCTCTATCACAATAACCGTATTTCCAACATCAACAAGCCGCCTTAAAACCAAAAGTAATTTTTCCAGATCCGCAAAATGAAGACCGGTTGTTGGCTCATCCAGAAGATACAACGAATCCTGTCCCCTTTTTGAAAGCTCATGAGATAATTTAACTCTTTGCGCTTCTCCACCCGAAAGCGTTGGCGCAGGCTGCCCTAATTTTATATAAGAAAGTCCAACATCGTTTAGTATTTTAAGTTTATGATACAACGTGGGTACAAATGAAAAAAATTCCAACGCTTCGGATACGCTCATAGCAAGAATATCCGCAATGCTTTTACCGTTAAATTGAATTTCAAGAGCCTCTCTGTTGTATTGCAAACCATTGCATTCTTCGCACGTTATATAAACATCCGGTAAAAATTGCATTTCTATTTTTATCTGTCCTTCTCCTTCGCAGGATTCACATCGTCCGCCTTTAACATTGAAAGAAAACCTGCCCGGTCCATATCCCCTGATTCGCGCTTCTCGGGTTTTGGCAAAAAGGTCCCGTATGTAAGTAAATGCTCCTGTGTAAGTAACCGGATTGCTCCTTGGTGTTCTGCCAATAGGAGATTGATCTATCATGAAAATATGCCTGATATTCTGATACCCGTCAATCCGCAGGTGTTCTCCCGGTTTTTGCCGATGAAACGGATTTTTAATTTGCATTAACGCATGATACAAAACATCGTTTATCAGTGTTGACTTGCCGCTTCCCGACACACCGGTTACTACTATAAATTTGTTAAGAGGGATCGATACGTTAATGTTTTTCAAATTATGTTCCTTCGCGCCTATGATATGCAGGTTTTTTCTTGCATATGAACCTTCAGACAGGAGTGTTTCGGGTTTTGCAGTTTTTATCTGTTTTTTTCCGGACAAGTATGGCCCTGTAACTGAGTTGGGATCTTTTTTTATTTCGGTATATGTTCCTTTTGCTACAATATTTCCTCCCTGCTGTCCTGCCCCGGGGCCAAAATCGTACATATAATCAGAATTTTCCATAGTTTCTCTGTCGTGTTCAACCACCAAAACAGTATTGCCAAGATCTTTGAGCTTTTTAAGCGTTTCAATAAGTTTTTTATTATCTTTTTGATGAAGACCAATTGACGGCTCATCCAAAACATATAACACTCCTGTTAATCCGCTTCCTATTTGGGATGCAAGCCGGATTCGTTGCGCTTCCCCGCCGGCTAGTGTTTCCGCTCCTCTTGAAAGTGTCAAATAATCAAGTCCTACATCTATTAGAAAAGTAAGTCTTTGTTTGATCTCTTTAATAATAATATTTGAGATTTCTTTCTCTTTTGAAGACAAAGTATCTTGAAGCTTATTAATAAAGTCATATGCATCAATAACCGACATATCGGAGACATGAACAATAGACCTTTTATTAATAGTAACCGAGGTGGCTTCTTTTTTTAATCGAGCCCCATTGCATGTTCCGCACGTCTCATATCTCATATATCGCTCTATCCGCGCTTTCAAAAACACGGATTCAGTAGATTGATATTTTTGTCTCAATTCCCAAAGAATTCCGCGGAAAGGCTCGCGAATTTGAGTATCAGCCCCCCATCTATTTTGTCCTAAAACTTCGTATTCTTTATCCCCCGTTCCTTTTAGGAGTAATTCTTTCTTTTCTTTACTTAAATCCGAAAGGCTTTTTGTTTGGGGAATATTGTTTTCCTGACAAAACGTTCTAAAAGTTCTGGAAAACCATGTATCGTTTTCTAATTGGTTTCCGAAAGGCAACACCCCTCCTTCGTTTATTGAAAGATTGTTATTAAATACCAGATCTTTATCTACATTTAAAATAGTTCCCAAGCCGTTACATGCAGAACATGCTCCATGAGGCGTGTTAAAAGAAAATATTCGTGGCTCTACTTCCTGTATTGAAATATTGCAGTACGGACAAGCAAATTTTTCCGAAAATAGCTCATCTTGCATCTTTTTTGGTTTTTCCGGAATTGAAAACCCCGGATCTTTTATGGTTGAAACTATTATTTCCTGTTTTCCAAACTTTAGTCCCTGTTCAACATCGCTTGCTATCCTTTTCCTATCGGTATCTTTGGATAACACAACCTCATCTACCACCAGTTCTATCGTGTGTTTGTTTGTTTTAATCAAAGAAAACTCTTCATTCAAAGAAAAGATCGAACCGTCGATCCTTACTTTTTTGTAACCCCTTTTTTTCAGATCCGAAAATAACTCTGTATATTCTCCTTTTCTGTCTTTGACAATAGGGGATAATATCAGTATTTTAAGTCTTGAGCCTGCCTTATCCCTATTTAAAAGATCATAAATAGCATTTGTGATTTGCTCCGGAGACTGATGTGAAATTTCCCTGCCACAATTCGGACAATGAGGATGTCCGATACGGGCATACAAAAGCCTTAAATAATCATAAATTTCGGTTACTGTTCCCACCGTGCTTCTGGGATTACGGGAAGTTGATTTTTGATCTATCGATATTGCAGGAGAAAGTCCCTCTATTAGGTCAACATCCGGTTTTTTCATTACACCCAAAAATTGCCTGGCATACGAAGAAAGACTTTCTACATAACGTCTTTGCCCTTCAGCGTAAATAGTGTCAAAAGCCAATGAAGACTTCCCGCTTCCGGACAAACCTGTAAAAACAACAAGCTTATTTTTGGGAATTTCCAGATCAATATTCTTTAAATTATGTTCTCTAGCACCTTTGATTATTATCGAATCCATAAAGCGATCTATTATTATACAGGATTTAAATCCGAATACCAAAACGCGAAATTTAAACAGTCGAAAATAGTTAATCGATAATAGAAAATGGTTATAGAAAATAGATATTAGACAATGGCATATGCAAATTTCAATCTTCCAATTTCCATTACCATTTTCCAATTTCTAACAACTAATTTCTCAAGTTAAAGAGTTTCGATATTCGAGTTTCGAATTCTATTTTCAGAAAGCGCAAGTTTATGCTCTGTTGGAGTAGGAGCCATCTCTTGTGTCAACGATAATTTCGTCTCCGATGTTGATAAACAATGGAACTTTGGTTGTTAGTCCGTTTTCCAGCGTTGCGTCTTTGTAAACATTGGTTGCCGAATTTCCTTTGACACCCGGATTTGTGTCGGCTACTTTCAATTTTATTTTTGGAGGAAGAATCATGCTTAGCGCTTCTTCTTTATTAAAACAAATAGTTACGATTTCCCCCTCTTTTAGATACTTGCTTTCTCTCAGATTCTTGGAAGGAATAATTATTTGATCAAAAGTTTGGGGATTCATAAAAAAGCTGGAATCCCTGTCTTTGTAAAGATATTGAAGCTCCTTTTTCTCGATCCTTACAGGATTTACTTCGCCATTGCTGGCAAAAGTTTTCTCAGTTGTTGAGCCTTTTCTCAAACTTCTGACTTTTACCTGAACCACAGAGCTTGTTTTTCGAAGATGCATATTGTTGTACGTTAGCACTTCAAAAATATCTCCGTGTTCTTCAAATGTTACCCCCGGCCTAAGAGATGTTACTGGAATCATAGTATTGTATTTTACAATATGCAGAACCACTTGACAAATGTTAAATGTTTCTAATATGATGATTATATGAGATTAAAACTTCTTCTTTGTTCTATACTTTTCTTCCTGGTGTTTCCTCTTCAGGCAAATGCTCTAACCGCTACAACCGGTACCGAATCAGCTGATTTAATGATGCTAAAAAAAGATCAAATTAGAGAAAGAAAACAAGAAACCCGCGAGGCTATTCAGGCAAAAAAGGACGAATTTAAATTGCGCTTGCAAACAATTCGCGATCAGAAGAAAAAACTGATAGTTGAAAAATTGGACACCAAACTGGCAACTGTAAATAGAAATGCCGTAGCCAGGTTCACTTCCGTTTTGGAAAAACTCCAAGCAATCTTAAATAGAATTATCGGTAAGGCCAATACGCCGTCGTTTAATGCCGCAACAGCATCCGCCCAACTTGCTATCAATAATGCAACCGCCATAGTCGCAAGCCAATCGGCAATGGTGTATGTAATCCAAATCGCAAGCGAGTTTGCCTTAAAAACAAATGTAGGCTCATCTGCAAGTGAGTTAAGATTGGATTTGCGTGACGCTCGTAAGGCAATTGTGGACGCAAAACAAGCTGTCATGAATGCTGTAAAGGAACTCGCGAAAGATAGAAAGGGTGGGCCTTCCGCAACAGGGAGCGCTCAATAAAATACTATGGATAACAATTTACCGACAAATCAGCCAATTCAAGCAGATCAAACTCAGGTTCCAACCCCGCCGGTGCTAACACAAACGCCGGTACCGCCTATTGGTCAACAGCCTTCACCCCAAATGCCTCCTCAGCAAGCTGCGCCTGCTAAGAAAAGCCATCTAATGACAACGCTTTTGATTCTGATAGCATTTTCTCTCATTGTAATTCTTTCTGTTTATATTTATCTTTCGTTTTTCAGTAACAAACCTCAAGATTCTTCCTCCGTACAGATAGAAAATACAATTAGCCCTGCAGCTCCTACGGTTGTAAAAAACGCAGACGAGGAAGAACTAAATAATATAGACGTAGGAAACGTAGATGACGACCTCAAAGACATAGACGCAGACCTTCAGCAGCTATAAATCCACTCGTAATTTTTTTTGGTGATCCGGCAGGGATTCGAACCCTGGACCAAGAGCTTAAAAGGCTCCTGCTCTACCACTGAGCTACCGGACCTTATTATTGACCAACCAATCAATATATTTTCTACTTTTATATGATTTAAGTTTACTTTCTCTCTGTCTAGCTTCAAACAAACTATGAAATTCTTCTGTATATACTAGCTTATTTGTTTTCAAAACTCTAGTCGTTCTAGTTTTCCCTAAAGCATGCTGCTTTAAGCGTCTTTTCAAATCGCTCGTAGAGCCGATATAATACCTATTTGTATCCTCGTTCTTCAAAATATATAACCAGAACATTTATTCTCCTGCTCTACCACTGACCCCGATTAAATCGGGGCTGAGCTACCGGACCCATCTGGGACAAAACCTAAGGTTATTATACCAGCTAATCTATTCGCTTGACAAGATAAGTAAAAAAAACATAAACTATGTATGGTTCAAAATATAAAAGTACTCGCCTAAGCTTACCGTTCGCCTTTTCACTACTATTCGTAGACGGCTCACGGAGCGCTTCAATGGCGGGCAGGGAGGAGGTGAAGATTAATATGAGTAGTGATGTTGGAAATACGCTTCTCACTTCTTTAAACAATGCTTTGATACTTATTGTTAGCTTTGTTCCCAAATTTGTTATCGGTTTGACAATAATTTTAGTCGGAATCATCATAGCTTCTATTGTTAAAGATGTTGTTTTGCAAATCTTAAAAACACTAAAGGTCGAGATGCTTCTTAAACGATACGGAGTACCCGAAGCAAAAGACGATCTTACATGGACAAATATATTATCCCAAACAGTAAGATGGTTTATAATTGTTGCCTTTTTAGTTCCGGCAGCAGATATTTGGGGATTACCAAGAGTAAGCATTTTAATAAATCAATTTCTGCTTTACGTACCAAATGTCTTTGTTGCGGCAATAATTGCATTGGTTGGATTTGTTGTTGCGCGAATTGCGCACAATGTTATACAAGCGTCAGCAAAGGGTTTGTCGGAAGATACTGCAAACACTATTGCGTCTATAGCGCACTGGGCAATTATTGTATTCGTTGCATTGGCAGTTCTTAATCAATTGGGAGTTGCAACAGATCTAATAAGAATACTGTTCATAGGCTTTGTTGCCATGATTGCTCTTGCAGGAGGACTGGCATTTGGATTGGGCGGTAAAGACACGGCTGCTAACATTCTTGAGGGTATTAAGAAAAAACTCAAGTAATCTTGATCAAGCATAGTGTTTTAGAGTATAATGCCTAAAATAGGTAAGGCGTTTTATGCCGCCATCGTCTAGTGGCCTAGGACATCTGGTTTTCAGCCAGAGAATCAGGGGTTCGAATCCCCTTGGCGGTACAAAAGTTATGGTGGAGCAAGGTTTAGCAGGCAAATATGCTGAAGCTGTTAAGGAGCTTCAGCCGTGGGAGAAAAAGACTCAAGATGTTATAAGAAAACATAATCTACTCGGAAGACTTAATATTACCAGCAAGAAAGATGCCTCCCTTTTTGAATCATATTTAGTCACAAGACTAATTAAAACGGAGATTTACGATAACACTAAATTTCTAAATCCTAATTCTCTTGTAACAATCGAGGCTGGTTTTTCACGAACACGGCAGGAAGAAATAGTTAGAATAAATCAAAATGCTATGGATTATCAGTATTTATTTTATTTAGAAGAATTTAATCGTATGTTTGTAGTAAAGTCTTATCTTACTACGGAAGAACGAAACAGGGCAAGAACTATTGAGCATGCAGTTAATGGCTTATGTTCACATGCCATAGTTTTCGATGAAAGAAAATCAAGATCCGAATTTAAACCTACTAAAAAATTATTAGAGACTTGGACCCAGACTTGGAAAGACCGGGTAAAACGATCTTCCTAAATCCGGGTTGCTTTGCTATTCGGGATAGAAGTTAAGCAGCTCTACGTTTATAGGCTAGCTTCCCGCATTTACCATATACTTAAATTCTCAAGTTTGTAAGGGTGTTTATTGAATACTTTGAAACTTCTTGAGGAACTCAACGAATACTTTTCCGTAAGGTGATAATGTATGCTCAACAAATTTACCTCTATAGTCTTTGTTTATAAGACCTGCCGTAACCAGTCTTCGAGTATGTTCGCCTATTGTTTTTTCGTTTGCTTTAAGTCTTTCGACAATCGACTCAAGCGTAATCTTCTTATTTTCGGAAATTAAGAGTAAGATAGCGATTCTATAATGATTCGCCATGCCTTTAAGATGTCTCTCCATTTGCCTTGTAGACTTCATACAATATTTAATATAACACAGATATACCAACATTCTCAAGTATTTAAGGGTGTCTTGACAGTATGGGATGTAGTAATTGGTGTTTGGAGTGTAGAGCGTGACATGTGGGAATTTAGGCATGGAGGATGTTGTGTGTGATTTGTTGCGATAAGAAGTAGTTTATTTTTCAAAGGCTAGTACCGCTTTCCTATATTTGCAAAAATCGCAATCCTCACCTGACTCAGGCAGCATATCTAATTTCAAACACTCAATCGTGTTAAAAATCGTATCCTCTACCCATTTGTCGTCTCCCGTATAGGAAATTATTCCTATGTCAAATTCGAGCTTTGCGTCAAACGCTTCTTTATCTGTAATACCGTTGCAATAAACAAAATAGCCGGTATTAGAAACATTAAACCCGTTTTTTCTAAATAACCACTGGTAAATTTCCATTTGCCTTTTATATCCACTTTGCCACTCGGCATCAATGGTTACTTCCTCCTCTTTTGACGTAGCTTTGTAATCAACTATATGAAGCTCTTCTTTTGGATTTTTCCAAACATCATCAATTCCTCCGGTGATAACAACATTGGAACTATCTATCGGAAAAGTAATTCCTCCGCGCAGAGCATCTCTCCATTCATTTAGCTTTTCATGGGAAAATGGAATAGCGTCTACTCCGTAATGCTTCATAAGCGGATGTTTCGTGCCTTTTACTCTATGTATATCAAATTCTTTTTTAAGAAGCTTATCCACTGCAGAGTTTAAAGAAAATGGATATCCGGGGGGTTGTGCAACTCCTAACTTTCTGTCAAGGTAAAAACAACGGGGACAGGAAATAAAAAGATCAATCTTGCTCCTACTTAACCTAAACGTTTCTTTGGAATTTTTATCGTAAAGATTCTTTGTTCTGTTTGGATTATAATATTTCGACATTAATTATCCATCTCTCCTTTCATAGATTTGTCCAAAACAGAATCGAAGAGTTCTTTGAGGAGTAATTTTTGCTTTTGCAAAAGTTTTTTGTAATCCTGCACAGCCTCCAGCTTTCCAACAATCTCTTGCTGTGCCCCTAGATTAGGAATCTTTATTTTTATTTCCTTAATCTTATTAGCATTAAATTGGGGCTGGCCGGTACCAGAGACTAATCTTTTTGCTTGATTCCAATAGTTTCTAGACCTAGAAAACAACCAAATATATCCCGGCAATACCTTTGACTTATCAGGAATAATTCTAATTAAGAATGAAGCAAACACCGATGGTTGATCAAGACTAAAATGAAGGATCTTTCCATAGGTCGCACCTGTTCTCGCTAACAAAAGGTCACCTTTATTTAAAATGTATGGTTTTAACAATTCAATATCGTCCGAGATAAATTTTTCGTCATCTTCTCTGATTTCACCATACTCATTAATATCTGTAATTCTTATAAATCTATATTGTCCTACATTTTGAGCTGACTGTGTATAGCCATACTGAAAACTACAAACTTTACTCAACGACTGAGATTCTATTTCTAAATCCTCTAATTCTTTAAAAACTAAAGACTCGAAAAGTTCTTCGGTTTTTTGGATTTGTTGATCACAAAGCTCTTGGGCTTTTCTTATCGCATCCAACCTCTCCACAATTTTTTTCTGAATATTAATCGGAGGTATCGGTATCAAAGTTTTTTTTAAGCTCGTCTGATTGATACTTGCTTGATTAACTGCCATATTTATATATGGGCCTAATTGAGCTCTAAGACTTGGTGCTTGCATAAAAGCAAACAGATAATCCGGAAGACATATATTTTTAATTGTTTTTAATCTGAGTAAATTTACACCATGAACTAGGTTTTTAATTTCCCCATTATATAAAGCAACTTTCCCTAATTTTTCATAACTATTAATATGACTAAAGGCAATGTCTCCAATTTCATATTTATATTTTTCAAACTCGTCTTTATTTAAATCTGCGTATTTTACTCTTTTTGAATCAAAAGAATTATTCTGAAGTGTTTCAATTCTACTTATCGGATAATTTCCAATCTCACCTTGTTTAGGATTAATACCATTTTGTATAAGTAGTAAAACTTCTCCTAATTTTTTCACCGGCCAATTTATGCTCATGTTTTAAAAGATTTTTGACAAAAATTCTCATCCTCAATAGTAAAGTATGTATTATCTTCTATATCTTTATATTCTATGTAAATTTTATTCTTTTCTTTGGCTTTTTCTTTATTCTTATCTAAAAAAGCTGCATATATCGACGTTTCAGGCTTCATCCAACCCCAAGTTTGACTTAACCAAGAACCTTCCTCGCTAACCTTGGATATTTCATTTCCAAAAAGTAATCTATATTTATAACCATCTATAATAATATATCCCTGTATATCTTTTGCGATGTTTTTTAAAATAGTAAATTGTATCGGTTTACCATTTTCAATTTTATTATCTCTATATTCAAATTTAATATCCTTCCAGCTATGAATATATCCACTGCGCAAGATAACTGGTCGTAAATTTGCCTCGATTGTTTGGTCAGCAATTCTATGGGTATCGTAGGCATACCACACAAGCACAATGAGGGTTGCAGTCAAAACTACTAAATTGATACCTGATATTGCATCTGGAAATAATATTTCTATAAGTATTAGTAGAAGCAATATTAAAACAAAAAGCTCGACGATCAATCTTATTAACTCTGATTTTTTCACCTGCCAATTAGTTTTCATTTAATTATTTTTAATATTCATGCAACAATCACTTGACAATCGCTTGTTAATACTGATAAACTATATTCATACTTCATTTAGAGCAATTCGCTTAATGAAACGTGCGAAGTTCGCACTTCCTTAAGTGGATAGTTTAAGCGGGTTGCTCCGAGTGAAGTATTTTTTATTACAAATATCCTGAATTTTCCCAACTTTTTCTTTTACAATTTGATACCATTTAACATTTCTTCTTTCATAAACTTGAAATACCGCATAGGAAATATAGTCTGCAACTTGCAGTCCTCCATGACTATAGTGCGGATTATGAAAATAACTTAACTTTAAGTTAGGTTTTAGGTTTGGATGAATCTTTAAATAATCTAAACGCACTCTTTCAACTTCTGTTTCTAGTTCCTGTCTCAATTTTAATTTACTATCTTTTCGGCTAAAGATTATCTCCGTATTTTCAAATTGGTGACAGAGATTTTTAATCAACTGACCCGACATAACTCCATACATCTTTCCCGGATTTTGTTTTAAAGAATCATAACAAAGCAATTTTTCAATGACTAAAACGTCTACTTTTATTGGTAAATTTAAAATATATTCATAAAACTTTTTTTTAACTTCTGGATAATCAGTTTGTGCATGGAAAGCATCAAGCGCATAAGCTGAGGAGAAAATTTTTGAAAGATCAGTGTCTTTAAGTAAAGATAGGCGAAACTCTGTTACTTGCTGTTGAATCTCCAATTGATTTTCTGATCTAACGGCAGCTAAAATCAAAAATCGCGACGCTTTTTTTTTATTAACTAAGTTTTCACCATGCGATGAATAAACCTCGGGTTTTCCAGATTCATCTATGAATATCCACTGATTATTTATTTTTTTTGATCTAGTCATTTAATTTATATTTTTCATTTTCTTATTCGATTAGAATGTCTATTGACATTATACGGGTGTTGTAGTAATCTTACAACAGATATGAAGAAAAAACAAGAGGCATTGATATTAACATTTGGAGAATTTTTCAGACAAAAAAGAATTGATTTGGGATTTACCCTACGTTCATTTTGTGAGAGGTATAGTTACGATCCCGGCAATATCAGCCGTATGGAAAGAAATATCCTTTCGCCCAGCGTTGATACGGAAAAACTTGCGGGATACGCGACCGCTTTAAAAATACCGCGTGACAGCGAGGAGTGGACAACATTCTTTGACCTTGCTCATGCAGCGAAAGGAAAAGTCCCTGAAGACCTGCTTAAAAGTCCGCATATCCTTTCTATTCTACCTGCCTTTTATAGAACTGCCAGAGGGGGAAAGTTAAATAAGGAAAAAATAAACCAACTTATTAAACTGATGCTGTTGTATTAAGAAGATTGCAAAAAGAGGAAATTGTTAAATCTAATTCTTAATCAATCTTTTTATTATCGCCTTTTGTTTTTGTAAATCAGAATCCAAAGTATCAATTTCTTTTAAAATGTCCTTTGGGTCTCGGTGGCTTACCTCTAATCCAATTCCTGCTGGTTTGTAGGCGCTGGCGGAAAGAATGAAGTCGTTTTCTTCAATTTGCTTTCTAACAACCGTCCAACTCTTTTCTGAATCTCTTTTTGTTTTCCATTTTTCTAATAAATCCGGCAAGTCGTTCTTATCCGGTTGGGGTTTTCGTTGAGTTCCTTTGCCATATCCATCATTTTCTACCTCATAAAACCAAACTTTTTTGGTATGAGATTCTTTGCTATCGCTCAGAATGACAGAAGAAGGCTTTTTAAATATTAAAAAGCTGGTTTTTACTCCGGCATAAGGATTAAAAACTCCTTGGGGCAGAGATACAACTGCTTGTAACTCTGTTTTGTCTAAAATATATTCTCTGATTGCCATTGCCGCTTTATTCCGTCCAAAAAGCGCGCCTTCGTTCACAATAACTCCGCAAATTCCACCTGGTTTTAAACAATCTACCATTAAACCTAAAAATAGAATTGTAGAATCTTTAGACTTTATAGGTAATATTGGACGAATTCGCTCTAAAGCTACGTCTGCAGCAAAAGGAGGATTTGCTAAAATTACATCAAAACTCAATATTTCAAATTGATCAGATACGCCTGCTAATGAATCTCTCCTGTAAACATTAGCGGCATCTAATCCATGTAAAAACATATTCATGAGTGCAATTTTTGTAATATCGGGCGATACGTCAAATCCCCAAAAAGTCTTTTTTTGTAGTTTTTCCCAATCTTTTTCTGACAAATTATCTCCATGTCCTTTTTTGAATTTTGATCCATTTTCTGCGGTAATTTCCTCTAGCTTTTCGGAATTATTAGCTTTAATATGTTCATATGCTGCTAACAAAAATCCAGCTGTTCCACAGGCTGGATCAAGAATTGTTTGCCCAAGTTTGGGATCAACCATTTGAACGATAGTTCTTATGATATGTCGAGGTGTTCTAAATGCTCCCATTCTTTTTGCAACTGCTAATTTACTTATTAAATGTTCATAAGCATCTCCTTTAATATCGGCATCAATCTGATAAAAATTAATTTTGGAAATAATATCAACAACTTCTCTCAAAACGAGCGCATCAGGCATTGAATATCTAACATCCCTAAAGAATTTTTTAATATCGTCATGGTTATTAAGGTCTGCCATGAAAGGAATCACCGAATCTCGTACAAATTTAAACATCCCTTCGTTATTGGGGTTTACTGTCCATGATGACCATCTATATTTTTCCTTTTCATTTGAAAAAAGAGAAACGTATTTTTTATTTGAAATTTTCGCTGCTTGAGATTTAGCATCGTCTTCTTCTTCCAACATTTTAAGGAAAAACAAAAGACTTATTTGTTCGATATAAGTGATGGGATTTGTAACACCAGCCCCATAAAACTTATCAGCTAATTTATCAACTATGTTTAATAATTCTTGTTTTGTCATTGTAAAACTGTTTGATTAAGTTCTTCTAAGGTTTGTCTCAAGCCTTGCTCTCCAAATAAGGATACTGCTTTTTGTATTCCTCCTTGTTCACGAAGAGGAGGTTTTGTGAAATCCTCTGCAGTTATTTCTATATCACCGGCAACAAATCTATTTTTTAGCTGAGATAAAAGCATAATTTGATCTACGCCAAATTCTTTTTGCCTAAGCCAAGAATCAAAGTTTTTATTTACTCTTTCTTTTTTTGTCGGAAAAGCATATTTACCTAGAACAACTCTTATAAAATCTGCTAAAGATCCGACCGGCTGATCATACGCGTCTTTCAGATTATCTTCATTGAAGTAATCCTCTGGCCTATTTAATCTATGAGATAATTTATCTAATTCTTCCTGTTCCAATTCTTTGTCTGTTAATATTTTCTGAACAATTGGATCATTTTGCATTTCTTCTATAGTCTTTTTAAATCTATCTTTATAATTCTGTTTATCAATTGCCATTCCTTCCAGCCCTATATAAATCATTTGTCTTGTCTGCATTTCGTCTGAAAGCTCGTGTTCTTTAACTACTAAAAATTCTTTCTTTCTCTTGGCTTCCTCTTCTTCAATTTTTTCCGTCAAGTATTTTGGCAAAGCTTTTTCTCCAGGAACTGCGTTTTCTAACATTGGGTCATTAAAACGCTCTGCATTTCCAACAAAGTCATATATAAGGAAAGACTCTTTTCCAATTCTTGGATCTTTTCTCGTACCTCTCCCACGCATTTGTTGATATAAAACCGCAGAAATTGTAGGACGCATCATTATCAAATTTTCTATATTTGGTAAATCAATGCCCGTATCTAGCATTCCAACAGATATTAGGCATACCGGAAATTCTTGCTTTTCAAAGTCTTTTAGAATTTGTCCTGGATTAGGACTGTCTGAGGTAATAATTTGAGCATAATTTCCTCTGTATTGTGAAAAAATTTCATCAAAAAATTTTTTAAGTTGGGCGGCATGATTTTTGGTAACTGCAAAAACTATTGTTTTCCTAAGGTGATCTCCGCCTCTCTTCTTCTCCATTTCAGCAAATTCTTCAACCATCAATTTGTTTCTGGATTCTATGGTAATCGTTCTTTCAAGCTCGGAAGGTTTATAATCTACGCCTTCATAGCTAACGCCTTCTGCTGTAATTCTTGATTTGGCTAAGTAGATACTATAGCTAGCAAGATATCCGTCTTTAATACCCTCTACTATTCCGTATGCAAAAGTAGGTTCTCCTGTTTTAGTCGAATGATTCCAGCATTTGTAAAACTCGTAAGTATTCCTAACTAATCTTTTCTCTTTTTCGTTAACATATTCATAGAATCCTAAATTGGGAGTTGCTGTCATGCCAATATGCAGAGCATCAAAATGATTTAGTAAATTCCTATAAACATTGTAAATAGACCTATGACATTCGTCGGTAACAACCATATCAAAATGTCCCGGACCAAAACGCTCAAGCTGAGACGCAATTGTTGGAAGCGTACCGATAACTATTTGCCCTAATTCTTTTGGCTTGCCGCCATACCAAACCTTTGACGGTGTATCTTTTAAATATTCTGCAAAAACATCTTTTGTTTGTTCTGCCAGCTGTTTTCTGTCCACCAAAAAAAGGACTCTTTGAATTATTCCTGCTTCAAATAGACGTTTCATAATCATTGCCATGGTCAAAGTTTTACCTGTTCCTGTGGCCATTTCTATCAAGATTCTTCTTTTCCCATTCTCTATAGCTTTATCCACAGATTCTATTGCTTTAACTTGATAAGGTCTAATTTCTAGCTGATTATTAAAATGAAAAAATTTAGACGGAAGCGGAATTTCTTTTAATGGTTTAGAAATCTTATGCAGCTGATTTCTTCTCTCAAGGTCCTCTCTTGAATAAAAAGAATCTATTGGCCGTGCTGAATCGTATTTATAATCCCAAAAATAATGTACTTCTCCATTGGAAAGAAAAACAAATGGCGCTGAAATAGATTTTGCATATTCTTTTGCCTGTTGCTGAGCTAAGTTAGGCTCTATGGAAAACTTTTTTGCTTCTATAATAGATAATGGACGACCATGCTGATCTTTTAAGAGATAATCTGCTCTGCCATCGGCGGCGGCTTCTTCGGTAGAAACCTGAGTCTTGTCCTCAATGTTCCAATCTGCTTCTCGAAGAAGTCGATCAATGATTATTCTTGCGTCTGTTTCATGTGTATTGTCGAACATATTTTCTCCCGCTAAAGTATAAAAACAATAATTGATTTATTTTGCGTATACATCAGTTCAGTCTCATCAAAAACGTGTCTGTATTATAGCAGGTTGTGCCTCTTTATTTAAACTTACAGGATATTGGCTGCAATTCGTGTAAAAATCCAGTGGAATATAAAATGAACTGTGATATAATTGCGGCGTGGATTTGAAGGATACAAAATTAAGAATCGAAACAGCGTATAAGTTGCTCACAAGTGAGACTACTTCTAAAGAGAAGTTTGAGTCTATTCGTACGCTTATAAAAGGCTTAAACCCCAGGCTCGATACTCTTCTTGAGAATACGTCCAAAATACTTTCAGATATTCAAAAATTACAAAAAGGAGATATTATAATTCTTACAGCAGGACAATTACCCGAAAACACAGAAGAAGAAAAAAAGAGAAAAAAGAAACTGCTCCTTTTGATTAATTCCTGGCGAAATCTTACAAGCGAGGTAAAAAGAATAAGTCTTGAGCTTGAACATATGAAAGATACCGATTCAAGTAATAAAACAACATCTATAGAGAAGATAGAAAGCGTTGGAAGGATAGCCGCTGTCGCCAAGGGTCCATTTGGAATTATAACTCTCGGAGCAATAATTATTGCCGGTGTATCGTTGTTTTTAATAAGCAATAATAATCGATCAATACAAACTAAGAATGACGTGCTGCCTGCGCAAACAACCCAAACCAGAGCTTCAAAAATCCAAGTTATTATTTTCAACGGAAAAAAGTTGCCGCTTAAAGATCTCCATATCGGAATCGGTCCCGAGTGTATGAACCAAAGAACAGAAGCTTCTCATTACCATGCACTTCATAATAATTCCGTAACGTCTTTAGATGGAACTGAGGTCCAAGATCCTGGTGCATGTGGATTTGGAAAAGTAAACGAAACCGAAATTGTAGAGGTTGAGTAAATGTTAAGCGACATAATAACCTTTTGAGAAGACCGCTAAGAGAATCAAAAGAAGACTTAATCCTATTATCGAATAAGCAATTTTTATAAATCTGTTTTTAACTAACGCAAGAGCGATAAAAATAGGAAAAAGAACTAAGGCGTATCTTGGCAGGCCGGAAAACGTACCTGTTGAAATAGGAATAAGAAAACATAAAACAGCAAATAAAATATAGGAAAAACGGACTTTTTTTCTCAATGCGACAAATAACATTATCGATACAAAAATAAATGTGGCTATTTCAAGAAGCGCAACCCACCACTCAAAAATATTCGGATTAACAGTTAGAAGAATCTTTAGGTATCTATATATTGTCTGCGGAATTAATACTATAGAATCAACGGACCTGTCGTTATGAAAAGCGCCTTGAGCTTTAATAAAAAATAAAGCATCTCCCCAGTTTACAAAATTAAACCACATATATCCTAAAATTCCTGAAAAACCAAGTAATAGATATAGACTTTTTAATTTAAATAACGACTTTTCTTTTTTTACAAATTCATAAATTAATGCGGGAATAATAGCGATCCCGACCAGTCGTGTTGCAGTTAACAATCCCGCGCAAACCGAGGCCAAAAACCACCTGTTTGTCCTTACAAAATAAAAAGACAATAGCGATAAAAGCAGGAATAAACTTTCCGAATAAATGCTCGCGTAAAAAAAAGAAGTAGGGAAAAGTAACATAAAAACAATGGTAAAAAATGCTATATTGTCTTTGTGATCAAGCTTAATGAGCTTATAAAGCATAATAAGACTGACTATAAAGCAAAAACTTACTATCGCATGGGATACAAAATACTGCATCGGACTAAATGCTACTGCCTTTCCAAAAACAGAACTTACTACATTCAAAAGCATTGAAAACAAAGGAAAAAATCCTGCATTCACCGTATAGCCGTTTGCGGCAATTAGCAAGTAGTGTATCCCGTCAAAATTACCCCACGCGGATAACATAAAATGAGAAATCAAACCCTGAGGCTTATCCAAGAAATGGTTTAGGGATGTGTATTCGAATCCTTTTCGATATTTAATAAATTGCTCCGCAATAACAATAGGCACAAACAAAAATATACGCCAAACCAGAAACAATAAAATAAGCTTTTTTACCACACTAAAATATAATTAATTATATCAAAATATTGTATAATACCAGTATGGTCTATTTACACAATTTGTTACTTTTCGTCTTTTTATTCTGTTTAACCTTACTTATTTCTCCAAATAAAACTCAGGCGATTGTCGATCCTTTGTCTTACGATAATAACAAAATCGGAATCCATATTTTATTTACCGAAGAACTGGAAGATGCCACAAAACTTATTAATTCCAATGGAGGAGATTGGGGATACGTAACAATTCCAATCCAGGCAGGAGACAAAGATTTGGTCAAATGGCAAAACTTTATGGATTCCGCAAAGCAGAATCATGTTATTCCTATAATTCGTCTTACAACAGAAGGAGATTATTTCACCACAAGCTTTTGGAGAAAGCCAAACTTTAGTGACGTATTGGATTTTGCCAATTTCTTAGATTCCCTTGAGTGGCCGACAGCAAATCGTTATGTTGTAGTTTTTAACGAACCAAACAGAAATGACGAGTGGGGAGGAGAAGCTAACGCATCGGAATATGCCAAAATTTTAAATTACGCCGTAGAAGCGTTTAAGTCCAAAAATGAAGATTTTTTCATAATTTCCGCGGGAATGGATAATGCGTCGGAAAATAGCCAATATGTGTTTATGCAGGAAATGCACAACGCCGAACCTAAGGTATTTAATCAAATTGACGGTATCGGAAGCCACTCTTATCCAAATCCCGGTTTTTCGCAACCTCCTTCGGTAAACACCGGAAAAAGCGTTTCGAGTTTTGTTTATGAGAAACGACTCGCAGACTTTCTCTCAGGCAAGGATTTACCAGTATTTATTACGGAAACAGGCTGGTCTTCAAATACAACTGCAAAACA
>Ga0209541_10003793_pt1 | contig 27425 bp, 24 predicted proteins | sample RifCSPlowO2_01_FD_184027 | JGI IMG/M metagenome (GOLD analysis project Ga0209541, IMG submission 184027) | Groundwater microbial communities from Rifle, Colorado - Rifle CSP2_plank lowO2_0.1 (SPAdes) (version 2) | ecosystem: Environmental > Aquatic > Deep subsurface > Groundwater | place... | reverse complement strand
GAAAGTTCTGATTTAGCTGGACAAGCGATTGGCGCCACCGCAGGTGTAGGTGATTTAATGGCAGCCACAACGACAACATGCATAACCTCTTCCTGTGGTACCGCAGCAACGACAGCGTGCAATCAACTTGCTCAATATCCCGGCATGAAAGACGCATTACCACAAAGTGTACAGGATAATTGCAATGCACGTCTTGGTTCGAACCAGTTCGGCTCCTCTTTGTCGTTTACAAGTTTGCAGCAACAATTACCAACAATGACATTGGTACAATTAGAAACGCAGGCGAACGAAGTTGAAAATGAATTGACGCAGCTTTCTGCAATCACTCCAACAATCAGTGCTGAAATCATTAAAATAACCACAGCAAAAAAATCAGCTCTGAAAACTATTACAACATTGGATGCAAATGTTAAGAGTCTGCAAGGTCAGGTAAACACTTTGAGCGTTAAGAAAAGAATAACAGCCGCAGAAAAGTCAACATTAAGCAGAGCAAAATCAGGCCTAACCTCAGGAAAGAATGAACTGAGTCGTACTCAAGCGAGTTTGGCACTTGAAAATACAAAATTGTCCTTGATAACCGAATTGCAGCAAAATATGCAGAAAAGAAATGATGAATTAAATGTGCTGAAGGGGGAAGTAAGTAAAAATATAGATGCCGCTAAAGCTCAAAGTTTCTATCTACCACCAGACCGTAGTCCACCACTAAAACCAGACTGGAAACATAACAACATTGAAACAAAAGAAACAAATAGGTTTTGGTCAACGAAATCTTCACCAGAACACAAACATAACAACATTGAAGCAAACAGGTTTTGGTCACTTATGAGTCCACCAGACTGGAAACATAACAACGTTGGAACAAAAGAAACAAATGATGTTTGGTCTCTTACGGATCCACCACACTATAAACATAACAACATTGAAGAAGGAAGAAGTTCGGATTGGTCTGCGATGGTTCAACCAGACTATAAGCATAACAACCTTGGAACAAAAGAAACAACTCAGTCTTGGACGGGGATGTATCCGCCAGACTGGAAACATAACAACTTTATATCAGAAAAAAACAAGTATTGGTCCAATATGTATCCACCAGAAAATAAACATAACAACTTTGGAACAGAAGAAACAAATGTGTTTTGGTCAGACACCTATCCGCCAAGCTGGAAGCACAACAACTTAGATAATGAGGGAGAATGGTCCAATATGTATCCGCCAGACTGGAAACATAACAATGTCGAAGGAAAGGGAGGTATAAATCGATTCTGGTCGAATACCAATCCACCTGATTATAGACATAACAATGTCGGAACAGAAGAAACAAATGGATGGTCACTCATGCATCCACCAGATTATAAACACAACGACATTGAAACTGAAGGAACAAATCCGCGTTGGTCAAATATGGTTCAACAAGACGAGAAACATAACAATGCAGAAACCAAAGAAACAAATGGACACTGGTCAGAGATGGACCCGCCAGGATATATTGTACACGAAACTGGAAGATACCGGTGGTCAGCAATGAGCCCACCAGGTTCCAAAAAAGAATGAAATTTTTTCTTTTTTTAATTATCATTTGTGTATTGACATCATGCATACAGAACAACCAATATGAAAAAGAACCTACTTTAATCACAAACCAGGAGTACATCGATGCCCTGTATACACAAGGTCCAGACCTTAAAAACGTCACCGATGTCTTCTACTTCTTATTATCGAATCTGGACGACGAAGTCACAATCTATCCAACAGAGAACTACTTCTACTTTACTCTAAGTGCAGGAGGAAGAAACATTGGTGGAACCTTAACATTGTTCCCTGAGCAAAGAGAAAGAAATGTTATAGGGCTGAATTATTATGAAAAAGGAGAAGATCCTGATTTTATTTTTGCCTATCAGGATAAAGATAATACATGGATAGGAAATGGTACTGAGCTTGGAATCAACGAGAGTGTTCTGGTAGAAGAGATAAAAAAGAACAGATATTCTGTAACGTTCAAAGACAGGACAGTAATATTTAACCTAAACGACATAGGGTTGAAAAAACCGGAAAAGGCAAAACTCACAAATGACGAAGAGTATGTAGGCCCAATTTTTGATGAGTCCGGACTAAAATTTTTCATTATATTTAATAGAAAGACATATCGCATGTATTTTATCTTGAACGAAGATGAATTTGTTCCCGAAAATTTTGCCACAGTGTATGGCGACTTTGTTATTGGCAAAAGAACTGCATACATTTTTTACAAAGACGCAAAAAATAATAGAAAGTTACTGGTAGGCATTCACGGAAAGAATGTTCTAAAAAATAACTGGTTCGATGGACCTTTTGACCAAATGCCAGACAATTACATTGACGAAAACCTGATACCAAACTATAAAAAATATATCGAACTGAGCTTTCCATCAGCGTTTGGCAGGGTAGATAAATTTGGGAGATATAACGACACTTCCCGGGTTGCAGTGGCTCCATATACAGTATACTTCACATTTTCAGACTTTGCAAACAAATGTAATGATAGATTACCAGAATCAGAATTTTTCACTTGTATGACAATCCCTAAATTCGAACTACCGCGAGGTTTTTACGTGGCAAAGTATGGGTAAAGAAGCCATTTACAGACGAATACACCGTAACCATTAAATACTTTAAGCACTTCTAATCCTACAGCAGGTAAAGCCTAAAAGTCAGTGTACCTTGAGGTACACGCATTCAGTACTTTTGGGTTCTGCTGTTTTTTACCAAACATGATAGACTTCTTGATCAATTTTGAGCTCATCAACATATACTGAATTATTGTGCTCAAATTTTTGGAAACACGACCAAGAAAGAATATCTGCAAATTGTAAACCTGACCATGAATGTGAATAGCTATGAAATATTTTTACATTAATTCGTGAAGATTTTTCTTTGAGACATCTCTCAAAATGATGATTGAAATCATCCTGAAGAAGCTGTTTTCCTTTTGACCTATCTATTCGAATTTCAAGGTCCGTATCATGAAGAATTAACTGTCGGCCGAGCTTTCCGGCGACGTAATTATAAAGTTTATTTTTATCGTTTTTGAGGTATTGACTGTATAATTTTTTCTTTTCAAGAATGATGTAAAAGACTTTGGCACCTGTCACTTCATTCAATTTCTTAAGCATGTAAACACGTATTTCATCAGACGAATGGTTAGCTTTTATTTCAGACGCTTTGTGAAGTTCTTTCTTGAATTTGTTACGACGCATATTTTTTATAATTCGGTCGAGTGATGCTGGGTTATCAATCAAAAGTGCAGCAAGCACAAGATAATTCGATCCGTCAACACCAAGATCGCCACTTTCATCGATGTACAGATATTTGAACATGTATGAAAGCTGTACTATGTCATTATAAATATTTTGAGTTAACGGCGTGAGAAAATAATCAAAAAACAAGTATCTACAACATACAATCCCAGTTCACTTTATACACATACACCAGTCCACCGGTAACCTGTCGTTGTTTGTCAAAAAGTTCAAAGCATTTCAGTCCAAAGCCTTCGTAGAAGAACATCTGTGTGAACATGCTTTTGGCCTGCAAAGGATCAGTTACAAGTGCAGCAAAGCTTGAGCCACGAGGTAACAGAACGACAGACAACCCAACCGTATCAGAGGAAAACGATTTCTCTACTATTTTATCATTTTCAACAAACACCAAACTGTTCGGATAGCGCACACCAGAACTTGTAGGCAAGCTAGCGTTCATCGTAGCCCGGTCAACAGTCATTAACACCTGTCCACCCGGAACGTCCAATGGACATTGAATTGTTGTATTATCAGCATCACAATTTTGAAAGCCACCCATATATCCAGGCCAGGGAGCTATCCACCGGTTAGGGTCCTGCGTGATAATTTCAGCATACAACTGCTCTGCTTCAGCAGATGTCACATTAAAATCCTGAACAAGAAGGGTAATTGCATCATCGTGTGATAATTCTTTTGTTTTGAACACCATTTCCGCGCGTTCAAAGTCCCACGAGCCGAAATGTCCCCATACACCTGCTTTTCCAATCATATCGTCGGAAGCAATGATATACCCTTCAGGGGGATTATCACAATGACTATACTTCAACACTTCATCAGCAGTCGCTTGTGATACATGCTGCAACAATATTTTTTCTGCGTTAGGCTTTCCAACAACAACAATTTCATTAAGTAAGTGAACAGAAGAGCGAACATCTTTAACTTCTTTATCGAGAGCATCAAACGCTTTGTTACCGCCACAATCGAGCATACGTAATAAGCCAAAGCTCACCCGTTCGTCAGGTGTCAATAAGAGTTTGCCTACCCAGTGCGCCTGTGGCCTGTTCTGACTACCACCGTCGAATGTCACCGGCCTATCTGCAATTGCCTTGAACCAATGTCCAAAATCCCACCATGATGTGATAATAGCATTGGGCTGACTCTCATCCTTGATTTTTGTCAGCGCATTATACCATCCATCGTTCATGCTGGGCGCAGAATGTACACCGATATCATACGCATCTTTGATATGATTATCAGGATACACAAGAACAAGAAGCAGGATTAAAAGAACAGCAACAGAAGAGATGTACTGCGGAACATGCAAACCATCAGCAACGAACCTGCGTACAGTGCGATAGACGATGCCACAGAAAAACCCGACAGCAACAACCAGTGTCGGAACAATCAGTAACGTAAATCGAACACCTCTCGTTGTTGACCAAAGAGTCACCGCGAGCCATAAGCCGAAAAGTGCAAGATACGTGATGTCCAAGTCAAGATAATCTTCACGCGTGAATAAATAAACAACTCCTCCGATTGCTGCAATCACAAGAAAGATACCAAACACAAGCAAAGGTGTTTTCTCCTGATTGTATGCCATCAAAGCAATGCCCATACCCGTTCCGAGAATAGCAGCAACACTAAAATGTCGCATCTGAATGTACCTGAACAATGTCAATAAAATACCCACTATCGCAAGCGTGACAAGAAAGTAGCCGCCAATTTGTCCGATAACCTGATCTTGAGATGCAGGATTAAGTTCAGCTACAGTTGTCAGAACATTCGGCCATATTTTATTTCCAACTTCTTTAAGACCAACAAACTGTCCCGGTCGAAGAACAAGTTTAACAACTTGGCTAAAACCGACAGTAAACGATGTAAAGACAGAGGTGGATAACACAAGCACAGCAACATGCTCGAGCTGTTGTTTGATGTATTCATTCCAGTAAACGAATCGTGATTCCTGAAGAGATTGTTGCACGCTTGAATAAACAATACGAGCAAACAGAGTCGCAAGCAAAAAATAGAGAATAAACCACCATCCAGTCCATGTAAAAGCATAGAGTGCAATAAAAAAACCGGTGACCGACATCAGCACAATGCGCCACAATCGCTTTTTATGGTACAACGCTTCTAAAAAAGTCCACGAGATGAGCAAAGGGAAAAAAACATTATATGCATCGGTATCAGAACTTTCTCCTGCAGTTCTGCTGACAAAAAAAAGGTTGATGCCAGTAAAAAGAGAACCAAAAAAACCGCCAACATTTCCACCGACACGACGACAGATAAAAAACGCGGGTATGATAGCAAGCGCGGAAACGAGAGCCCCGACATACAAAAACGCGCCCATAAGACTGATGTCGCTAAAGATGCTCATCACCCAGTAGACAATAACACCGATATAGGGATGCAGATTGTTTTCAACAAAAGAACCTTCAGGTGCAGGCTTGTAACTGTCAAAGTGCTGTCCATCGCGAATTTCCGTCCCTACGGAGCCATATTCCAAAAGGTTCCTTGATTGACGAAAGTAATAGTACGGGTCGATACCGAGTAAATACGTTTGACCGGTAGGGTCCTGAAACTGCTCACGAAACTGTGCAGCAGTAGCATCGATTTGTTGCTCAACAAGCTGCTCATTCTCTTTAAGCACCTGCACAAAATCTTTTTCGATGAGAGAATCTTTATTTTGCTGAGGAAGGTTAGGAAATTGCTTGTTGATTTCGTTTTCAATTTGATTGCGATAAAAGTTATGAACACTATCAGTCGCCCAAAGTGTAGCGACAGGAACATCTGCGACCTGCGCGCGGATATGAAAGGAAAACAGAAAAACACTAAGGATAAGAATGAGAGGAAGTATCCAATGCACATGCTTTTTCACATCAGCCATGTCGGAGGTAAAAAAACGCTTCACACGGTCAAGAGTTATCTTTTCGTCCGAATGTTCAGCCAGTTCAGTCTTTGATTTCTTGAACCACTTGCCAAAATCAATGAACACATCAGAATCTCCCAAGTGACACACCTCAAGCGCGCCGAACTGCGGCGTCTTTATATACCTTTTGGAGTATTACGCAAAAAAAACGAGCTGTACAATAGGGGTGAGATAATGCCATGTGAAATTTGCGGAAAGGATGAACAACTGGTCAAGGCGATGATAGAGGACATCGAACTCGAAGTCTGCCGGAACTGTGGCAACTTTGGAACGGTAAAGACAAGACCAACACAAACAGCAACACAGGTGCCAAGAACATCGCCCAGAGAATTCGAACAGGAAGAGAGTGTTGTTGATGATTTTGCTGCACGAATGAAACAAGCACGCGAAACAAAAGGCTTGACACAAACAGAGCTTGCCAAAAAGTTAAATGAGAAAGTGAGTGTCATCAGTGCCATCGAAGCAGGTCGCCAGCCTGACATCGCACTTGCTCAAAAAATAGGACATATGCTTCACGTGACGCTTGTTGAAAAGCCACAGGAAGCCGCTCTTGCAAGAACAGGGAAAGGAACTGCAACAACAATCGGAGATATCGTCAAGATGCGATAAATGGTAACAACCATCATTATTCCAACGCTCAATGAAGAACACAACATTGGCAAGCTGATTGAGCAGCTCAAACAGTATTCTTCTGACATTATTGTTGCTGACGATGGAAGTACAGACAGAACAATAGAGATTGCGCAACACGCCGGAGCCAGGGTGGTTGATAGAAAAGATGAGATGATAAAAGGAATAACCGCAGCAGTAATAGATGCAACCAAAGGTGTGCAAACAGAAAATATCATCGTGATGGACGCAGACTTTCAGCATCCACCGGAAAAAGTAAAAGAGATAATTGATTTGTTGCAAAAAAACGATATTGTCGTAGCTCAGCGAAAAAGAATTATCGGAACATGGAGCTTCATGCGCCGTTGGCAGAGTAGAATTGCAACAAGACTGGCGTACATTCGTATTGGACGAAACGTCAAAGACCCGCTATCAGGTTTCTTTGGAATTAAGACAAAGCTTCTGAACAATCTTGACAAGACAGCATGGGAGCCGAGATGTTTCAAGATATTGTTTGCAATACTCAAGTCCTGCAACAACGGAAAGGTTGCAACGCTCGATTACGACTTTGATTTACGAAAACAGGATAAAAGCAAGATTAGATTAAAACACACGTACTATTTTATTAGAAATTTACTCAGGTAGTTATTCGAGTTGGAAAAGTAAGAACGACGTCATGTTAAAGACGAGTTCATGTTGGCTAATGGTACTATAGAGCATCTCTTTTTTTGTGCTACATCTCTCATCAGCGCATGGATAGAAATCATCGGTATAAAGAATGTAGTGAGCGCTTTCCGCAAATCGTGGATAGAGCTGCAGAGCGACATAAGGATTGTCATAGATGGGCAAAAACAAATGATTGCTGTACGCCGCAGGCAGAGGTGTTGTTGTTATCGTCGGCGACTGCAGGTTATCAAAAGAACGGAAAAACAGCAATAATTCATCATCATGCCATCGAGCAGGAGTTGAAATTTGAACGGCACTCAATAGTTGCGCGATAAAGAGAACGCAAACAACAACAGAAGCAAGACGCAGTTCTTTCGCAGAGTGATAGATACGAGCGACTCCATCCGCAGATAAGATAACGAGAAGCGGCAGAATATCAAGAAGAAATCGCGACTGTTTATTTGTAATCAGCGAGAGGTAGAGCAAAGGAAAAAGTGCAAGAATCACAATGTTTTTTTTACGTGTAAAAAGCGCACAAATAAACAATGTATTCAGGGACACCAGTTCAACGATGTAAAAAAAAGATGAGCCGGAGTGAAAAGGGTTTGATTGATGAGCAAACGCAAAGATAAATGGTCGCAGTGCGGCATCCCAGAGTGAAGAAGTAATAGTGCCATACATAAAAACATTGAAAACGAAAAATGGAATGATAAATACAGAAAATCCGGTCATAAGAAAAAGAACATCGCGATATTTTTGGTTATACAGGTACAACAGACCAAAAGCGACAAGTTCTATTCCCAGGGGAAAGCGAAAAAGCGTTGCAATACCGACACAACAACCAACAAAAAAGGAATGATGCTTTGTATAAATAAGAGCCGCAAGAAGAATGAAAAAAGCAGCAGGAACGTGGGTCAGCGTAAGATAAGAATTTTCAATAAAAAGTGGCGATGCGACATAAAGCAGAGCTGCGAGCAAACCGAGAGTTGGACATTCTTGGCGAAAAAAGATGTACAAGAGGAGGATTGTTGCAAGACCAAAAATCATAGGAACCACACCGTAAGGAATGCCCAGTTTCCATGTTATTCCAAGAAGCAACGGCAATGCCGGCGGCCGTATATCTTCCCATAAACCCGTGCTGCCAAGAGAGGTGATATACTTACCCATACCGATGTACACGGATTCGTCCCAACCGACAATGCGCTGGTCAGTGATGAAAAAAATACCAAGAGACACAAAAAAAAGGGAAATACCAACAAGAGCTTTATCTTGCCACATAAGGTTCACATGCAGTGGCGTTTAATTGAGGACAAATCTGAGTCAGAATTTTCTTTCGTGAGGTAAATCCAGAAAACACTTTTCCATCAACGACAATTGAAGGGTATTCATCGATGCCATACACACCTTTGAGCAGTGGAATGATTGGTTCCTGGTCAAATTCGCCGTCAAAAACAAACGTCAGAATGTTTGATCCGAGGGTATGTTTGAGCCACGTCAGAACAATAGCCTGTTCTTCACAATCATCACATTTTTCTTCGTCAGAAAAGAAATAAAGAACTGTTGCAGCAGGAAGTTCACAGATGTTCTTCGCGCGCGAATAGAGCAACCAATAGTTGACCTGTGAAAGGATGTATTCGCGTCGCAAAAGGTCAAACTCGCGCACATTGACTGAAGCATCACGACGATAGTTCTCAATACGTTCACGCGTGCGTTCAAGATTACGCAAATTAGTATCAAATGTTCTGAGAAGGTCAACACAATTCTTTTGTTCCGTAAAATCATTAGAAAACTGGTAATGAAGATGTAACGATTGCAAATCAAGTTGTTGTTCCTGGTCCTGAAAAATAATGTAGTCCAGACGTTCGCTTTCGATAAAGAGCCCGAGCAGCAGTCCAAGAACAAACACTGCGATGGAGATAAAAAAAGCAATAATATATTTTTTCTTGCTCACCATACGTTCTACCATTTTTGCACCTTTCCGCGAATAATTTCAAGACCAATCATGAACCAGACAACCGACAAAAGAAAAGAGTAAAGAAACATGTAATAGACAAGAGAGAAGAACGTCTTTCCATAGGTTGTTATTTTTTCCTGTGAGTAACGAAATGAAGCTATCATAACACCCACTCCAAGAGAAAGAACACTGAATGCGACAAAAAGTTCAAGATAGCTCAAATCGAGAATATGGAAATTGAATGTCCAGTTTCGTAAAAAAGTAAATATGTCAAAGTCAACAGCACGAAGTTCAACAAACTTGCTCCAGAGGGCATCAAGCAGGTCATAACTGAGAGCAAAAAGGATGATAATAGAAAGTGCACCTCCCAAGATGACTGTAGGCAAACGCACAAATCCGAAATCGCCATATTTTTTATCGAACATCATGTGCCGGTACTTGATGCTATTAAGAGCTGAGCCTTTATACCAGCGATTGCGTTGGCGATAGATTCCTTTCAGCGTGTCGGGAGGGAGCGTGTACACTGCTGCTTCTCCTGTTTGGATAATTCTGTAGTGATGTTGCTGCAATCGCAGTGCAATTTCCAAATCTTCCGTTATGTTTTTTTCGTCGTAATAGCCAAGCGTTTTGATGACGTCCGTACGATACACGCTAAACGGCCCGGGAGTCACATGAACGCAGTCGAGCTTTGAGTTAAGCATTTTATAAAACATGTTGATAATGTACTCGTAACGCTGAATGCGCTGCACGATATTTTTGGGATTTTTGATTTTGAGCAGCGGCAAAACACTTGCAACGTCTTCAGACGAGAAATACGGCATTAATTTAGTTAATAAGTCGGGTTCGACAGTTGAATCCGCGTCAAGCGTTGCATAAAACGGAGTTGTGGTATGTCGAAGCGCATGATTAAGTGCAGCACCCTTTCCTTTGTTTGGCTGCTGAAGGAATAAGAAAGGAATGTTCGCTTTTGCCTGAACAGCTCGAACAATCTCAGCAGTATTGTCCTGTGAGCCATCGTCAACAACAATAAGAGACAAACGAGGATAGTTTAGTTGCTGCACAGATGCAAGACAGGTTTGAATGGTTTCTTCTTCATTATACGCAGGAATTATGACAGTGACACCTGGAAAATCTTCAAACTGTTTTTTTTGTGGTAAGGACGCATCAAATAAAGCCAGCAGCCAGAAGATGCTCAGATAGAGGACAAAAAAATAGGTGATGCCCAAAATAATTTCAGTGCCGGTAAGATACATAAACTACCACCAGACCACGAGCTTTTTATAGATTTCGAGGCGCGAATGATTGAAACGTACATTTGAGCGACACATTTATTAGCAACTGTCGTCCCCACATTTTTTTTGATGGCTCGTCTTATCCTCGAAAATGGACTAACATTTGAAGGCACATCGTTTGGTGCGAACATTCCAGCATCAGGCGAAGTCGTATTCAACACAGGCATGGTTGGTTATCCTGAAAGCCTATCTGACCCAAGTTATAAATGCCAGATAATCGTAGCAACGTACCCTCTTATTGGAAATTACGGGGTTCCAGAAAGAAAGATGCACGACACGCTTGCCCTCAACTTTGAATCCGAAAAGATACAATGCTCAGGCTTGATAGTGAATGATTATTCAGAAAAATTTTCACACTGGGATGGCAAAAAAACGCTGGCGGAATGGCTGCAGCAGCATGATGTTCCGGCACTCACCGGGATAGACACACGCCAATTAACAAAAATATTGAGAGAGAAAGGAACGATGCTCGGAAAGATTATCTTTGATAAAGACATCTCAATAGAAGACCCAAACGCTCAGGACATCGTGCAACAAGTGTCGATAAAACAACCCATTGTGTATAACGGAAAAAATACCAAAAGAATCGTCGTCATCGATTGTGGGATAAAGCACAACATTTTGCGCAATCTCATAAAAAGAGATGTGACCATCATTCGCGTACCTTATGACTACAATTTTTTAAGCGAGCGATACGACGCAGTACTTATTTCAAATGGCCCCGGCGACCCGAAAATGTGCACAAAAACAATCGAGCACGTCAGAAAAGCAATGGAAAAAAACATTCCAATTTTCGGTATTTGTTTGGGCAATCAGATACTCGCGCTTGCAGCAGGAGGCGATACGTACAAACTAAAATATGGGCATAGGTCACAAAATCAGCCCTGTATCATGAAAGGAACAAAACGATGCTACATCACTTCACAAAATCACGGATTTGCAGTTGATATGAAGTCGTTGTCTGAGGAGTGGGAAGAATGGTTTGTCAATGCGAACGACGGAACGAATGAAGGCATACAGCACAAAACGAAACCGTTTATGTCAGTACAGTACCATCCGGAGTCCCGACCAGGCCCACAGGATACTGAGTTTTTATTTGACGAGTTTTTGAGGAGGATATGACGCGGCAAAAAAAGCCAAAAAATGTGTTGGTTATTGGCTCGGGAGCACTTGCTATAGGTCAAGGAGGAGAATTTGACTATTCTGGTTCTCAAGCACTACGATCCTTGCGCGAAGAAAAAATAAAGACAATATTGATTAATTCAAATATAGCGACAGTGCAAACTAACAAAGACTTAGCTGACAAAATATACTTTCTTCCGATAACGCCTGAATTCGTCGAAAAAGTCATCGAAAAAGAAAAGCCAGATGGAATTTTGCTGACCTTTGGCGGTCAAACAGCGCTGAACTGCGGCGTCGAGTTATACAAGAAAGGCGTATTCGAAAAACATAATGTGCAAATTCTCGGAACACCCATCAAGGCAATCATTGATACAGAAGACCGAGAGCTTTTTGTAAAGAGATTGAATGAAATCAACGTAAAAACACCAAAGAGTTTCGCGGTGACAAGTATCCATGATGCAATAGAAGCTGCAAAAAAAATTCAATACCCAATCATGCTGCGAGCGGCATTTGCGCTTGGCGGAAAAGGAAGTGGATTGGTAAAGAATGAAAGAGAATTGACAGAACTTGCAACAAAAGCACTTGCCACAAGTCCACAAATTCTCGTCGAAGAATGGATTGGCGGATGGAAAGAGATAGAGTACGAAGTAGTACGTGACAAATATGACAACTGCATCATTGTATGTAATATGGAAAATGTTGATCCTTTGGGAATTCACACAGGAGAAAGTATTGTGGTTGCGCCTTCCCAGACACTGACAAACCACGAATATCATCTGCTGAGAGATATATCATTGAAAGTTATCAGACATCTTGGCATTGTTGGCGAATGTAATATTCAGTTTGCACTTCATCCAAGCTCGGATGATTATAGGGTTATTGAAGTAAATGCAAGATTATCAAGAAGTTCAGCGCTTGCCTCAAAAGCTACTGGCTACCCCTTAGCATTCATCGCTACAAAGCTGGCATTAGGGTATGGATTGACAGAAATTGAAAATAAAATAACCAAAAAGACGATGGCGTGTTTTGAGCCAGCGCTGGATTACGTCGTTGTAAAAATCCCGCGCTGGGATTTAAAAAAATTCAAGAACGTCGAGCGACACATTGGAAGTCAGATGAAATCTGTCGGCGAGGTAATGGCTATCGGCCGCACTTTTGAAGAAGCGCTGCAAAAAGCAGTGCGAATGTTAGGGACAGGAATGCACGGTGTTGTTGGCAACAGAATTGTTGTAAAAGACATCGAAAAAGAACTTGAACGCCCCACTGATGAACGAATCTATGCGATTGCAGCTGCGCTGAGAGACGGTATTGATATCGAGCGTATTTATGCATTGTCAAAAATAGACCGCTGGTTCCTATGGAAGATAAAGAACATTGTTGAGCTGAATGAGGAGCTCAAGAAACTTTCGATAAACACAATTTCAGAAAGCGTGCTGAGACGAGCAAAACAGTTTGGATTTAGCGATTTTCAGATTGCACGATGCGTCATTAACGAAGGAAATATGGACGCGAATGTCCTCACAGTCCGTAAAAAAAGGAAAAGTTGTGGAATTCTGCCGGTAATAAAACAGATAGATACGTTGGCAGCGGAGTTTCCTGCACAAACGAATTATCTTTATCTGACATATAATGGAGAAGAAGATGATGTTGTTATAAAAAACGACAAAAACATTATTGTTCTTGGCGGCGGAGCATACAGGATTGGCAGCTCGGTCGAATTTGACTGGTGCTGTGTTGCAGCAGTAAGCACACTCAGAAAACTCAAATATCAAACCGTCATGATCAACTGCAATCCTGAGACGGTCAGCACAGATTATGATATGTGTGACCGGCTGTATTTTGAAGAACTCAGTTTTGAACGTGTCATGGACATTTATGAAAAAGAAAGTCCTGACGGAATTATTTTATCGATGGGGGGACAAATTCCAAACAATCTTGCCCTACGATGTCATAATGCAGGAATGAAGATTATAGGAACCTCTGCAGCAAGTATTGATCGTGCAGAAGACAGACATAAATTTTCTGTGCTGCTGGACAAGCTGGGTATTGATCAGCCCGAATGGATTGAAGCGCGTTCAATTGAAGAAGTTGAAAAATTTGCAGAAAAAGTTGGTTATCCTGTCCTCATTCGCCCAAGTTACGTCTTAAGTGGCGCTGCCATGAGTGTCGCATCGGATAAACGCGAATTAGAATTGTACCTGAAAAAAGCAACGGACGTGTCGAAAGACCATCCGACAGTCGTAAGCAAATTCATGACGAACGCAAAAGAGATGGAAATTGACGTTGTTGCGAAGGATGGAGAGATACTAATTTATGCAGTGTCAGAACATGTTGAAAATGCAGGCGTCCATTCAGGTGACGCGACATTAGTGTTACCGCCTCAATACACCTATGTCGAAACAATTCGTCGTATCAAAGAAATTACAAAAAAAATAGTAAAAGAGCTTTCCATAACAGGACCGTGTAACATCCAGTTTATCGCAAAAAACAATCAGATAAAAGTCATCGAATGCAATGTGCGGGCATCACGAAGTTTTCCTTTTGTGTCAAAGATAACCAAACATGATTTTATCGAGATTGCAACAAAGGCAATGATTGGCATCAACGAACGAAAAAAATACAACACGCTTGATTTGAATTACGTCGGCGTAAAAGCACCACAATTCTCGTTTGCACGGTTAGATGGCGCAGACCCATTGCTCGGAGTAGAAATGACATCAACCGGAGAAGTTGGCTGTATTGGCAACGACGTGCATGAAGCCTTGCTCAAAGCACTGCTCTCTGTTGGATTCACACGACTAAGAAAGACTGTGTTGCTATCAACCGGAAATATTAAAGAAAAAGCATATTTGTTGGAAAGCATACGCAAGTTACAAAATTTCGAGATTTATGCCACCAAAGGCACGCATGATTTTCTGAAAGAGAACGGTATTTCAAGTACGCAGGTGCATTGGCCATTGTCACAAGAAGAGCCGAATGCAATTACTTTAATCAAGCAAAAAAAAGTAGAGCTTGTCATAAACATCCCGAAAAGCAACGAAGAACAGGAGTTAAGCAATGATTATGCCATCCGTAGAACAGCAGTTGATTTCAACATTCCGTTGATAACCAATGCACAGCTGGCAAAATTATTCATTGATGCCTGCTTGGAAAACAAAGAGCTTGAGATAAAAGAGTGGAAGGAGTATTGAGGATTACTTAATTCTTGCCCAGAAACAGACATTTAACTCGAAAGCTTTATATAGTTATAACATGATTATCACTGATATAATGATTTTGATGTTACAATGAAAGGTATTTCAGCTCAGGAAATGAAGGTGATTGCAGAACTTGAGTTTTATCAAAAGTATTACTTTACAAAAAAAGACATAAAGCATCATTTTGATAATTCCAATAGAATAAAGGATTTTGTGTATCGGCTAAAGAAGAAAGGAAGAATAGTAAGGTTAAACAGAAGTAAATATTACCTTGTTCCAGTCAAAGCAAAGAGCGGGAAATGGTCAGACAATCTTTTTATTACGGCTGATGAAATATGTGATGGAAAAAGCTATTTTATTGGAGGTTGGACAGCAGCTCACTACTGGCATCTGACTGACCAGGTACCCATGCGGATAGATGTATATACTACACGAAGACAAGGAAGAATGAGAATTCTTAATATTAATTTTGCGTTCCATAGAACATCCAAAAAAATGGCAGCGAAGGCAACAACACAAAAAATAGGGAACAGGACGTTTAGAATAGCGCCTAAGGAGGTGATAAAAGAATGGATGAAATCAAAGCAATAGAAGAAAATACAATAAACAATCTTTCTGGGGAAACAGGATTCAACACGAATGTGCTTCTGAAAGACTATTATATCACTGTCATTCTCTACTTGATTAAAGATGTCGAAGGGATATACTTTAAAGGTGGAACAGCACTACAAAAAATATTCCTAAACTATGCGAGATTGAGTGAGGACGTTGATTTTACGTTAACAGAAGATGTTAAAAATATAAATGAGAAAATTATCGACATTCTTGAAAAAAGCAAATTGTTTGAAAAAATAACAAAAGACAAGGATGTCAAAGGATTTACAAGGCTTGTTGTTCATTACAAAGGTCTTTCTGAGGGTGTTGTATATATTGATCTGAACCAACGAGCAAAACTGCTCATGAAGCCAGAGAAGCACCAAATCAAACATTTTTACAAAGACATCATCCCTAATTTTTCGATTAATACGTTAGCCAAAGAGGAGATTGTCGCGGAGAAGATAGCCGCAGCGATTGGAAGAAACATGCCAAGGGATCATTATGACATCTACAAGATCATCAAGACAAAAATGCCCATAAACATGGAAATAGTGAAGAAGAAGTGCAAGCAATCCAATGTTGAATGTGACATTACAAAGATGTTCAATAAAGCAAAGAAGCTCAAGAAGAGATGGGATGAAGACTTATTGCCACTCTTAGCAGAAGAGGTAAGCTTTACCGAAGTTATGAGAACACTCGCAAAATACTTTAAATTAAAAGAAGAAAAAGAGAAAAGACGGACGATTTCCTGAGAGTAGGAGAGTTGAGATAAAGGACTGGAAAGAGTATTGAGTAAGAAGAGGCGATATTTTTCGAAGGTATGGTATATATCCAAAATCGAATTTTTATTTAGAATTATTGCGCAAAACAGCAAATTTATATTAGAATAGGGATAAATAAGCTTATTTTTAAAGCGCAAAAACACATTATTTATTATTAATAAAAGCGCAAAATGGAAATATTTAAATAGAGAAGATGGTTATATGGATAAATGAAGTGGACAACGCCCCAATATAAAAAATCGCAGGTAGACCGCACAGGAGAAGTTTTGACAAGTGAGAATGCTTCAGAAGACGAGAAGCTGGCTGCCTGGAAGATATTGGAAAACTGGCGTGCATGCCACAGTTATCCGATGCACGTATTTAAGAAACGATTAAAGAATGCGGCAGAGGAAATTGATAAGAGAACTTTCACTGTTCAGCGACTGAAGAGGATACCAGCAATTGTTACGAAGTTGCAGAGAAGATACGAAGGGCATTCGCCAACGATGAATTTATCACAAATGCAGGATATAGGGGGGTGCAGAACGGTATTGACATCGGTGAATAACGTGAGAAAGTTATGCGAAGAATATTATTTGAAGGCAAATTTAAAACACAAAAGAGTCGGATTCAAGGATTACATAACATATCCAAAGAGAGATGGCTACAGGAGCATCCATCTTGTTTATGAATATAAAAGCGACAAGAAAAAGCAGGAATTTAATAAATTGCGTATCGAAATTCAAATAAGAACAAAACTTCAACACCTTTGGGCAACTGCAATTGAAACAGTAGGGTTTTTCACGCGGCAGGCATTAAAATCAAACGAAGGAGAAAAAGAATGGTTCGATTTTTTTAGACTTTTAGGCTCAGCATTCGCACTTATGGAGGGGTGCCCACTTGTTCCAAATACACCATTAAACAAGACAGAACTCTATTCTTTTATAAAAACTAAAGAGAGAGAATTAGGAGTTATGAATAAGATGCTTGGATGGGCTGGAGCCATGGATTTTTTCACAAAAGAGATGACTACAAAGAAGAAGAAAAGAGTCCAATTCTTCCTACTCGAACTGGACATTTTAGGTGAAAAGTTGAGCATCAAAGCATATACAAAAGCAGAAGAGCTCAAAGCGATTCAAGATTATTCTGTGCTTGAAAAGAGGCATAGCGGTCAAAAAGAGTTTGATGTAGTTCTTGTCGGTGTTGACAGAATGGATGATTTAAAAAAAGCATACCCTAACTATTTTGTCGATACAAAAGAATTTGTAGAAAACGTCAGAAAAATAGTCGATAGAATATTTTAGATTGAAAGGAGAAAAAGAGAAAAGACGAATAATTTTCTGAGTGAATAACAAGCTCGAGATAAATGAATGGAAGGAGTATTGAAAGAGAATATCAGACTGTCAAAATTCTTTATCCGAATGAATTTAACATGCTGTTTGATTGAGCTCAAAAAGAAAGAAGCTAAGAGAACTTTGCAAAAATAGGTTTCTGAAAAAGTTCGACCCATGAAACCCTTAAATTTTTGTGTTTTACGGTGTGGAACTATTTGAAACATGAATTATTCAAAGTTCTCCTAACGAACCCCGATGACCGTGAAATTAGCCGGGCTGTAGTGGTTGTAGGCTTCAGATGTCATAATCGTCAAATTACACCCGTGAGGCGAATAATAGGGGTCACAATTTCTCGGATTTTGGGGATAGTATCTACCCAGATAAATCATAGAACCCGTAACATTGAGTTGTCTAATTGTACCAGCTCCGATTGTCAACGCCTCGAAAACGTAATGAGTATTACCTCTGATTATATTGTCAGGGTAGATATCACTTAGAACACCTGAACATGTCAACGGACTCGTTCCCGTACAGTCACCAATCATTTTGCGTGTAGTTGTCGAGTTAGTCATATTCATCATTGGATGTGTACTATTTGGGATTGTATTGCTGGGATATGTACTATTCCAGATTGTGCTATTCCATATTGGACCACGCACAAATAACTGCATTTGCATTGTATTATTTGTTCCATTACCTACACCTGGCATTGTAGCGTTTGTAGCGTTGGTAACATTTGTAATACATCTGCCATCTAAACAGGTATTAGGACCACAGCCAATATCATATGTAGCAGGCAATCCACGAACATCACAATATCTTTCTTGCACTGAAATAGTGCCAACACAAGTATCGATGTACCTGCTCGTACCATATATTACTGTTCCCTTCACGAAGGATTGTGGTTGTAGAAGACCTGCAGAGTTATCAGAATCGTAACATACATTTTGACATGCGCTACTGCATCCATCCATATCCACCACATTCCAATCATCACATTGTTCTGTCCCTTCTACTATACCATTACCACAGGTTTGGTCTATTCTTACATAATATCTTAGACGCCACTTGAGACTGGCTCTATCTGTCGTATAACCATCATAGGTAACAAATAGTGGAGTCCACCGTACAGGATACCACGATGGAAACAATGTATTAAGATAGGTAGTATACTGAAACTGAACATTAGGACCGTAAGAGTTTAAAGGCGCCGTCCCGGAAGGATACGATGAAGCAACCTGAACAACTCCTCCTGACTCGCTATTAGTTATCTCGAAGTGTACAGCATCAGGAGTCCATGTTGGCGCAACATCAAGCCCTTTTACTTTCAAGACAAACTTATGATTGTCAACAATAAAATGCATTGAGGCATCAATAGCAGCAGGTGTAGTAAATGTCACTGCATTAGACGGATCAGTTGATTGCGGAACAATCACCTGTGCAGCACAGGAGTTACTGCATCCATCCATATCCACCGTATTCCCATCATCGCACTGTTCAGTGCCTTCAAGTCTGCCATTTCCACAAACAGGTATTGATTCTCTTCCATTCCATTGACCTTTACATTGAGGATCAGCAGGGATTGGACTATAATAAGTTTTATACCCAGTACATCTACTCCTCCAGCCACACCTATAGGTATATCGATATTGATACGGACGACTGCCACAAGCCCCGGAAATATAATCACATCCGCCATCCATATCATTGTCTATTCTGTCGTTACATTCAGGCGCACCGCCAGCTGCTCCAGCAGTTTCACCCACTAAATCCTTAGAGGAAGAAGAATCGAGATAAAAAACGTAGAGAACTGCAGCAACAACAAGAAGAATCCCAATGTGTTCAACACGAATCTTTCTCAATACTGTCACCTTTTTCAAAAATCAAATGAATTGCATTTATAAGATGATACCACCCCCCAATATAGATGTTGGAGAATATAGATGATGATAAATCCAGCTTTCAAAAGTTGGTTAGTAGTCGTAGAAGCAAAAGGAAGGCAAAAAAATACGTAACGTTTTATTTTTTCCTTCATTTGTAACGACAATAACAGGTCAAAATTCAAGATTATCTGACATTTGAGATATACGAAAAAATCGTACAGCTAAAATCATCAGCTTATTCGCTCAAAAACGGATGAAGCAAAAAAAAACAGTAACAGCACGCTACACCCCAACCACCCTCACAGCTTTCTCCCGAATGTCTTTGGGAAATAGTTTACCATACTTTTTCAATTTTTTCTTGTCCATTCGTTTTCTAAACAGCCGCAAAGTTTCTTTCTCGATTGGCTGCCTGAAATAAAGCATATCCAAAAATGTTTTCTCTACGTCTGACACAGGAACATAAGTAGCCCCGCACTCTTTATACTCAATACCAAAAAAAAGAGAAGAGGGAATACGTTTCAGAATAATGTTGCTTCCATTCAGTTGACGAATACCTTCACGGACCGTCTTTGTTGTCAAAATAACAGGATTTGATTCCTGCTCCCATAAGTTATGGATGCTCAATGCTTCCTGAAGTCCGAGATATGAGGGATTGAAACAAAACACTGCAAGAGTGGGATCATCAGAGATTGAGTACCATCCTTTCGTTACTCGATGAATTTCTTTTTTCTGGCGCAAATTATGAAGCAGGAGATGTACATAGGTGTCATTCCTAACCATGTTCTTGATGGACTGCACATGTACAACCGGCGTTTTCTTCAGAAAATCACGTATTTTTTTAATATGCTTCATAATCCCCAAGCTGCAATATAGTTCTTCATGTCTTTTACCGTTGGTACAAGTCCGGTAAGGATAATAGTTTGTAAATTGTCTTCATCAACGATATTCGCGTGAGCAATCATTCCAAGATTTTTCGGCGGTTTGACATATTTCAACAAAAAAAATATATCATACAGGTCACGCACTTTTCCCCGTTTCATACAAGCAGCGATTTTTTCGTCCAAAAGCTGATCTGCTGATAGGGTATAGACAGTAATTATTGTTCCGCTTGCAGTTTCATAATCTTTCAGTATGCCATTGACTTTCTTAAAAACAGCCTCGAAGCGAACATTCGTCCTGTCAAATGATAAGAGCGAATAAAGAGAATTATCTTTCAAACGTTTCTTGAGAACAGTAAAACCTTTATGTAAAAGCTTATCAAAAAATTCATCAATGTTCTCTTTTGTTGGGAGATACACATCAATATCTTCTGAAAAACGATTGCCTTCATAACATCGCCAAATCGCTGTCCCACCGTGAAACACTGCACGCGGAAAAAATTGATACAATTCTTCGACTATCAGATCTTGTGCATATGCTATTTTTTTATGCGACTCCTTTTTTATCCTGAGATGAAGAGGGATGTTCATAACCATACTTATAATTAAATATATGTTTGGTTATATAAGCTTTTCTATTATCTCACTTTCCACATCTCAATTCCATTCGCATCGTACACTTTGACAAAGTATCCGCTCGTCCGAAACAAATACAGTAAACCTTCATCGTCAGTTTTCCAGACCTCTCGTTTCATAATGGGGTCAACAAGAATTAAAGAGATTGCATACTCGTGCAACAACCCCTGTGTTTTCTTGAAATCTTTGCTTTGAAATAGTGTAGTAGAAACATTCAGAGTTTGTGCATCAGAGAAAGGCGTAACAAAAGCCTTGCTTCCATAGTCGATGAAGAAGCCATTTTTCTGATGAGACAAAACAACATCATCATAATAAAATGGATGACTACGAAGCCATTGGACACCATCAATCATATCAGCACCGGGGGGTCCAAAGACAATTGTCGTTCCATAGGAAAGCATCGAAAACAAAATACCATAACAAAGAACAGCAATGGTAAGGATGTGAACAAACGGAAGTATCCACTCACGTTTCCAGAAATACATGAACGCATGGGCAGCAAGTACAGAGAAGATAGGATACAAAAATAAAAGAGCTGACTGACTCCATATAACAAGCAGACAGAGGACAAAAATCAGCGTATAGAGAGGGATATATTCTTTTTTCCATCTCCAGGTGAAGGCAAGACCAATAATACTCAGCAAAACAATGAATAAGCTGAAGCCGTAAGCACCACCCAAATCGGAAAAGAGTTCCACGAGATACGCACGTTCTACGAGCGGTGCAAAAACAAAAGGACGGGGATAGAAAAGATGAACAATACTAAAAATAAACAGAAAAACAAAAGGAACAGGTAATAATTTTTTCTTGTCAAAAAAAATCAGGTATGCGATAATATAAGCAACACCACTGAGCAGCGAAGTCCAGTCGAAAAAGAGCAATCCTATAAATGGGATGATGCTTAAATAATAAAAACGTGTAGAGAGGATACTAAGACACGCCGTGATGCAAATCAAAGCATGAAGGTAAACCGTTGGCTGTGATGAAAGGTAAAGCGTCGTTGGAGCTGCAATCATAAACAACATAATGATAAATTCTTTTTCTGAAGAAACGTTGTAAGAGTGAACAATAAATAAGATGAATATCAGGAAAAGAAGCGTGAGTGCGATGCTGATGAGCCATTGCAACGCAAACGTAAACTGAAATAGTGATGGAAATGAAGAAAGATAAAAATAACTCAGACCACCTGCAAGCGTCTTGTTCTGGTAGAACCGAAGTAAAAAGGGGAGGAGAAGAACAACAAGAGCAATGCTTCCAAGAGTGAGATATTGTTTAATACGCATTAGATAACCTCCAGTTTACATGACGAATGATAAATGCGAACATCGTCCGGGGGTAATAAAGTACCAACGCGTACATCAGAAGGGAATACCCGTCGCAAACATTCCAATGAAGTGGCAAGTTCATATTCGCCCGACACAACAATGTAATCGATGCTCAACGTTGTAAATAGTTTCACGGCTTCAGTCGGGAGTGGCGTTCCGTACAGTCGTTGAACATCATCGGAACGTGAAGGTGCAAGAAGAAAGTTAATGTCCGCAACATTTTTCCGCTGCGCAATTGAGGTCACTGCATGACCAAGCTCAAGAGGAGCAAGAACAGTACTATCAGAAGCTGTGTTTTCCCGAATCCATTCAAGAGCAGAAGCCACGTTCGCATCGAGCAGCGACGCATCACGTATATAGGTGATAGCAGGAAGAACCATCAGAGGGATGAGGAGTAAAAAGAGTAACGCAACGGAGATTGAAGAATAATGTGCAAGCCTTGTTTTATGGATGTAGCGCTGAACGAAAACAAAAGACTGCCCAGTTAAAATACTCAGCGAAACACCGAGAAACATGAATCCGGGCTCTGCAGGAAGAAGGCGTACAGCGAGAAGGAGAGCAACGCCAATGCTCAATGCGATATACATGGTAAGCTCTTTTATTTTTGAACGGAACAGATATTTGTACATGCAGAGTATTCCCCCAATCATGGGTATGATACCAATGGACAGAAAAATATCGGGCACGGGCAAAGTCGAGTATGTCGCAATAAGTCCTCCAATGCCCACGAGAAGAAGGGGCTTTTTGTAAAGGAGAAACTGAATCCAGATAAAAAGAAAAGTCGAAAAAAGCAGTAATTCAATCTCACTTTTGGCGAGCTCCATTTTTTCAAGCGTGCAAATGAGCAGATATCCCAACAAAGCAATCACGAGCACAATGCTTAATGGATGGGTGAGAGAAGCTGCGGCAACCAGAAGAATAAAATGGAGGTCGTACAGTTTTTTTTCTATGTGTAAGAAGACATAGAGCGACAAGAAAATAAGGGGCAACGCTAATGATAAAGGAGATAAAGAATAGAAATCACGGAAAAAAACGGGAACAACCGCTGCAAGCGATGCGCTGAACAGTGAAGCACTGCCATTCTGGGTTAATTTGTGGGTGATGATAAAGACAATAAGTGTCAACGATGAAATAAAGAGCTGTGGAAAAAAACGCAGCACAACATCGAGGGGCAAAAACCACGAAAAAAGTGCAAGCACGTAATGAAACAGTGGAGAAAACTGGAGTGCGCGACCACCATAAGACAAAGAGTCATAGGTCATTGGCACGCCATGATCAGCGATATACTCAATCATGCGAATGTGAAAATAGGCATCAGGTGAGAATTCGGGACTGCTGAAGCTGACGATGAGACGAACTCCCAACAGAGCTGCAAATAGCAACGATATAAGCAAACGTTCCCTCATAAAGGGATGATGCCAGCCTGATTTAAAAGGGTAACGTACACAAACGGACTATGTCAACACGCACGTTTAGTGGGGGTCGTGGAAGCAGAAGGAAGACGAAAAAAAGTTACGTAAAAAACGTTTATTTTTTTTTCTTTTCATAACGGCAGGGACTGGAACGCCAACAGTAACAAGCTCATAACGAACGAAGCTCACGTTGCGTGGTCGCGAAGCAGCTACTGGGCACGACGAGCGAAGCGCAATTCGTGTGAAGATGACCAACATTCCCACGTAGATTATCCGACAGGCGAAATCTATTTAATGTGAGTAAAGCGTATGACGTATTATGGAAAAGATTCCAACCGGTTCTAACGTATTTGATGAACTCATCGGAGGATACGAGATTGGCGCGCTCACAACGATTTTCGGTCCTGCTGGTGCGGGAAAGACAAATGCGTGCATGCTTGCGTTGATAAGAACAGTTGGTAGGGGAAAGAAGATAGTGTATATTGACACCGAATCACGATTTTCCATAGAGCGACTACAGCAAATAACGAAGTATGCAAACAAAGTACTTCCAAACGTGCTTCTCTTCACGCCAAAAACATTTGATGAGCAGGAAGCAATTGTAAGAAAGATGAGCAACCTTAGAAATCTTGGGCTTGTCGTTGTCGATAGCCTCAGCGGATTATATAGACTGGAAAAAACAAAGCAGGCAAACATGATACTAAAAAGACATATCGCTCAGCTTGCGTCTTGCGCACGATTCCATGATATTCCGGTTATTCTGACGGCTCAGGTTTATACGGATATGGACACCGGAAAAAACAGAATGGTCACAGAAAAGATGGTGAAGAATGCGAGCAAATGTGTGATAGAATTGCAGATAGAAGGAACAAAAAGAGTAGCCTTGTGTTCAGGACAACGGAAAGAGTTTTGTATAACAGAAAAAGGAATTATTTGTCCGTGAAATCTTCAAGAGGAACGCCAAGCTCTTCCGCAGATTTTATTTTGCCGCTCTCTTTAAGATAGCCAACCGTAAGAAGATAAAACAATAATCCCAACGATTTCTTTCCTTTGTTGTTGCAGGGCAATGCAAGGTCAACAAAATTGGTCTGGTTGTTTGTGTCACATAATGCGATAACTGGAATGCCGATTTTGTTTGCGTCCATCACTGCATTTCTGTCAGGCCATGCGTCTGTAACGAGAAGCAACTTTGGCTCGATAAATGTACTGAGATTGATGTTAGTCATCATGCCCGGCGGATAACGCCCGACAATGACTGGTACTCCTGTCAGCTTTTGAAACAGCTTAAGCGCAGGTGCACCATTTTCACGCCTGCTAACAACCAGAATGTCCTGCGGTTCATATTGAGCCAGCATTCGTGAAACGTGACGAATACGTTCATCTATTTTTTGAATATTGAGGACTGATAAACCATCAGGACGCGTCTTGTAAATAAACTTCTGCATGTATTTAGTCTTGAATTTGGTTCCGATATGAATCCCGCTTTTCAAGTAATGAACAGTCGGTACCAAAAAATCTTCGTTTTGTTCAGTCATAGATGTATTCAGTTCAGAAGCGAACTGCGAATTATCGCCCTGCAGTATATTGCCAGTCCCTTTCGGCTAACCTGACAATGGGGCTTTATGAGCTTAAGAAAGAGGGTTGTTTATAAAACTGTCGGCGACTTTTTTGAGTGGACACAAAACAGTTTTTACAAATCTGTACAGGAAGTATAGAATAGTAAATTATATAAGTGTGTTCATCTAACTATACAGTAAAGAGGTGAAATCGGAATATGAGAAGCAAGGCAGTAAAAGACACCTTGCGTTGGATGATTAACCGAAATTATCTTGGTGGCAAGCATATGCCAGAGGGTCGGATCTTCCAACGGTGGAAAAATTTATCAAAATCTGAACATAGAGAAGCAATCAATGAGTGGGAGTTTTTGATTAAGCAACTTCAATGGGTTTTCAGAATGAAGAAAACTGGAGATGTTCATGTAACACTGAACTCTGAAAAAAGACCGGAAATAATAAGATACATAAAAACCGAGGTGTAATGGTTTACCAAACAACAGGTGATAAGAAATGGAGCGTGAAAACAATGGAAGAATGGGGAGAATTTTGCAACCTTTTTGGGTCAACGCCAAGAAACAGAATCCTTGAGTTTTTCTTGGAAATGAGAAGTATGGATTACGGATTGGGAGACGTTGCTCAAGAGACAGGTTTGAACAGGACAACAACGTACAATACTATGGAAGAACTTCTAAAATCAAAATTGATTACGCCAACACGAAAACTTGGAAGAACACAGCTTTATGGGATAAACATGAAGAACCCTGAAGTCAAAGTACTAATCAAAGTGATGGATAATGTTATTGAACACATTGCAGCAGGAGAACATCAGGAGGAAGTTATTGAGGCTTGAACCACTGGACAAAACAATTATTATCACATCAGTCAGTTACTGACAATCTAAAATTAGCATTGCTAGGCAATATCTACAAAACCAACCCAAACTCTTTCACTATCCTATACAGCGAACCTTGAGAAGTAAGCACACTCTCATAGAGTACAAAAGAAGAAACAAGGAACTCTCCAAAAGAAGCATCTTTCCATTTGTCAATATCAAATTTCACGTTGTCAGACACACGAGCTATGGTCACATGAGGAACAACACTCTGATGATCTTCTTTTCGAGAATCTGCAAGCTTCTTCTGCACGTCTTCAGCGAGAGCAACAAGCGCAGAACTTTTTGTGCCTATCCACACAACACGAGGTTGTTGCTGACCTGGAAACGCTCCCACGCCATGAAGCTTAACAGCAAAAGCCTGATGACGCAAAGCAACTTTATCAAGAATTTTAACAATAGGCTCCGCATCCTGCTGTTCATCGAGAAACTTCAGGGTAAAGTGAAGCTGTTCAACAGAAACAAACCGTAATTGTCGCGGCAGCTCTTTTTGGAGCAATGCGCAACGTTTCCGTAATTCTTCAGGAATCGGAACACCAACAAATAAGCGCATATCCAATAAAATGGAAGAAATTACTCCTCCCCAAAAGTCTCAGTATCTTCGTATGTTGGTTCAGGCTCAGGCTCTTTCGACACCTCAACGTGTTCCGACTTCTTTTCTTTACGGACAACATCTGCAAAACCAACATTTTGTAAGACGCGCGTTATTCGAACCGTAACAACATCGCCCTGCCTCGTGCCTGCAACAAAAAGAACAAATCCTTTGACACGAGCAATCCCATCCCCTTTTGCTCCAACAGCATCGATAGTAACCTGTAACTCATCTCCCACCTTAACGGGAGCACTCATATCTTGCATAATTGACCTCCGACTAGACTTTTATACACATAAGATTTCCATGTTTAAATATGTTTAGAATTCGCTGACATTCAAGAGAGGGTATTTCTGAGGACATTTAGTTTTCCTGAGCTGGTGAGTAGGGGGTATGTGCATAGCTCAAATTAGCGCTCTCAAAGAATAAAATGGATTTTGCCCATTTAATCTCCATGTTGAGATTAAAGTCATCATTTTTGCTAAAATATCTGCACCATCTTGATTTCTTAATGTACC